>Ga0209292_1000495_pt1 | contig 51331 bp, 53 predicted proteins | sample GOMGulsemesocosm_2_FD_184634 | JGI IMG/M metagenome (GOLD analysis project Ga0209292, IMG submission 184634) | Methane-oxidizing microbial communities from mesocosms in the Gulf of Mexico - GOM9C Gulf of Mexico (SPAdes) (version 2) | ecosystem: Environmental > Aquatic > Marine > Cold seeps... | reverse complement strand
TTGCTTCAGGTTACACTACTACGTTAGCTGAACTTGAATTTACCTTTGGTGGTATTGTTGGTGCCGGTATCGGTTTCGCATACGCATGTATTAGCCCAAGTGCTATGAAATGGTGGCCAAAAGGTAAAAAAGGTTTAGTAAGTGGTCTAACTGCTGGTGGTTTCGGACTTGCTTCTGTATACCTAGCGCCATTATCTACAAGCCTTATTGAAAGCTACGGTATCTACGATACATTCAAGATTTTAGGTGCTGGTCTATTAGCTATTGCAATTCCACTAGCATCTCTGCTAGTTGCGCCTCCTGCTGGTTATGTTGCTGACCCATCTGAAGCGAAAGCGGCAGCGTCAAGCGATGATATCAACCTTACTTGGCAACAAATGCTGAAAACACCTCAATTTTACCAGTTATGGGTAATGTTCTTGGTTTCAGCTGCTGCAGGTATCATGCTTATTGGTAGTATTGGTAATATCAGTAAATCAATTGGTCTTACATCAGAGCAAATTGCATTCAGTGTTGTGTTACTTGCTATCTTTAATACTGGTGGTCGTGTTGTAGGTGGTTTAATCTCTGATAAGATTGGCCGTGTTAATACACTTGCTTTAGTATTCTTGCTGCAAGCGGGCAACATGGCATTCTTCACTACAATTACAACGCAAGTGCCACTTATGGTTGCGATTGCAATTGGTGCTATGTCATACGGTGCACTATTAAGTGTATTCCCAACGATTACTGCTGATAACTATGGTCTAAAAACTTACGGTACTAACTTCGGTATCCTTTATTCTTCATGGGGTGTATCTGGTTTCTTCGGTGGTTTCTTAGCAACGGTTGCAGGTTCAACTAACAATACTTATTTTGCTTTCGCAGCATTATTAGTAGCTGTTACTGTGATTGCATTCTTTACTAAACCAGTTGATAAAGCAGCTGTCTTAGCGAAAGAAGAAGGCAAATTAAAAGCCGCTAAAGCTTAATTATTAGCGCTTAACAATTTGTGCCAAAGGGATAGCTCAAGCAATTGACTATCCCTTTTTGTTAGAAGTGAACATTACCGCCGATAGTAAAATATTTCAGATCTGCTTGAATTACGGTATAACCAGCTTCGATAGTGAAAGCATCGCTGACCTCAAGACCAAATACAATACCACCAGAAAAACCATCTTCCTCCCATTTCTGAGTATCTGATTTCAATGTCTCTTCTAAATAACCAGCTCTTATTTTTGCATAATATTCACCAGGTGTACGATAGGTGCCGTAAACAGCGTAAGATTCATATTCTGCATCTTCACTCCCTGCATCCATATCAACAAATGTCCCTTCAAATTCAAAGCCAAAGCCACTTTTTTGAATTCCAACCATAAAAGTAGCGGGCACTTTAGCATCGAGTTCGTCAAACGCGGTATATATATAACCCGTTTTAGCACCAAGGTAAAAGTCGACATCACCTGATGTCTTGTCTCCAGCTAGGGCGGGCGTTGTTGCAATTGCACCGAGTGATAAAACGACCGGGATTAATATTTTCATCGTGGATCCTTGTTTTATGTGAACTATGACGTGTTTTTTTAATCATAGTCATAACAGCTGATTTCGCTATAATATGAACTAATTGTCAGTCTAGAATCTAAGTAGTAGCCCTATATTAACGATATTTATCCACTGTATTCGGTACATATGAGCAGATCTCGTAATGAAGAACGCTTACTTTGTAATATAACCACAGGGGTTTTCATCTGAAAGTGGTTGAAATGATGTTAATTGTATTTATCGGGCAATTTTTTGGAATTTAACGGTTGGTGAATATGTCTTTTAAATGCTGATTTTAAAGAGTTATTTTATACTTTATGAAATCATAATAGGTTGAGAACCAATATCGTTTGGTATTTATTTACTGTGGTATGATCCACATTGAGTTATAGATTAAATCCGTTGTCGTTTATGGCGGAATGGCAACGAGAGGTGCTTGTGAGTAAAAAAGTAAAAAACGAAAGCAATAAAAATCGCAAAGGATTATGGTGGAAGCTATTACTGATCCCGGTATTTATTGGCACCGCAGTCATGATTTATTTAGATGTGATTATTCGTTCTACTTTTGATGACAATAAGTGGGCGGTGCCATCAACAGTATTCGCGCGACCGCTTGAGTTATATGAAGGTGCAGCCGTAACCGTAGCCGACTTGAAAACAGAGCTTGGTTTATTAGGCTATAAGTTTGTGGCGTACCCAACAAAACCGGGACAAGCAAACATACAAGGTGAGCAAGTTCATATTTATACTCCAGGTTTTCAATTTAGTGATGATTTAGAACCGCCGCGTAATATTTTACTGACAGTGCAAAATGGCTTAGTAGCGAAGCTTGATACTGATGACAATGCCTCGTTATTACGTTTAGAGCCAGTCGTTATTGGTGGTATCTATCCCGCTCATAATGAAGATCGACTTTTAGTACAATTGTCTGACGTGCCGGAATCGTTACAAGCAATGCTAGTGGCGGTCGAGGATGATGGATTTTATGATCATTTTGGTATTTCTGTGCGTGGTATTGCCCGTGCCCTAGTAGCGAATATTAAGCAAGGTGGGATTGCGCAAGGTGCGTCGACACTGACTCAACAGCTGGTTAAAAACTATTATCTGAGTTCTGAGCGTACGTTCAGCCGCAAAGCGCAAGAAGCATTGATGGCGATATTGCTTGAGTTCCATTTTAGCAAGGACGATATCTTAGAAGGTTATATTAACGAAATTTACCTTGGTCAAGACGGGCCTCGAGCCATTCATGGTTTCGGTTTAGCCAGCCAGTATTATTTCAAAACACCACTTGCTGAGCTGTCACTTGATAAACAAGCGTTATTGGTTGCTCTAGTGCGTGGCGCAAGTTATTACAACCCGTGGCGGAATCCTGAACGTGCACTTAAACGCCGAGACTTAGTGTTGGATATCGCAGTACGTGAAGGTCGTTTGGATACTGATTTAGCGGCAGCTGCAAAAGCACAGCCACTCGGGATGGGTGAACAAACCGCAAGTAGTACGAAACGATTCCCGGCTTATCTTGATTTAGTACGCCGCCAATTACAGCGCGATTATAAAGTAGAAGATTTAAGTGCAAATGGGCTGTCTATTTTTACCCATTTTGATCCTCTGGTACAAAGTAGTGCGGAATCAAGTTTAACAAAAGCCATTGCTCGACATAAGCGTGATGGATTGAGTGCTAAACTTGAAGGTGCCGTTGTTATAACACGGCCAAATACCGGTGCGGTGATTGCTATTGTAGGTGGTGCTAATACGCGTTTTGCTGGTTTTAATCGTGCTATTGATGCAAGACGTCAAGTCGGTTCGCTAATAAAACCTGCGGTGTATTTAACCGCCTTAGAGCAGCCACAGCAGTATAATTTGGCAACGCTGATTAATGATGATGAATATAACCTTAATTTACCTAATGGCGATATTTGGTCACCTAAAAATTATGATAAAAAAGACCACGGTGAAGTGCTGTTATATACAGCGTTGGCTAAGTCTTACAATCAATCAACAGCCCGTTTAGGCAATGAATTGGGTTTAGATAAAGTCACAGATACACTCCGTCGTTTGGGTGTCGAGCAGACTATTCCTGAGTTACCTGCTATTACTTTAGGTGCCGTCGATATGTCACCGATTTCTGTGGCGCAGATGTATCAAACATTATCTGCAGATGGATTTTATACCCCGTTGTTAGCGATTAGCGCGGTAGTTGAGCCAAGTGGCATTGTGCTGAAGAGTTATCCGTTAGCGGTTGATAAGCGTTTTGATGCTGGGTCGATTTATATGCTGCGTCATGCCATGCAGGGTGTGACTCATGAAGGCTCAGGAAGAGCGCTCGAATGGTTGCTACCTGACTTTGAGGTTGCTGGTAAAACTGGGACTACAAATAATCTAAGGGACAGTTGGTTTGCAGGCTTTTCTGGTGACATGATGGCTGTCGTGTGGATGGGACGTGATGATAATGTCTCGACGGGTTTAACAGGCTCGAGTGGTGCGTTACGCGTATGGGCTGATATTTTCCGTCAACGTTCGGAATTACCGATTCAAAATCTGCCACCACAAAATATTACCGTGGGTTGGGTAGATAAAGATACAGGGCAAGGTAGCCAAGGTAGTTGTCTTAACTCTATTCCTCTACCCTTTATGAGTGGTTATGAACCTGAGATTGAATTACGCTGCAACCAAGGTGTTAAGCGTGTCATTGAATGGTTCCGAGATCTGGTTGAATAATGCTATTTGTCATTGAATATTAATAGTAGTCATTGAAAATTTACAGTGGAAATAAAATGAAAATAATAAAACGTGCGTGTCTGTTCGCACTGCCATTGGTTTTAACTGCTTGCGGGACAATACCTACGTATAACTCCAATGGTACGCAAGTACAAGAGTCAAATAATACGGTTCCAGTTACGGGTGAGGCAAGCAAACCAAAGGCTAAGCCAAAACCAGCACAGGTAGATGATACGGCTCAAGCGCCAGCAGCGGTGATATCACTCATGAAGCGCGCTGACAAACAGGTAAGTAGTGGTGATAATCGTGGTGCGATAGCCTCGTTAGAGCGGGCGATCCGTATTGCGCCACGTTATCCAGAAACTTATTACCGTTTAGGCGAGCGCTATTTTTACCAAGGTAATTACAAGCAAGCGCGTTCGTTGGCTGAAAAGTCGATAACACTGGGTGCTGATTGGCTGTTACGTCGACAAGCGGAGTCTTTAATTGAACGCGCCTCGGCATATCAATAAATTATAAATAGAGTAAAGAATGGAAATCGAACTACTAGAAATTAAAAACTTTATAAGTCAGTATCAACCTTTTGACCAACTACCTGAAGAAGCATTGTTAGAGGTAGTTAAAAGTATTGAGATCTCATATTTTCGTGCGGACTCGATGATCATTGAATATGGCCACAAGATCCATGATCTGTATTTTATTCGCAGCGGAGTGGTGGAAATATACCGTCGTAAAGGTGAGTTATACAACCGCCTAGATCAAGGCGAAATATTTGGCCAGATGGGCTTATTGGCTAATAATAAAGTTCGGCTTCCTGCTAAAGCGGTTAAAGACACCCTAGTTTATTGTATTCCTGAAGCAATTTTTCATGATTTTTGTGAACGTTATGAAGCTTTTTCTGATTTCTCTGAAGTTGAAGGTACTATCCGTTTAAAACAAGCGGTTGAAGATAATAGTGATGATGCCAACTCATTAACCACCTCAAAAGTTAAAACATTATTAAGTAGAGACTTAGTTATGTTAAAAAATACTACGTCAATTCAGGACGTTGCGAAGGTGATGGCAGAAGAGAATGTATCCGCGGCACTGATTAATGATCCGACTATTGTCCATGAAGATGGGAGTAATTTTGTCGGTATTATCACTCAGCATGATTTATGTGCAAAAGTGATTGCGACGGGGATGAGTGTTGATAATCCTGTTTCTGATGTCATGTCGACAGAGTTGATGTCACTCGATCATAATGCCTATGTGTCAGAAGCAATGCTGATGATGCTACGCTATAACGTTCATCATTTACCTATCTTAAAGAACAAACATCCGATTGGCCTGATTGAAGTAGCTGATATTATTCGTTATGAATCACAAAATAGTTTGTTATTGTCGGGCAGTATTTTTCTGCAACAAAATATTGAAGATCTGGTATTACTTTCTAAACAGCTCAAAGATTGTTTTGTGCGTATGGTGAATGAAGATGCCAACTCTCACATGATTGGTAGCGCAATGTCCGAGATCGGGCGCAGCTTTAAACAGCGCTTACTTGAACTTGCCGAAGAAGAGTTAGGTCAGCCGCCGGTACCTTATTGCTTTTTAGCGCTAGGCTCGATGGCGCGTGATGAACAACTGATAGTAACAGACCAAGATAACGGCATTATTTTAGATAATAGTTATGACGATGCCCTGCATGGCGAATATTTTGAAAAATTATCTAAGTTTGTCTGTGATGGATTAGCGGCTTGCGGTTATACCTATTGTACAGGCGATATTATGGCAACTAATCCAGAGCATCGTAAAACGCAATTACAGTGGGAAGAATGTTTTGCTGACTGGATTGATAATCCGAACCCACAAGCGTTATTAAACTGTTCTATCTTCTTTGATTTAACCGGTGTTTATGGCCGTGTTAAATGGGCTGAGCAATTAAACGCCTTTATTTTACGTCGCGCCAAGAAAAATAACCGATTCTTAGCGTGTTTAGCGCGTAATGCATTAAATAGAACGCCACCGCTTGGTTTCTTCAAAAACTTTGTGATGGAGAACGATGGTCGCCATAACAATACGATTAACTTGAAACGCCGTGGTACTGCACCGTTGGCTGATTTGATCCGTGTGCATGGGTTAGCAATAGGCTCACAATCGCAAAATTCATTCGAACGTTTGGAAGACATTATCGAAGCAGGGATCTTACCACCATCAAAAGGGCAGGACTTACAGCATGCGATGGAATTGATTTCCTTGGTTCGTTTACGTCACCAGGCGTTAGATGTGGAGTCGGAAATTGAACCGGATAATAATATTGAACCAGAGAATATGTCGGAATTTGAGCGCCGTAATCTTAAAGATGCATTTTTGGTGTTAAGTAACGCCCAGAACTTTTTAAAATATCGTTATACCGCCAATAAAATGTAGGGATTATGAATGCATAATTTTATTAATAAAGAGATTTTAAACTGGGGCGCGTTCTATAAAGTGAAAGTAGAACAGAGCAAGGATGAACGTTTAAAGTCTTTTTATAGCGTTGGTATGTATCACGATGAAACGAAATTAAGTGATATTGATTTTGTTGCGCTAGATTTTGAAACTACGGGGCTAGACTCTGAACAGAACAGTATTATTAGCATTGGCCTAGTGCCATTTAATTTAAATCGTATCTTTTGTCGCCAAGCGCAGCACTGGTATATTGAACCTGAAGATAAACTGAAAGAAAATTCCATTATTATTCATGGTATTACCCATACTGATTTGAAAGGTGCTCCTGATTTATTACGTATTTTAGAACCGGTATTAGAAGCGTTAGCTGGTAAAGTTGTGGTGGTTCATTATCGCCGTATTGAACGTGATTTTTTTGATAATCATCTACGCAGTTTAATTAATGAGGGTATTATATTTCCGGTTGTCGATACTATGCAGATAGAAGCGGACGTACAGGAGTCGCAAAATAAGGGCTTTTTTAGTCTGTTTAAACCAAAGAAACGCCAAGAATCGATTCGTCTTGCTAATAGTCGCGCGCGTTATAATCTACCGGCATATCCGCCACATGATGCATTAACGGATGCCATTGCAACGGCCGAGTTATTGCAAGCGCAGATCCATTATCACTTTTCAGCTGATACGCCAATTAAAAAACTGTGGTTATAGCGTGGGAATCGTGTGGCAATAGTACGGTTAAATGTTTTTAATGTTGTCGTATTTATTCAATCTTTGTTTTGACTACTACCTTAATATTGACGTTATCGACTGGTGAGTGACTTAGCTAATAACTATTTATAACTGTTATTACGGGTGCTCCCCAGCTATAACGAATCAGTAAATTATAGGTATGACAAATGTTAACAATTAAAAAGATTGAAGAAACCGTCCAACTTGATGCACTTAAATTACAATATTTAAATTCCACGACCGCTGCTCTTGATGGTATGTGGTTATGTGGTTTCTTACCAATGGCAGCACATTTTGGTTTTTATGAAAATGAAATATTAGTGGGTTACTGCGCTATTAACGCCGACGGCTACCTGCTGCAATTTCATCTTGATCCACAAAGCCAGCTACAGGCGAGTGAATTATTCACACTTATCATTGAGCAAAACAGTACTGTGATTGGTGAAGTGCAAGGTGCGTTTGTCAGTACTGCTGAACCGTTATACTTATCGCTATGCTTAGATAACTATGCAAATCACGAGACTAATTCACTGATGTACCAACAAAACTGTGCCGCAATACCATATCAAGGTGAATCGATTGAAATGCAGATTGCGAGTGATGTACAGTTATCTGATTTTGTGCAATTTGCAGTGAATGCGATTGGGGCCCCTGAAGAATGGCTTACTGGCTATTATCAGCGTTTGATTAATCGTCAGGAATTATTCGGTTATTGGGAGCATGGCAAATTATTAGCAAGTGGTGAATGTCGCCTGTTTGATACTGTTCAGACTGAATATGCTGACTTAGGTATGATAGTTGCTGAATCTGAACGTGGTAAAGGCCTTGCTACTCAAGTCTTAAATCACCTTGTCACATGTGCTGGAATGAAAGGTTTAACCGCAATGTGTTCAACTGAAATGACGAATATTGGTGCACAAAAAGCAATTGTCAGAGCTGGCTTTACTTCATGTCACCGTATTATTCAATTTAGTCACGATCATAAGATGGATTAACGTTTGGATGTATGGATTAAAATTAGATGTATGGACTACAGCTGAATGTGAGATTGATGTACGGATTTACAAATTAATGTATGGATGTAAAGATTAGATGATAAATTGGATCCGAGCGCCTAAGTGTCCCGATATAGCCAAGTATGTCGAAAGCTATTGGTTGTTAGTTAAGGAAACGGATAGCGAGTCACATCAATCCCCCAAGTTGAATCCACATCCAGAAAGTCATTTGATATTAGCCCCGCAGGCACAAAAATATCGCTATGATTTAAAATCAGGGGTGAGACAAGGACTAGGAAGTCATTGGCTGTTTCCACAAGTACAGACTTTGCAGCTCGATCATGCGCATGCCTTTTTGTATCTTGGCATCAAATTTAGGGTGGGTGCATTATACTCACTCACCATGTCTGTACCGCAGCCACTTATTGACGAAGTTGAGAATGCGGATCTAAGTGCGCTGTTTCATGAGCATGAGTTAACGAACGATGAAGAGTTTGTTGAGCAGCATATACTGGCCATTGCCAAAGATGATCCTGAAGCATGCTGTGATCGATTAGATGATTATTTATCGACTTGGTTAGAAAATAATCATGAAGATAAGCACAGTCAATTGACGCGCAAAGTCTTGCCCTTGTTAGCAACTATACCTATCGCGCAGTTAGGTGAAACGCTTTACTGTTCACAACGGACTATCGAACGCAGCTTTAACCGAGTTACAGGTCTTACGCTCAAGCAATGTCAGTCAATGCAAAAATTAGAAAGCTTGTTGGAATATTTATATCAGCGTGATAAACAAGATATTGATTGGGTGGAATTGGCTTATCAGTTTGGTTTTAGTGATCAACCCCATCTCATCCGTTATTTAAAAAGCCAAATTGGCGCCACCCCTAATAACTATGTGATACAGCGAGACTTGACGATTGATGTTTATGGCGGTGTTGAATGAGAACGTTGAATGAAAAAACCAGCAGTCCATTTATGAAGACTGCTGGTCAAGTTAAGGCTATGTCTGTTTACTCGATTATTATTGGTTCATAATCTAGTCTAGTTAGCTGAGGTTATTTATCAGCATCGAGTCCTTGCTGCCAAAATGCAATTTCCATACGAGTCGCTGTTCTAAACACATGAATTAGATTACGACCGCGTTGACTGTTGACATCAATCTCAGCGAGTAACTCATCAATATGTGATGTACCTTGTGCCACGCCTTGCTGGAATTCATTGCCGCTATAGAGTTCAATCCAGCTGGCGAATGGATTATCAATTAGCTTGGTGTTGGCATCCGCAGCGAGATTACGGCCAATTTCGGCGTAACCAATAGAGCAGGGGGCTAGCGCAGCGTAGAGATCGACGATATCACCAGCCATACCAGCATCGAGCACATAACGTGTGTAAGCAACGGTACCAAAATCTTCTGGTTCTGCTTCTAAATCTGATTCCGTTAATCCCCAATTGCCACAGTAAGTAACGTGGTGACCGATTTCAGAATCCAGTAAAGCATGGACACTCGGCAGGGCTTTACGCATATCCGCTAAGGTGCGGGCTTTGTAAATTGCTAACGCGTAAGCACGGGCATATTGTTTAAGAAACAAGAAGTCCTGCTTAAGGTAATGTAAATAACTTGGCTGTGCTAGTGTTCCTTGCGCCAATTGTTGTACAAACGCATGTTGAGTATAGGCTTGCCAATCTTCACGGCAGGCATTGATTAGATCTTGATGATTCATAATTTTCTCGATGATTTTTTACAGCAATGGCGAATTACAGAGTCGGCACGTAATCTTGTGCTTTTGGTAATGTTTTGATGATTTTCTGCGAATACATGAATTCGGCATAATCGTCATAACGTTTTAAATCAACCGCAGAAGGACGTAGCGCAAAACGAGTAAGGGTATCGTTCCAAGCGCGTTTATTTAACTCGTTGTTTAACGTGTCAGGTGCATAAGCCACAAACTCTTTCCACGAGGCTTGTGGGTGATTAACAATGTAGGTCGTTGCTTGCTCTAGTGCTTTATTGAAGGACTGGATCGCGCTTTTGTCATAGGTATTGGCGTTAGCGACAAATACTAATTCGTCATAAGCTGGTACACCGTGCTCTTCTGGAAAAAATGCCTTGGATTTAAAGCCTTCAAGCTCAAGCTGATTGGTTTCAAAATTACGCAGACCACCCCAGATGGCATCCACTTTACCTGATGCCAATGACGATGATAGCGCCCAACCAACATTAATTATTTGCACATCATCATAATTAACACCGCCAGTATTTAACATAGTACCGATTGTCGCTTCTTCGTTACCCGCAATCGCGATACCAATTTTTTTGCCTTTTAAATCAGACATGTCGTTAATTTTGTTGTTGTCGAGCACCATCAAGGTATTAAGTGGTGTTGCGATCAAGGTTGCAGCGCGGATAAGGGGTAAACCAGCCGCTACATCTATGGTCAGGTTTGGTTGATAGGTGATCGCAAGGTCAACTTTATTCGCTGCAACAAGCTTTGGTGGCATACTTGGATCCGCTGGTTCTTGGATCACTATATTCACGCCTTGTTCTGCAAAGTAGCCACGCTCTTTAGCAATAACGATAGGGCCGTGGTTCGGATTAACAAACCAATCTAACATCAGGGTTAGGGTCTTTGTTTCGGCTTGTACGTTTGCCGATAATATAGCCGCGGTAAATGTAGCAGCCTTTAGTAAGGTGTTGTTTTTCATAAATGTCCTTTTTATATTTTTAATCAATATTTTTGCAAAAGAGGGAGTCATTATTTTTCCCAAGGAATAAGTTTTTTCAATGCTTTGTCAGTGACAAAATAAAGTAAGACTGACAGGGCGGATAGGATCAGCAATGCGGCAAACATTTCATCAATCATCATGCGTGCGTTAGCCTGGAGCATGAGATAGCCTAAACCGGCACTTGAACCGACCCATTCACCTGCTACTGCGCCAATCGGTGCAATAACGACAGCAACACGGATACCCGATGCTAATGTCGGCAGTGACGCGGGCAGTTGAATATGGCGTAACATCTGCAATTTAGTTGCGCCCATGGTTTTAGCCAGATCAAGATAACCCGTTGGGGTATTACGTAAACCGTCATAACAGCATGTTGTAACAGGGAAGAAGATAATTAAGGCGGCCATGACAATTTTGGATGCGATGCCATAACCCAGCCACAGCATCAGTACTGGCGCAATGGCAAATACAGGGATGGCTTGACTGGCAATCAAGATAGGTAATAACCAATGTTTAACCGGTTTGAACAGCAGCATTTGTAAGGCAAAGAATAGCCCCATAAATAAACCGAGTAACAAGCCAAATACAATTTCTTGCGCGGTGACTAATGTGTGCTTAAGCAAGACTTCATGGCGCTCTATTAAACGTTCAAAAACAGCAAGTGGCGCGGGAAGAATGAAAGAGGGCATTTCAAAAATAACCACAATGCTTTGCCATAATCCGATGATAACAAGTGCGCTAATGGTAATGCGCAGAACCGGACTAATAGGAACGGGTTGCTTTTTTTCTTTGCTATTTTGCTGATGTCTCAGGTTCGAATTAACGATGTCACTCATACTCAGCTCCATATTCCTGTGCTAAACAAGTCATGATTTGTTGCTGTAACTGTGCACATTCAGCATCGAATGGACGTGGTGTCGCCGTTGATGGTACTTGCAAACGTTCTGCGCCAGCGGGATTGCCTTGCATAATATAGATATGATCGGCGAGGCGGATCGCTTCTTGCGGCTCGTGGGTAATTAACACCACGGTTTTATCCTTTAGCAATTCACAGGCGAGATCTTGTAATCGATAACGAGTCACCGCATCTAACGCTGAAAAGGGTTCATCCATTAATACTACGGGTTTATCTTGCATTAATGTTCTTGCCAGTGCCACACGTTGACGCATACCGCCAGATAGATGTTGCGGAAAACGATGGGCGTTATCAGCAAGGCCAACTTTAGCGAGCAGGAACTGCGCTTTATCTTTGTCTGCTTTAGACGTTTCGGCGCCGAATTTACTGCTTAACGTGACATTGTCGAGCACAGATAACCAAGGCAGTAGCAAGTCTTGCTGGGCCATGTAAGCAATTTGATTGCTAAAATCAGGCTGTTCCCGATTATTAGCGTTAATTGACAGTTCACCTGACCACGTCACTTGCTGATCTAGCAAGCCAGCAAGATAACGTAGCATCGATGTTTTACCACAGCCGCTACGACCTAAAATACAGGTCCATTGTCCAGCAGGCATAACCATATTAAGGTTACTTAATACGGGGGTAGTACTGTCGTTATAACGTAAATAACCCTTGGTAATCGTCATGCTTACGGCAAGGCTATCTTTACCATTTTCAGGCTCTAACATTGCCAATGATGAGCTAGACATCAGCATGACCAGCAAAGAAGTGATTTACCGGGCCATGGCCGCTGCCTATATCTAATTCGTCTGCATGGGCAATGGCATTGGAGATGTATTGTTTACCCAACTTAACCGCTTGTAGCAGATCATGGCCTTGGGCTAAGTAGGATGCGATAGCAGAGGATAGAGTACAGCCAGTGCCGTGAGTATTGTGAGTATTAACGCGTTTTGCGGTTAACTGTTCAACACGGTCTTGGAAGATGAGTAAATCATTACTGTTTTCATTTTTTTCTAAGTGACCGCCTTTTAATAGTACAGTGTTGACATTAAGCTGACGTAATTCGTTAATCATGTCGCCCATTGCATCTTCATTGCATTTTATCTCAGAGAAGGGAACGTCTGAACCAATTAAAGCTGCACCTTCGGGTAGGTTGGGAGTGATCAAATCGGCTAATGGCAGTAGTTCTGATTTAAGCGTACTGATCGCAGATTCTTTTAGTAATAAATCGCCGCTGGTGGCAACCATGACCGGATCCACGACTAAAAAGGCGGGCTTATATTGTTTTATTTTAGCGGCAACGACTTTGATAATATCGCAGTCAGCTAACATACCCACTTTAACGGCAACGATATTTAAGTCGCTAAAGACGGCATCAAGTTGCTTTTCGACATGCTCCAGTGGGATGGGGAAAATAGCGGACACGCCAAGGGTATTTTGCGCGGTAATGGCTGTTATGACAGAACAAGCGTAGCTACCGGTTGCAGATATCAGCTTGAATACCGGCACCGCCACCACTATCAGAACCTGCGATCGTTAATACAATAGGTATTGATCGGCTTTGTGTTAATGAAGCTGGAGTTGATGTGCCATTTTTTGAAATACTGTGTTTTGATAAAACGTCAGTGGGTGTAACCTTTAGCATAAATATCCCTAGTACAGACGTATAGGAACTTTATCAAGCCAAAGATTTTGAGACGTAGGAGGTCAAATCATGAGAAGCGAGACTGATAGTTCCCTACGTCAGTGTTAACTGAATCAGGTTCAACGGGTCTCGCAATAAATGTGCGATCTCAGCCTATTAGGCCCCCCGACTATAAGTAGCAATAGTAACAAGTTTTTCTAAAAGCGCAATAGCTCGTCAATAATTTCAGAGTTTGTGAAAATAAACTTATTTACAATTAAGTACGCTATAAGCTTTAGTAAAACCTTTCAGATCTATCTCAGATGTTTCCCATCCTTTATGCCATTTCATGGCGAATGTTATTTTATTGTCAGACTTCATTGCGTTAATTAATGTTTTATATTCTTGGCCATAGGTAGAAATCAGATAGTTGCGGCTGCGGCTAACAATTTCGATACTTGTGCCTGTAGAGTATTGCGCGTTAGCAAAACTAATTACCTCTCCATTCTCACGCTTTACTTTGACTTGAGCTGGAAAAGTAAAGCTATCAAACCCGGCATATTCGTTATACGGAGCGCTGATTGCGAAGATCTTACAGCTGATGTGGTGATTGTAGCCATCATAACGAAGGTGTGTGTATTCTTTCGTTTTATCAAATGGATCGGGTTGCATGTATTCAGCATAAAATTTACCTGCGATTAAATCTGCTGCGGCATATGTTTTACCTATGAATAACAGCGAAAGGATCATAACAGTAATCAAATTTCTCATTAATACACTCAGTAACTAATTGGTAGGAATATTACCCGAAGGTAATTTATTGAATGTTATGGACTATATATTAACGGTCGTTAGGATAATATTTCGTATTAGATTTAATTGGCTAATATGAAATATTTTATGATTAAGTTTTTAGAGTAGCGTAATAAATGTCAGTAACATCCATATTACTGACATTCCGTTAATATATCGCTATCTAGCGTCTACGGTTTTCCTGCTGTTGATATTCAACCTGTTCAGAGGTCCAAAGCGTTTTGATATAACTGATAACAGCATCAACTTCAGTCGGACTTAATGCGTTCTCAAAAGCAGGCATGGTAAGGCGTTGGGTTTTATTAAATGGATCTCGCCAGCCTTGTCTTATCATACGCTGCAGCATTTTATCGCTATGCCGCCACGTGTGACCGTCCTTATTGTGTGGTGGAGCTGGCAGCTCTCCATATTCATTTTGTACTTTCCAATCTGCAGCACCTGCGGCATTTTGGCCATGGCAGACACTGCAATTTTGTTGATATACTTGCAAACTCAGGCTGTCGGTTAAATTTGATGATGGTGCCGCATAGCTGTTTGACGCTGCAGTACTCATCAGTGTAAATAGCATTAAAATTAGTGCTTTATCTGCCATCAATAGATTTCCAACTTTGTGCATTGTCGACACTTTTAATAACACGACCACCTTGGGCTCCCGCATAAATCACACCTGATGCTGTAATATGTAAAGTGCTGATGGTGGATTTAAGCTCAGTGATTATGTCCCAGTTTTGTCCACCATCTTTGGTTAAATAGAGGCGACTACCAGACGCTGCATAGATATGTTTAGGATGTTGAGGATCATAACTTAGGGCGGTTATTTCTCCTTGTAATTCACCAGCTTGGCTCCAGAGGCAGAAGCAATCCATTGAACGACTGACACCTTTGTTGGTTGCTGCAAATATCCAGCCTGTTTGCATGCTGTCTGGCATATCTGAGTGGATGATTGTTCTACCCATGTCGATCGGTCCTTCATCCATTAATAGCCAGTTCTCACCTGCATCTTCAGTACGATAGATCCCTTGTTCTGGAACCACTGAATACAAGGTATCGGGTTGTTGTGTATGCTGGGTTAATGCCGTAATGGTGTTGCTGGCTAGCCCATTATTACGGGAAGTCCAGTTTTTACCTTGATCCCAACTAGAGAATATCCCCTGATGTTGAGTCGCGATAAAAATCACGTTGTTTATTTTATTTACCGCTACGCCTGTGAGCACATTTGTTGGATCTGGCAATGCAATTGGCAACCAACTATTGTTGTTTGCATTAAGCTGATACAAAGCCCGAGGGTAGGCCACAATCAAGGTATTATTTGAACTACTCGTAATTGCAACAACAGCTTGTTTTGATAATGCCTCAGCTGTTGCCGTCATATTTACACTGGCAAACAATATAAACACCAAATAGTGGCTGCTTTTGCGTAACAAGTTAAAGATAAGTGCTGACATAATTCTAGACTCCTAAATGATTACTTTTGATGATAAGCGTATGACATGAATGATTTAGTCTTTAGCGTAAACAAAAGTATCGGATGAGCCTTTTTGGAACCCGTAGCTAATTAATGGTGCGCTTTTAGGGCGACTATCCATTCCTGGTGCACCCCAAGGCATCCCCGGTAGTGCAATGCCAGTGATCTCTGGACGTTCATTAAGTAACTTATTAATGGTATTTACAGGTACTAATCCGTCTACAACATAACCGTCCACAAAGAGGGTATGACAGCCTTCATAGCCTTGCGGAACACCTGCTGTTCGTTTGGTTTGAGTAAGTGAGCGCATTGATTTTATCTCTACCTCAAAGCCATTTTTTTCTAAGTACGCGGCATAATCATCACAGCAACCGCATTGCAGAGGTTTGTACATTGTTGCTTTGATTACGCTTTCTGCTTTTGATGTAAAACTTAAAAGCCCAGTGATAAGTAGGGTGATAGACAGGATTATTATTTTATTTGTATTTGATATTGTCATCTTAATTATCTCAATTTTTAATCGTTACTAATCTGTATGCGCTATAGGCATCAGTATTTAAATATGTCATAGGTGAGCGCGATGAATTGTATAGGCGTATTTAGATGTGCATGAGCATACTTAGGCTCAGGGCATCAATTACACTTGCAAAATCTAGCGCTTAAATTGAGAGACTAGGAGGACGTGGAATAAGATTGAAATAATAGTTTTGATAAATAAGAGGACCGAACCTAGGGGGAGCCTCGGATAAGGTGTTATTAGCTTGGAATGTCGGGTTTTCAATTAAGTTATTGCATTGGCCAGAGGAGCAAGTCGTGCTGTCACAAGTTGCACCTGGACTGTTATTACAAGTCATGTCAGAAACGGTTGAACACTGAATGCAATCACTGTCCATTTCGGTAACAGTTGTTGATACATTCATATCATCTTTAAAGGAAGAGCCTGTATCAAACTTAAAATTTACGCCAGCAGAAGCCTCACTCAGAAGAAGAATGAAAACCAGTACAATATCACATAACGGCTGTTTAAAAAAATGCATGGGAAAATTATTACATTACTTCGAGAGGGTTGTCAATTGGGCGTACTATTTTTGAGAAGGAAAATAATTGAGAAGATAAATAATTTTGAGGGAAAAAGCTGCCAGTAAATACTGACAGCTTTTATTTTTAACGCGAGGTTAAGATATCATTTGGAAAATTGAAATTAGTTTAGCGATTACGCTGCTCTGTTCTCAAACCCATTATCAAGCTCACACACATAACTAATAAGATCACAGTGAACGGCAGTGCAGTTGAAATAGCACCTGCTTGTAATGCTTCAATTGCTTGCGTGCCGCCAACCCAAAGTAGAGCTGCAGCAATTGCACCTTCAATTAATGCCCAGAACACACGTTGTGGTACTGGCGCATCAACTTTACCACCAGCAGTAATGCTATCGATAACTAATGAACCGGAATCAGACGAGGTAATGAAAAATACTAATACCAATACGATTGCCAACATTGATAACACTTCACCCATAGGTAAAGAATCAAACATTTGGAACATAGCTAAAGGTACATCCGTTAAGCCTTCACTACCTAAAGTACCCACGTTATTCGCTACTTGATCGATGGCTACGCCACCAAATACAGACATCCATAATACTGTCACACCTGTTGGAACAAGTAGTACAGCAGTGATGAATTCACGAATTGTACGGCCACGTGAAATACGTGCGATGAACATACCAACGAATGGTGACCATGAGATCCACCATGCCCAGTAGAAAACAGTCCAGCCATGCATCCAAGCTGAGTCTTCACGACCAATTGGATTACTTAATGGGATGATATTTTCCACATAACCCATGATAGTCGTTGGCACTGTGCCCATCGAAACGGCAAATGTAACTAAAATAACGAATATTAATAGTACTAATGCAAGTAGCATGTTGATGTTACTAATTACTTTTACGCCACCATCAATACCACGAACGACTGATACAACAGCCAGCAAGGTAACTATTATGATGATCGTTATCTGTAAAAATAAGCCGTTCTCAATACCGAATATATGATGGAAACCACTCGCAGCCTGTTGCGCGCCTAAACCCAGTGATGTAGCTAAGCCAAATAAGGTAGCTAATACCGCTAGGATATCCACGATATGACCAGCCCAGCCCCACGTTCTATCGCCTAAGATAGGGTAGAATACAGAACGCATTGAAAGAGGCAGACCTTTATTATACGCAAAGAAAGCCAGTGATAAGGCGACAACACCATAAATAGCCCATGGGTGTAAACCCCAATGGAACATAGTCGCACCTAATGCCAGTTTCGCAGCTTCTGGTGTATTTGCGGTCACGTTAAGTGGCGTCTCATACCAACCTGTGTAATAAGCCACAGGTTCTGCAACACCCCAGAACATTAAACCAATGCCCATACCGGCAGCAAATAACATGGCTATCCACGACATACGGCTATAATCAGATTTAGCGTCATCACCACCTAAACGAATTTTACCGTATGGTGAGACAATTAATGCGAGGCAGAAAATAACGAAGATATTAGCAGACCACATGAACAGGCCGTCAAAAGCCCCAATGATCCACCATTTGATGCCGTCTAGGAATGATTTCGATGTTTCCGGTTCTACTAATAAAATAGCGACCAAGAATAGGCCAATTAACGATGCACTGATACCAAACACTGGGTTGTGTACATCAAAACCCCATTTTTGGACGTTATCCTGTCCGACAGTATAATCAGTATTATCAATACTGTATTTATCCTTATTAATACTCATTAGTCCTCAGTTAGAACAGTCCTGTTCTATTTGGTGTATTTATCTGTTACCGACAAGTTTAGCAAATACTAGGTATAAATACCGAATAAATATCAATAAAAAGGGTATTTAACCATAAAAACAGAATAGTTATTAATAACAGGATCGCAAATTAGTTTATCGTAAAAATGTATTCACATAGGGGGTAGTTGAAGTGTGAAAAGCGCGTCGAGAATTAGCTATTACAGGGTTCTGCTTCTTTCTCGTTGGCCACGTTTCAAGCCCAGAAACTGACGTGGTTGCTATATCCACCTCACCATTAAGGTATATTGGTAGAACAAACGCTTCCCAATATTTAGTATAGTCTAGCTTTAATTACTGTCCAGTTAACCAAATTAAGAACGTTTACCGTTTAGCCAATAACCAATAACCGTGCGACGGACTAAATAATGATAACTGAGCAAGCTAAGTACTAGCGTTACGGTTAAGGTAAGACTAAATTTAACCCATACAGACCAGTCTAAATGAGTCAATTGTGCGGTGGTCCAGATGGCGATAGGTAAATGGACCAGGTATACCCAGTATGCCGAATCGGTTAGATACCGTGCCGTCATGTTATATTGATTAAAACACCGTAAGAACCAACCTGTGATCCCCAGAATGGATGACCACATTAATAAACCGCTAAAAAGAGCCGCCAATAAATGCGCGGTTGTTTGATTTAATTCGGTACTATTAGTTATTTTCTGAATAGTTACTTGCTGAACAAAATAGCTGGTGATAGGCAGTAGTATGAATGCGAGCAGTAAATATCGATAGCTGTGCTGTTTTATATCTTGAAATCGCTCTTGCTGACCATACAGTAACCAGCCACACCAATAAACAAACCCATAAGCTAAAAATACACCAGCATTCGGAATCCAGCGTAAATCACTATCGAGTGAACCAGATGATATCGGCAGTAAGGTTAGTGCCGAGATCAAACCCAGTAACATAACCCCACGAACCTTAGTCATTGCGATACCGATAAACTGCTGGCACATGCGAATAATGCTTGCTGGTGGTTTGATTTGTGTAGCAATAACAGTGATCGCATAAAACATGATGAGGTAATACAAAAACCAGAAATGCCACAGGCTGATCAGCCATTCAATTGGCGTGTTTATATAGTCTGTATACGCTTCATTGCTCAGTTGTTGAGTGGCAAAACTAAAACCTGCAAAGATAATCGGAAACAACAGCGACCAACCAGCAATAAAAGGGATTAATATGCGTTTAATTCGGTTGTTAATAAAATGATTGCTACCTCGGCGAGAGTAAATTAATGCAGCAAAAAATCCAGACATAAGGAAAAACACTGGCATGCGAAAACTATGGATAATACCGACGAGGATATCGAAAAATACCGAGTTGACTGGATCACGATAAGGCCATACTTGATCAGGTTCAAATATCATATAACTGACCGCCGAGTGGATCACAACACCAAGTAACATCATCGTCGCTCTTAGGTGATCTAAAGCGTACAAGCGAGGTACGTGCGCATTTTCTGACATAAGTGATTTCCGACTGTTAATATTTTCGTAATTTCAAGTGGTTACAATTTTATCAAATCAATTAGTGACTAATAGATGAAAAAAGTATGGTAATAAGCATTCCCTTTATAGATTTAATTATCCTTCTAAATAGGGAGTTTGGTTACGCAAATGTTGACAAGTTGTAAAAATGTAATAATATTGAGTGAAATTTAAACATTGTCGACAATCTTATGCCTTTAGATGATCCAACAAAAATTGCAGCTGTGACTACAGCCGATAAAGTCTTTGAGCAAATGCAGCGTGCCATCGTTGATGGTGAGATCCTTGCTGGTAGTAAAATCAGTGAGCCTGAACTCGCAAAGCAATATCAAGTCAGCCGTTCTACCCTTCGCGAAGCGTTAAATCGCTTAGAGAAATGTCATTTAATTGAGCGTAAGGCCAATGTCGGCTCACGGGTAGTGCAGTGCACAACGCAAGGTTTACTCGACCTTTATTTTGTTCGAGAAGCACTCGAAGGCATGGCATGCCGGCAAGCGGCAGAAAACATGACCGATGCTGAAATTGTCGACATGAAAGCCATGCTTAATCAACATGCGACGTCACAAGCACTGAAAGATGGTGTTGCTTATTATCAAGAAGAAGGTGATTTAGACTTTCATTATAAAGTCATCTTAGGCAGTCATAATGCGCAACTCATTCATTTAATATGTGGTCAGCTCTATCATTTAGTGCGTATGTACCGCTGTCAGTTTGGTATGCATAGCCCTAGAGCCAGCCGCGCTTTTTCAGAACACGCCCAAATTATTGAAGCCATCAGTGATCGCGATGGAGAATTAGCCGAAATGTTAATGCGCCGTCATATCGCGGCTTCACGTAAAAACATTGAAACTAAAATTGCACGTCAACTAGCCGAAGAATTAAAGACAGACACCACACCAGTTCAAGGAGAGAAATAATATGTCTACACAATTGTCGTCTCAGATAGTATCGTCTCAACGCTTATCACCCGGCGCTAAGTTTCGTTTAGCCCTAGCCAATAATAAACCCTTACAAGTAGTTGGTACCATTAACGCATATTGCGCGATGATGGCTGAGCAATTAGGTCATCAAGCAATTTATCTATCCGGTGGCGGTGTGGCGAATGCATCTTATGGCCTACCTGATTTAGGCATGACGTCATTGAATGATGTGATCGCGGATGTGCAGCGCATTACTGCTGCGTCTAGCCTACCGTTATTAGTTGATATTGATACCGGTTGGGGCGGAGCTTTTAACATAGCTAAAACCATTCGTGATATGGAAAAAGCGGGCGCCGCTGCTGTGCATTTAGAAGACCAAGTGGCACAAAAACGCTGTGGTCATCGTCCAAACAAAGAGATTGTGTCGACAGAAGAGATGGTTGACAGGATCAAAGCGGCGGTGGATGCCCGTACTGATGCTGATTTTTTCATTATGGCGCGTACCGATTCATTCGCACAAGAAGGGCTGGAAGCGGCGATTGCCAGAGCACAAGCTTATGTTGCAGCGGGTGCTGACGGTATTTTTGCTGAAGCTGTAGAAACCGAAGCGCATTACCGTGCATTCTCGGCAGCGTTAGATGTACCTATCTTGGCGAATATCACTGAGTTTGGCCAAACTGAATTATGGAATAAAGAGCAGCTTGGAGAGTGGGGTTGTGCCATGGTGCTTTATCCATTATCCGCATTCCGCGCGATGAATAAAGCCGCTGAACTGGTTTACAAAACCTTGTTGGCTGACGGTGATCAAAAAGCCGTAATTGATAATATGCAAACGCGCATGGACTTATATGATTACCTTGGTTACCACGATTACGAGAAAAAACTAGATGGGTTGTTCTCGGAAGGCAAGAATAAATAACCGCTATGATTAAAGTAATGTGAAACAAAAATTCAAAAAATCGGACGAATAATAGCAAGCAGGATGTTGCAGGATTATAGGTAGATTTGCTATTAACAGCTTGAAATTAATTAAGGGAATAATTATGACAGATAAAAAACTATCAGGCGCAGGCTTACGTGGTCAAAGCGCAGGTGAGACAGCACTTTGTACCGTAGGTAAATCAGGCAGTGGCTTAACGTATTGTGGTTATGATATCGCAGATCTAGCTGAACACGCTACATTTGAAGAAGTTGCTTATTTACTGTTTAACGGTGAGTTGCCGACGCTGGATCAGCTCGAAACATACAAGGCTGAATTGCATACCCTACGTGATATACCGCAATCGTTAAAAGAAGTTCTACAACATATCCCAGCAGACGCGCATCCAATGGATGTGATGCGAACGGGCTGTTCATTTTTAGGTAACATTGAGCCAGAGGCAGACTTTTCAGAGCAAAATAAAGCGGCGAATCGTCTCCTTTCGGCATTCCCTGCAATCATGTGTTACTGGTACCGTTATTCGCATGATGGTGTAGAAATTGACTGTACAACAGATGAAGAATCCCTGGCTGGTCATTTCCTTAAATTGCTACGTGGTGAAGCGCCGTCAGAGCAACATCGTCGGGTGATGGATGTATCCTTGATCCTTTATGCCGAGCATGAATTTAATGCTTCCACCTTTACTGCGCGTGTGTGTGCATCAACCTTATCGGATATGTTCTCGTGTGTAACGGGGGCGATTGGTACCTTACGTGGACCATTACACGGCGGTGCAAATGAAGCTGCAATGGATATGATCCAGAAGTTCACCTCTCCTGCAGATGCGAAAACGCAGATGGCGGGCATGCTTGAACGTAAAGAAAAAATCATGGGTTTTGGTCATGCGATTTACCGCACTTCCGATCCGCGTAATGTGATCATCAAAAAATGGTCCGAAAAACTGGCTCACGAACACGGCGATACTTCGTTATACGATATCTCGGTGGCGTGTGAAGAGTTCATGTGGGATAGCAAAAAGCTATTTTGTAACGCCGATTTCTTTCATGCGTCGGCTTATCATTTCATGGGCATTCCGACTAAGTTATTTACCCCGATCTTCGTTTGCTCGCGTCTAACGGGTTGGGCTGCGCACGTGATGGAACAGCGTAGTAATAACCGTATTATTCGCCCGAGTGCAGATTATATTGGTGCAGAGCCAAGAGTTCTAAAGCCAATTTCAGAGAGATAATGGACTATGAATACTAACTATCGTAAATCGTTACCGGGCAGTGAGCTCGATTATTTTGATACCCGTTCTGCTGTTGATTCAATCCAACCCGGTGCGTATGCCACTTTGCCTTATACTTCACGCGTATTTGCAGAAAACTTAGTACGTCGCTGTGATCCTGAAGTATTAGAAGATTCGTTAAAGCAGCTAATTCAACGTAAACGCGACCTTGATTTTCCTTGGTTTCCTGCGCGTGTTGTTTGCCATGATATTTTAGGCCAAACTGCATTAGTTGATTTAGCGGGTTTACGTGATGCGATCGCAGAGAAAGGCGGCGATCCATCCAAGGTTAACCCTGTGGTACCAACGCAATTGATTGTTGACCATTCTCTGGCTGTGGAACATGCAGGTTTCGAATCGGATGCATTTGAAAAAAACCGTGTAATTGAAGACCGTCGTAACGATGACCGTTTCCACTTTATTAACTGGACTAAAACAGCCTTCAAAAATATTGATGTTATTCCACCTGGTAACGGTATCCTGCATCAGATTAACTTAGAGCGTATGTCTCCCGTGATCCAATCTCGTCAAGGCGTGGCGTTTCCAGATACCTTAGTCGGCACAGATAGTCATACACCAATGGTTGATGCCTTGGGTGTAATTGCTATTGGCGTTGGCGGGCTTGAAGCTGAAAGTGTGATGCTAGGTCGTGCGTCATATATGCGTTTACCGGATATTATCGGTGTTGAACTGACTGGTAAACCACCAGCAGGCATGACAGCAACCGATACCGTTTTAGCATTGACTGAATTTTTACGTGCACAGAAAGTAGTATCAAGTTATTTAGAATTCTATGGTGAGGGTGTCGCGCATCTTACCTTAGGCGATCGTGCCACCATTTCTAATATGACACCAGAATATGGCGCGACTGCGGCGTTGTTTTCAATCGATGAGCAAACTATCGATTACCTTAAATTAACCGGCCGTGAAGACGATCAAGTTAAGTTGGTGGAAACCTACGCCAAAGAAACGGGGCTATGGGCTGATGACTTAGCAAACGTTGAATATGAACGTGTACTTACATTCGATTTATCGACGGTGTGCCGTAATATTGCTGGACCATCTAATCCGCATAATCGTGTTCCTACCTCTGAATTAGCCAAGCGTGGTATCAGTGGCAAGGTCGAAAATATACCAGGCAAAATGCCAGACGGTTCAGTGATCATTGCCGCTATCACTAGTTGTACCAATACCAGTAATCCGCGCAATATGATTGCCGCTGGTTTGATTGCTCGTAACGCCAATAAGCTTGGGTTAACCCGTAAACCTTGGGTTAAAACCTCATTAGCGCCGGGTTCAAAAGCAGTGCAACTGTATCTACAAGAAGCCGAATTGTTACCTGAATTAGAGCAACTTGGGTTTGGTATTGTGGCGTTTGCCTGTACATCTTGTAATGGCATGAGCGGGGCGCTTGATCCTGTTATTCAGCAAGAGATATTAGATCGCGACCTTTATGCAACCGCTGTGTTATCAGGTAACCGTAACTTTGATGGTCGTATTCACCCACACGCCAATGAAGCCTTTATTGCATCGCCACCGTTAGTGGTTGCGTATGCGATTGCAGGTACTATCCGTTTTGATATTGAACGTGACACACTTGGTTTAGATCAAGCTGGTAACGCAATCACTCTGAAAGACATTTGGCCGAGCGATGAAGAGATTGATGCCGTGCTTAAAGCAAGTGTGAAACCAGAACAATTCCGTCAAGTCTACAACCCGATGTTTAGCAAGGATATCGATTGTAGTGTTGATTACGGTGAAAAAATAGACCCGCTGTATGACTGGCGTGAAATGAGTACCTACATTCGCCGTCCACCTTATTGGGAAGGTGCACTAGCAGGCGAGCGTAGCCTTAAAGGCATGCGTCCTCTAGCGGTATTGGGTGACAATATTACTACCGATCATTTATCACCTTCTAATGCCATCATGCTTGATAGTGCGGCGGGTGCCTATTTAGATAAGATGGGTTTACCTGAAGTTGACTTTAATTCATACGCTACCCATCGTGGTGATCACCTTACTGCGCAACGAGCGACCTTTGCTAACCCGAAACTAAACAATGAAATGGTGTTAGAAAACGGGCAAGTTAAGCAAGGTTCATTAGCGCGAGTTGAACCTGAAGGGAACGTAATGCGGATGTGGGAAGCGATTGAAACCTACATGGATCGCAAGCAGCCGTTGATTATTGTAGCGGGTGCCGATTATGGTCAAGGTTCTTCACGCGACTGGGCGGCGAAAGGTGTTCGTTTAGCGGGGGTTGAAGCCATTGTTGCCGAAGGTTTTGAACGGATTCACCGTACTAACCTTGTTGGTATGGGCGTACTACCACTTGAGTTTAAAGCAGGTGAAAGCCGTAACACTTATGCGATTGATGGTAGTGAAACCTTTGATGTTATTGGTGAACCTACCCCAGGATCTGCCCTAACGTTAATCATTACCCGTAAAAATGGTGAAAGAATAGAAGTACCCGTGACTTGTCGTTTAGATACCGCGGAAGAAGTGTCTATTTACAGCGCTGGTGGCGTGTTACAACGCTTCGCGCAGGATTTTCTTGAATCGAGTGAGGCCTAACTAACGATGGTGAAAAATAACATAGGATATTTATCACACTCTTTACCACAGCTTAGGATCCCCGCTACTTATATGCGTGGCGGCACCAGCAAGGGCGTATTTTTTAATCTTCAAGATTTACCGGAAGCGGCGCAAATACCGGGTTCAGCGCGTGATGCGCTGTTATTACGGGTGATCGGTAGCCCCGATCCTTATGGTAAACAAACAGATGGTATGGGTGGGGCAACGTCAAGTACCAGTAAGACTGTTATTGTGTCGGCAACGGATAAAGCAGATCACGATGTTGATTACCTATTTGGTCAGGTATCGATTGATAAACCGTTTGTGGATTGGAGTGGTAATTGCGGTAATTTATCCGCTGCTGTGGGCTCTTTTGCGATTAACTGTGGTTTGGTTGATGCCAGCCGTATTCCTGAAAATGGTGTTGCGGTTGTGCGTATTTGGCAAGCGAATATCAGTAAAACGATTATTGCCCATGTGCCAATTACCAATGGTTTAGTACAAGAAACAGGTGATTTTGAGTTGGACGGGGTTACCTTTCCAGCTGCGGAAGTACCGGTTGAGTTTATGGATCCCGCCGATGGCGAAGGGTCGATGTTCCCCACTGGTAATCTGATTGATGATCTGCTTGTACCGGAATCAGTAGTGGCTGGTGGACAGTTAAAAGCGACGATGATTAATGCGGGTATACCAACCATCTTTATTAATGCTGAAGATGTTGGTTACGCAGGTACAGAACTGCAAGATGCCATTAATAGTGATGTTGAAGTGTTAGCCATGTTTGAAAAGATCCGAGCTTACGGCGCGGTGCAGATGGGGCTGATAGCTGATATTGCTGAAGCTGCACAACGTCAACATACACCTAAGGTCGCGTTTGTCGCTAAGTCGGCTGATTATGTGTCTTCCAGTGATAAGCAAGTTGCAGCGAGTGATATTGATTTGTCGGTGCGGGCTTTGTCTATGGGCAAACTTCATCACGCGATGATGGGGACAGCTGCAGTTGCAATAGGTGCTGCTGCAGCGGTTCCGGGCACCTTAGTTAATTTGGCTGCTGGTGGTGGTACGCGTGATTCGGTGAAGTTTGGTCATCCATCGGGAACATTACGTGTTGGTGCGCAAGCAACCGAAGTTAACGGTGAATGGATGGTCACCAAAGCAAGCATGAGCCGCAGTGCACGTATTTTAATGGAAGGTTGGGTGCGAATTCCTAATAAATAACCCCTGCAATTGTACAGTAGGGGTTATGTATAAGTTTATTCTAGGTTAGCTACTTCCTTCTGATCATTTTTAGCTGTAGTGGACTGTCTGTTCAGCCATTTACTAATGGCAATTGTGACGGAAACAGGCAGGAACCAACTGGCGTATGTAGAAAACAGTGGCACATACTTTGTTAGTGGCGTCGAGAGAGACTCGGGTAATAAATCCAGAATATGCAATGCATCTAAGCCGCCTAATATCACGGTAAGGCTAGCGATAGTCACGTAAACCGGTAAATTAGATTTTGTTGTTGGTAAGCACAAGGCTGTTAACACAAGTGCAATAGCAACGGGACATAATACGAGTATGGCTGGTAGACTAATTGCTAGGATTTGGTCTAACCCGAAGTTAGCAATGACACCTGTCACGAAAGTGGCAATTACTGCCGTGATCGTAAACGGATAATTGAATGTCTGCTGGTAATATTCAGCGCAGGCATTAGTTAATCCGACAGTTGTTGTTAGACATGCCATGATAATGATGGCTCCGAGTAGATACTGACCCATAGGACCGAATATTTCTGCCACGTAACGTGTTAGTAGTTCACCGCCATTAGTAGCACCTTCTGAAATCGACGCTGACGTAGCACCAATATAAGCCATAGCCAAATAACATGCTGATATTAGTAGGGCATAAATTACAGTTACTTTTAACGTGGCGATAAAGACTTCGTGAGATGAGTCGTAGCCTTGTTCGCGGATGGCTTTAATAATAATCCAACCAAATCCAACCGCCGCAATCGCGTCCATAGTCATATAACCTTGGATTAAACCACTGGTAATTGGTTGATATTGGTAGTCCGCAGTGGGGGTATTTAAGGTGCCTAGTGGGGTGATTACCGCAGCTAATGCCAATGCGACTAACATCAATATTAATAGTGGTGTTATTATTTTACCAATGTAGTGAACTAACTTACCTTGTTGAAAGGAAAGTAGTAGGCTTGCAATAACAAAAATGATAGAAAATAGCAGTAGGTTATCACCAGAGAAGAATGGTTTTATCCCCATTTCATAAGCAACAGTAACAGCTCTAGGCATACCAAATGCAGGTCCAACCGCGGTAAGCAGTGAGACCCAAAAAACAATTGCTAACGGTTTTGGCAGGGCATTGGTCAATTGACCACTGCTACTGAGTCGCCCTAAGACAATGAGGGTGAGAGAAGGAAGTCCTACAGCGGTAAGTGAAAATCCCAGCATAGCCGGAAGGTATTGTGTACCAGCTTCTAGACCCAGAAAAGGTGGGAAAATTATATTTCCAGCGCCAAGAAACATAGCAAAAGTCATTAGACCAATCGCAAGTAGGTTATGGTTTTTCAATGTACAGTCCTCATGCTGTTGAGCAGTGCTCAGTCAGCGTTGTTATTGTGGACCGTCAGATTGGCTAAAGAAAAAATGAGAAAGAAATAAAGTAATTCTTCCGTCAGCCAGGCTGACGGAAGTAAGCGTCAGCCTAGTTAATAATGACTCGGATGACTAGAATGACAGTAATAATAGTAGATTTTACGCACGACACAGCATCAAACATAACTTTGCATAAAGCAGTAGATTGTTGAGCTGAAGAATAAAGCATGAATGCATCCTAGTTATTTATCGTGGTAACCAATTTAATATACAAACAATAAACTGTTATGTAAACCATTTGCAGTTAAATATATTAATTTATTTATATTTATGGTTTTGTTGTTTTTCTAATCTGTGTGTGGGGGGTTATAGACTCATGATCTGCGGTTTGATGGTAAAGGAGAAGAACTAAATATTCGCTCACTGCTCAAACGCGTTGCTTTTTACCATAGTGAGTAATGGGGGCTGAATAACGTTTAGTCTAGAACACTAAACTAAGCATACCAGTTAATTGATTAATTGGATTAGCAGTTAGATACCGCTATATTGTCAGCCTATTCACATCTAGGCTGGCAATATAATGGTAAAGGTAATTACATTCTTACTAATGAGTGTTTGCAGTTTTGCAACAATGGCAACGTCAGTTAATTGTGATAAAGCGTTAAATACAATAGAAATTAATTACTGCGCTAAAGTAAAATTAGACAAAGCTGAAACGGAAATGAAGCGATACCTAGCTAAAAGTATTGCGCAATATACAACTGATTCGAATATTGTCGAGTCGATCAACATCGCACAATCAGCTTGGCAGTCCTACAGTCAATCACAATGTAATTCGGTATTTACCTTATTTAGGGATGGTTCGTTACGGGTCGTGATGACCTTAAGCTGCCGTACTAAGCTTACCGAACAGCGTACCCATGAACTTTGGTCTCAGTACTTAACGTACATGGACAGCTCAGCACCTGTGTTGCCCGAACCGACGGTTTCAGATTTAAGCTAGCTTTATCATGTCAAACAGGGCTATCAAATACATCCTCGATAGCCCCGTTTTAGTTCTGACTTCTAATCCTATCTCAATCCTTATCCCTAGTATTGTGCTGAAATCATCGTATTAGCATTATGCATATTGGAATGTGTATTTCGCTATATGCATTGCAAATTGCAAGTTAGACATTTCAAATCACACTACGTTATCGTTTATTGAGATCGATGCCTAATCGAATTCATTAGTATTTATTATTAAGCCAACTAGTTTCTTCATTTACTAAACAGTAGCTTAACGCCTTTAATGGTTCTGTCTTAACATCTAACTTATTTATATTTTTCAATTGGCGCGAACATTGCAGCCATTGAAACAGTGTAGCTAAAAGCGTAAGTAGATATTGTAATGAAAGATGAAAATTAATAGTGGGACTGAAAGGTTGGCTTCCGTGATGCTATAAATGTGATGCTTACTTTGCATCCACTCTATTTGGTCAAAAGGATATAGAGCAATGGGTAATTTAAGTCGATTGATAATACATGGTTGTGCTGTCTTGTTGATGATGATCTTTATGGGGTGTTCAGAACAAGGTGGTTCTCCTCCATCAGGCTCAGCTAGTGAACCCTCCCCAGAAGTAGAACCAAATCCGGCTGTTGTCCCAGCTTCTAACTTAGCTAACTCTTTTGACGAACTTTTAATCGAAGATGGCTTTACGTTTGATATGCAAAGAACGGTGCAAGTTGATATTTCTTTTAGTCAGCAGCAAGGGTTCACGGAAATTTCGATTTATTCCGCGACGGACCCGAATACAAATATGCCTATCAATTTGTTAGAAAAAGCTGAGCTCTACAATGCGATGAAATTCTCCACTTCGTTGCCTGTTCCCAGTTATACCGAATCTATGGTCATCGTTATTAATGGTGATAGTTATGCCGAACTTGATCTACCTATAGATGAAGCTAATCGTATCCATTATCTAGTTGAGTAATCGCCATGTTTAATATAAAAAAGTATTCAGACGTGCATTTATTCATCGTGTTGTTAGTGACGAACTTATGGTCTGTTTCTGTCAATGCTGAGCCGATACTACAGAGTCAGCTTGCTAATGGCTCGAATAAATCATTTGCCAATTTTGGTTCTGCAGTGGCTGTTACTGAGTCTTTTACAGTTGTTGGCACACCGGGAAAACAAAGTGATCACGGTGAAGCGTGTCTCTTTTTTCGTAATCAATCCACTTGGACAATGACGCATTGTCTAGTTCCTGTCTCAGACACGCAGTCAACAATCAAACAATTTGGTAGTGCCGTTGCAGCATCAGAACAAAGCATTATTATCGGTGCTAGGCATCAAGGTGGACAGGCTGGAGCTGCTTATATTTTCGGTTATGAGAATGGTAGTTGGAGCCAGCTGAGGGAATTAACTAAACCTGGAATAGCGAGTAATAATTTCTTCGGTCAGTCGTTAAGTATATCTGGCGATCTTGCTGCAATTGGTTCGCCTGGTGGCGCGAATGATGATGGGAGCGTTTATGTTTACAAACGTACAGGTGCTAATTGGATATTAAATACCACTATTACGCCTGATTCTGAAGTTAGAAGTAAAAAATTTGGGGCTGCAATCAGTATCTCTGAAGGCTATTTGATTATTGGTGATGGTGAATTTGGTAAAACCAAAGAAGGCTCTGCTTATATTTATAAATATGATGATTATGATGATACTTGGACTAAACAAGCAACACTAAAAGGAGGCTTAGTTACTCGTAGTGCTAAGTACGCATCTTCAGTCGCTATTTCTAAGGATTATGCGGTTATTGGCGCTAGGATGGAGAATGATCCACATGGAAATAATGAGACTCAAAAGGGTGCTGTTTACGTATATAAACGGAAAGATAATATATGGATGAATCAAGCCAAGTTGACCGCTAATGCTGGACTTTCTGGCGATCAATTTGGTAATTCGGTAGCGATTGTTGGCGAACATATAGTTATCGGATCTGAAAATACCAATGCATCATCAGGTAAAGCTGTGTTGTTCAAGCTTGTTGATGATGTCTGGTTAGAGCAGTTTTCATTTACAGCTGTTGACGGTTCATCTCAGGATAATTTTGGTCATGCAGTAGGTATTTCTGATAGCTATGTCACTGTTGGCGCTTATAACAAAAAGATTAAAAAAAGTGTACCTGGTGATGTTTATGTCTACGCATTGAATGTACAAACACAGCAAACGCAAGCTGAAATAGATTTAGAAAATACCCTAGCAACATTGAATAATCCCTCTGCGGAAGCGGCTGTAAATCCTGATGATCTTGATGGAGATGGATTATCTAATAGCGATGAAACTGATATTTTAAATACATCCCCGACAAATCCAGATAGTGATAATGATGGATTAACTGATTTTGAAGAAGTGACTATTTACCAATCCGATCCACTTTTAAGTGATACAGACCAAGATACTTTGACTGATTTAGAAGAAGTTATATTTTATAATTCTGACCCGACATTATTAGATACTGATGGAGATGGATTTACAGACGACGTGGAAGTGAACATCCTTAATACAGACCCTGGGTTAATTGATACAGATGGTGACGGATTATCTGATGAAGTTGAAGTGAATGAGTTAGCAACAGACCCGTCCCTGGCCGATACCGATGGTGATGGTTTGACCGATAATGAAGAACTTAATCTTCATCTTACAGACCCGCTAGATGCGGATAGTGATAATGATAGTTTTAGTGATGGCCTTGAGGTTAATCAATATGACACCGCCCCATTAGAAACTACTGATGTACCAGTACCATTAGTCGCGAGTACCGCTTATTCACCTGCAGATAATCAGATGGGAACAATGGCATTTGAAGATTTTTGGCCCAGCAAAGGTGATTATGACTTTAATGATGTGGTGATTAATTATAATGCGACAGAGACAAAAGTTGACGGGCAGATAAGCAAAGTTATCCTCAAACTACAACCCGTTGCGAGGGGGGCGTCTTATAAAAATGCACTTAAGGTGAGTATTAATACCCCCATTACCAATATTGCATCCGCAACCATGGGGAAAAATTCTCATGCAGTACCATTAACACCAATCGAAGATGGTAATCAGACTATGTTTGTTATTATCGATGATATTGAAGACGCATTACCGTCTCCAACAGGCTTTGAGTTTGCTAATACGGAATCTAATAGCCCTAAAGTCACAGGTGCCATGTTCACACTGACTATTAATTTAAAAAATCCAGTGGATGAGAATATATTTGGCTCAGCACCTTACAATACGTTTATTTCCCGTAAACTCGGTAACGGTGAGGTTATTGAGGTGCATTTCCCCGGTTATCGACCAACAAAGTATGCATCAAAAAGGAAATTTGGCACAGGTCATGATGATACAGATAAAAGCACGGATAAATATTACCAGACCAAAGATAATTTACCATGGGCGATGATCATTCCGCAAATATGGGAACATCCAAAAGAGAACGTGGATTTATCTCAGGATTATCCTGAAATCTTAGATTGGGCTTCAAGTCGTGGTAAGAGTAAAAAAGACTGGTATAAGAATAAAAAGGGTAAGGGAAAAGGAAAATAACGTCAGTGTTCCAAATTCATTGAGTCAAACTAAAATAAGGGTATCCAAGCATATTGGATACCCTTATTTTTTCTGGTTAGAAGTTTTTATAATACGGGGAAGCATAAACTTAATACGTTTTACCATACTTACATTGATCCGACATTTGTTAGCTATAGAGTGATTTATTATCATTATCTATTTGTAATTAATAGTAAATTTGATATTGTTAGTAGGAATTAAATGATGAATGGAATTCACGTTATACCTCTAGGAGTTATTCATGTCGACAATTGAACATTTAAATATCACTGTTCCAGATATAGATGAAGCGATAAAGTTCATCCAAATAGTCGCTCCTGATTTCAAAGTAAGAAAGGATGAAAAATCACCTTCCAGTTATCGTTGGGCTCATATTGGCAATGACGAATGTTATTTTGCTCTCCAGGAACCACACTTAGATTCAGAACCAGATAAACCACGAAAAACATACAAGAACTATGGTGTTAATCATATCTCTATTGTTGTTGGTGATCTTTTGAAAGTGGAGAGCGATTTAGTCAAATATGGATACAAACGAAGTATTGATACCCCCATAGAAAAACACCGTAAAAGATTGTATTTCTTTGATAATTTTGGTTTCGAGTGGGAGTTGGTTGAGTATAGTTCCCAAAACCCCAACGAGAAATTTTTGTACGAATAAAGGTATAACAAAGCGATTAAATCGAAAATACTGATACGTTATGCCTCACGAGAGAATTAAGTGCGTATACATATAACTGGAAATGCTGGTAGTGGAAAAACGACTATGGCAAAAGAGCTAGGTCTCTTGCTTGGCGTAGATGTGTACGGCTTAGATAAAATTGTCTGGCAAGAAGGCTGGGCGACAAGGCCGTCTAAAGAAAGAAGAAGACTTGAAGAAGAGCTATGCCAAAACCCCGCATGGGTTATCGAAGGTGTGTCGTCAGTCGTTCGTGAATCTGCGGATGTTATCGTCTTTTTAGATTTTTCAAGACGCGAATGCTATTGGCGTTGTTTGCAAAGAAACTGGCGCTACTTGTTTAAGTCTCGTCCAGAATTGCCAGCTCATTGTCCAGAAATTAAAATCATACCCCAATTGATAAAGATAATTTGGCAATTTCCGAGTAAATCAAGACCAATAATTGTTGGTGGTCGCGGCAAGGAAAATCAAACCTTTGTTGTATTAAGTAACAACAAGGACATCGAGTCATTTTTGGAATAAATAAAGCATAACAAGCGCCCGCAATCTGACCTCTGAGGCGGGCGTTAAACAAACGGAGTTGGCTATGAATATCGCAGTACTTACTTTTGAAGGCTTCAATGAGCTGGATTCATTTATTGCAAATAGTATTTCCTAACAAGCACGTTCAAACAGGTAAACCTTTGGCTTTGTCCGCTTCATGTGGATCTAGAGTGCTGTAAACAAGTTAGGTACATATTGCTTAAGCTGTATGCGTAAGTTATTTCTAGCTAACGCTGTACAAGTATTATCCTTAATAACTAAGTAGGACACACATGAAATTATCAGGAAAAAAAGCATTTATTACAGGCGCGACCTCTGGAATAGGGTTGGCGATTGCTCAGCGTTTTTTTGCAGAAGGCGCAACCATTGCAATTAATGGCAGAAATGCCGATAAGTTAAGTGAAATCAACCAAGAGTTATTTTCCGGTCAAGCTCTTGAAGTTGTTGCTGATATTGCATGTGTGGGTGAAATAGAAGCTGCCTATGAGTTATTAAAGGCTAAGTCTTTTGAACTAGATATTTTGGTTGTTAATGCAGGGGCTTATCAATTAAAACCATTTTCTGAAACAACAGAGCAGGATTTTGACGCAATGTTTGCAGTTAATGTTAAAGGCGCATTTTTTACAATGCAGTATGCAACGCCATTATTAAATGACGGTGCCTCGGTAATTGCAATTTCTTCTGTTGCTGCAATACATTCAAGTTGGAATCAAGCGCCTTACAATGCTTCAAAAGCGGCGATCTCTTCTTTAACGAAGAGTTTTGCTTGTGGAGTGTCGGATAGAAAGATCAGGGCTAATACCATTTCACCAGGTGTTACTGATACTGGTATTTGGGACAAGGTTGATTACCGAGAACAAGTTGAACAAGCGGCTAAAGATGGTATTCCTTTAGGACGAAAAGGCGCTGTTAACGAAGTTGCTGGTGCCGCTTTATTCCTTGCCTGTGATGACTCTGCCTTTATGACAACGAGCGATATTATGATGGATGGTGGCGTTACTTATCTTAATGATCCAAAAGAATGGGGCAATAAACAATAAACAATAAACAATAAACAATAAATACAGACGATAGTGGAGTTATTGTGCATCATTTTAATGTAAGCCGGCTTAATACCGATTTGGGCATCTTCCGGATATCCGGTTTATGGCGTACCAACAACTCCACTTAATTGTTTGTATCAATGGTTTGGAAATAAATGTGGATAGTAACGTAAAAACAAAAATTGACCTGTATCCTGATGAGGTTAAATCTCAGCTTTTGAACATCCGAGATGCAATATTTGCAGTTGCTAAAGAAGAGTGTCTTGGCGAGATCACCGAGACATTAAAGTTGAATGAACCAAGTTATCAATCTAAAAATGGTCGTACTGTAAGAATGGATTGGAAAGACAAGTCACCTCGCACAGTCTCCGTTTACTTTAATTGCAACACTACGTTAGTTGAGACATTCAAAGAAATATATCGAGATACTTTCCATTATGTAGGCAATAGAGAAATAAAATTTCAAGTTTCAGAAAAGTTACCTATGGTTGAGTTGAAGGCATGTATATCCATGTCTCTTCGCTATCACAAAATAAAACATTTACCCTTGCTTGGAGCATCGTGGTAGTCGCGCACTGTGTCTATGTGCAAAGTACCTGGTTATGTCTATGTGTTCATTGAGTTTTAGGAGAAAGTTATGTTTGATATAAACCATCAAGTTGGTATCAAGGCTTCACCTGAGAAAATTTATGAAGCTTTGACTACAAATGAAGGCTTGTCTGAGTGGTGGACTAACGATACATCTGGCGCCGGTGATGTTGGTTCGACCATTGAGTTTCGTTTTAATGGCGCAGGCCCTGACTTTACGGTTTCAGCGCTTATACCAAATAAAATGGTAAAATGGAAACATTCTGGCTGTATACCTGAGGCGTGGATCGGAACAGAAATTACGTTTCGTTTACGTGTCGATAACGAGCAAACATTTGTCAGATTTACCCACTCAAACTGGCAAGAGTCTTCAGATTTTATGGCCCACTGTAGTACCAAGTGGGCTGTATTTTTAATTAGTTTAAAAAGTGCCCTTGAAACTAATCTTGGTCAGCCATTTCCAAATGATATTCAAATTGATCATTCATGAAAGTGAACCAATAGGGGGCGCGACATCAACACAATACTCACTCTATCGATGTTAACAGATTTTTAAAAGAGAGCTTTAATGCAGGAAGTAATAGCGCAATATACAGGTGCCGATGAAGATAGCCGCCTCACTCGGCAGTTCATTGCTCAAATGGAATTTGATACCACAATGGATGCCTTGAAAGCGTATCTTGTTCCCAAAGCAAAAGTCATTGAACTCGGCGCAGCTACCGGACGTTATTCTCTCAACTTTGCGAAAATGGGTTGTGATACAACGGCCGTCGAGCTGGCCCCTGATCAAATTAATATTCTGAAGAATAAAGCCAAAGAACAAGATTTAGCACTTTCAATTTATGAAGGTAATGCTTGCTCAGTTCCGTTTATTGAAAGTAATTCACATGATCTTTGCGTTATTCTTGGGCCTATCTATCATTTACAGACTCAAGAACAGCGCGATCAAGCTATCGCAGAGGCTTATCGAATCTTGAAGCCAAGTGGTGTGTTAGCGGTTGCTTACATTTCGCGTTATTTTGTGGCTGGTATGTTTGCCCAGCAATTCCCGCAGCTGGTTACACCTAAAGTGCTATCCATACTTTTAGAATCAGGTTTGGTTCCAAGTCAGTTAGCTGATAGCTTTTTTAACGTGGGTTATTTTGCCACTCCAGCCGAAGTCGAAAGTCTTGTCAGTGAACGCAGCTTTACTATATTACGGCATGTAGCCACTGACGGTTTTAATCGATATATCTCGTCTGGGGTTAATAACTTTACCCCAGAGCAATATAAAACGTGGTTAAGCTATCATCTAAAAACATGTGATGAACCGTCGCTGTTAGGGTCAAGTAATCACGGTTTATTAATAGCTAAAAAATCAGTTAATAGAGGATAATATGGATATTGAATATAGAGCTTTGATACCAGAGGACAGCTTACAGTATCGTCACATACGTTTAGAAAGTCTCAAGTTACATCCTGACTGTTTTGGTTCAAAGTACCTAGAGCAAGTTAATCTTAAGACGCTCTATTTTGAACGACTGATTGAAATGGGTGACGAAAATAATGTCATGCTAGGTGCGTTTCATGACAGCAAGTTAGTCGGTTTATGCGGTGTTACGCCTCAATCGACTGAAACTGCAGAAATTACCCAAATGTATGTTGAGTTCGACTATCGTGGTAACAACATTGGTGTCAATTTACTTTCACTCGCGAAAAAATACGCGTCGAGGCAGTTTAACGTTGCCACACTTAAGCTTGCTGTTTATCCAGAAAATCAGAGTGCGATCAGAGCTTATGATAAGTCCGGTTTTAAAATCACTGAGTCGACGCCTGATTTGGCTGGCAATGAGCTTTGCATGGTGTTTGAGGTTGCAAAGTTGGAGGCGTTACTGCATGACTGAATATTGGCGTCTGATGGTACCCGAACTAATGGTAAGTGATTTAAGGGAATGGAAATAATTATGAATAAAGTCGTTATTGTTACTGGCGGTAGCCGAGGGATAGGCGCTGCGACGTCAAAATTGTTAGCCTCAAAAGGCTATGCTGTTTGTGTTAACTATCACTCTAGAGTGATAGATGCTGAGTCTGTCGTCGCTGAAATTACTGAGCTAGGTGGTCAAGCGTTCTCCTTTGCAGCTGATGTCTCTAATGAAGGTGATGTGATTAAACTGTTCGATGTGACTGAGCAACGATTTGGACAAGTTACGCATTTGGTAAACAACGCTGGTATTTTATTTACCCAATCACGTTTAGTTGATTTAAGCTTAGAACGTTTTAATAAAGTCATGTCTACTAACGTCAACAGTTGCTTTCTATGTTGCAGGGAAGCCATTAAGCGAATGGAAAATGGTAGCTCTATTGTTAATGTATCTTCTGGTGCATCTAGAAGTGGCGCGCCAAACGAATACATAGGTTACGCAGCCTCTAAAGGCGCAATGGATACATTAACCAAAGGCTTATCACTCGAAGTCGCTGCAGATGGTATACGCGTTAATTGTGTTCGACCGGGGTTCATTCATACCGAAATGCACGCTGATGGCGGTGAACCAAATCGAGTCGAAAGGTTAAGCTCGCAAATTCCCTTACAGCGTGGCGGTACGCCAGAAGAAGTCGCTAATGCAATTGCGTGGTTGTTATCTGATGAAGCCTCTTATGTTACAGGTTCATTTATGGATATCGCTGGCGGTAAATAAGCCTTTAATTTCCGCTTTTGTATGCAGTGCTACAGCGTTATATAATTTAGGAATAATGATGACTAAGTGGGAATGTGTAACTAATCATGTTGAATTCAACCTGTATATATGGTGGCGAAAATTCACTTTTTTCATATGTCTAAACACTGAAAGGAGTTGAGATGAATTTCGAAAATATGTCCGAACAAGAGATCATGGCTATAGCCAATCCGATCATGGATAATTTAATGCAGGCATCTACTGATATTAATCATGAACGTCACGTACAAGATTTTACTGATCGTGCTAAAGCAATAGTAACGAAAGAGCATCTAGAAAGAGTATGCGCAATTTACCAATCAGAAAAAGGTACATGGTTAAGTCGAGAACTGGTTGCTGTTTTTCGTCGACCTGATTCCGCAGCAATCATTTGGAAGCAATTCGTTTCAAAGGCAAAAGGTGAGTACGTAGCGGAAATTGTGCTTGTGTACCGCAATGGTAAATTTTTAGTGGATCATGCAATGGTTTTCTAAAAAGCTGACCAAACATCGGTTAATAACAGGAACAAATATAAATATGAAAGTACGGGTCGCTACTGTCAAAGACTTAAGTCGCATTGCTGATATACATGCAACAAGTTGGCGATCTAGTTATGCGGGTATACTTAGTGATGAATATCTGCTTGAAACCGTACCCAAGGAGAGATTAATTACGTGGAAGCAATCGCTAGAATACCCCAAAAACAATCAATGTATATTTGTCGCCGAATATGATGATAAAGTAATTGGCTTCATATGTGTTTTTCTGGATAAAGATACTTTACTGGGGTCTTATATCGACAATTTGCATATTGATACTTCGCATCAATCTTGCGGTATTGGTAAGGCTCTTTTGGCTAAAGCTGCAGTGTGGTGTTATGAACAATCACCTAAATCTGGATTGTTTTTATTAGTTACCCAACAAAATAAGCGAGCTCAAGAGTTTTATACTCGCCTTGGTGGGCATAAACAACAAACTGATCCTTGGGTTGCCCCAGAAGGAACAATAGTGCCAACATACAGATTTGTATGGCAATCTATGGTTTATTTATTTAAGCCATAACGGTTTGTTAACGTGAAATGTAGAAGGAGTTTTTATGTCCCTATTAGCGAATACACCCAAGCCCCCTTATTATGCTGTTATCTTTACGTCGGTTCGCACTGATGGTGATAATGGTTATGATGAAATGGCCAATAGAATGGTGGCATTAGCAGAACTGCAACCTGGATTTTTAGGTGTAGAATCAGCAAGAGAAGATGTTGGTATTACAGTTTCTTACTGGTCAGATATAGATTCAATTAAAAGCTGGAAAGCGAATTCAGAGCATCTTGAGGCCCAAACAACGGGTCGTAAATTATGGTATGAGACATTTAAAGTTCGTATATCAAAAGTAGAACGTGAATATGGAAAATTTTGATATCTAATAACAAAATACTCCAGCCACACTAATTATTAATACTTTAGCCTTAATTTTGGATAATCTTTTGTTTCTGCAGCTATTTGGTTAGATAGTTGCATCTAAGTAATGCCATTATTATGACTCAAAAATCGCACAAGGATAGTCATGAGTAAAAGTACAATTCAGTATTGGAATGCTTTAGCATCGGCGAATAAAAGCCAGTGGAGTGTCATTGCGGATACAAACGGTGAGCTTGAACAATTAACTTTATCTATGGATGAAGTTACAGGAGATTACACACGTTTAACTCGTTTCAAAGCGGGCGCTGATACTTCAAAGTTTGGTGGTAAGTCTCATGAATATCCGGAAGAGATATACATAGTATCAGGTAGGCTGTTTGATGTAGCGTTTGGTATTTGGTTAGAAGCGGGAGATTATGCCAGTCGTCCTCCCAGAGAAGTTCATGGGCCGTTTATTTGTGAACAAGAATGCTTGGTTTTGGAAATATCCTTTCCAAGTCAAGCTATTACCTCTGAGTGATCTGCTGGTACTTGTTCTTTGCTCTGTATTTGATGGAATAGTTCATGGTAAGGTATTGAGAATGTAGGCAAGACACTGACTAGTTATGTTTGTATAAGAGTTATTTCAAGGAGAGATAATGCATATCCCAGGGAAGTTTAAACAAACAAAAAGCGATACATTAAAAGATCTTATCGTGAAATATCCATTGGCGACGTTAATCAGTTATTCAGACACTGGTTTAGATGCTAATCACATTCCCTTTATATTCGATACGTCTCAGGGTGCTGATGTACTGCATGGGCACGTTGCGAAAGTTAATCCAGTATGGAAAACTTTCAACGATAACGCGGATGTATTACTTGTTTTTCATGGGCCAAATGGCTATATTTCGCCAAACCATTATCCTACTAAGCAAAAAACGGGCAGAGCAGTGCCTACATGGAATTATGTTGCCGTACATGTAAAAGGTTCGATGTCGTGTATTCATGATGATAGCTGGATTTTAAACCACATCACTAAGCTTAGTGATCAACATGAAGCTGGTCAGTCAAATCCTTGGTCGGTCAATGATGCGCCTCCTGAGTATATTCAAAGAATGTTACCTGCCATTGTCGGTTTGGAACTTGAAATTGTATCAATAACCGGTCAGTGGAAAGTAAGTCAAAATCAACCTCATGAAAATCAATTAGGGGTTATTTCTGGGCTGGTGGAGCAGGGCGGTTTTGAATCGTTGGAAATGGCTGATTTAGTAAGTCAGTATATAGAAGATTAATGATGCCAGTTTGAATTAATACCAATCACAACAAATAGATGGTCATTATTTCTGGTTAAAACCGCCAGTAACTGCGTCTTATCTTAATTAAAAAGGAGTGAATGATAGTGAATGACATATTAGCATTTAGCTTAATTGCGTTACTTTTAGTTATATCACCTGGACCCAATGGGGTGTTAATTCTAAAAACGGCATCATCGCAGGGGACGCGTGCTTCCGTGCTGAATATTTTTGGATTAACCACGGCCACGTTCTTTCATGGCGCACTTTCCATTTTCGGTTTTTCGGCCTTATTGATGCAATCTGCAGAGTTGTTTTTCATCATCAAAATATTGGGTGCTGGCTATCTGTTTTATATTGGCGTAAAGGCAATTATCAGCTCTTACAAGACAACAAGTAGTGATGATGAAACGAATGAAACAATACCTTCACAAAAGAAAGGCATAGGCTATTTTAATGAAGGCTTCATCACTCAAATTCTAAATCCAAAAGTGTCTATGTTTTACTTGGCGGCCTTTCCTCAATTCATATCGCCCGACAATTTTTCGTATTTGAATGCATTTTCGTTAGTTTCAATCCATGCCAGCATCATATTTATGTGGTTTGTCGGCATAACGTTCGCCATAGATAAAATAAAATCATCTGCTAAAAACACCAAAGTTGGGAATTGGGTTCAAAGGCTATCAGGTACTGCGATGATATATTTCAGCTCCCTGGTTCTTACCCAAAAATAGTCGCTAGAAATCTAAAAACAATGAATTTATTACGGCCTAAACAGCCGCTAATATGGCTAGTTTAGTTTAACGGCCGTACCGTTAATTGTAGTGCCAAGGAGTGCCAGATGGCTAAGATTTATCTGTTTGATTGGGGCGGAACCTTAATGGTTAACCCTCCGCACATGAAAGGTAAGATGTGTAATTGGGAACATGTTGAAGCTATAAACGGTGCACTTGATACCTTAACTTTACTGTCACAACAGGGTTGTAAACTTTATGTGGCAACTGGCGCTGCGGACTCAAGTGAAGAGGATATTAGAGTTGCATTTGAACGAGTAGGGCTTGCTGGGTATATATTGGAATTTTTTTGCCAATCAAACTTAGGAATAGGTAAAGGCACTGCGGCTTATTATCAAGCGGTAGTAGAAGCGCTTGGTGTTGACGCAAGTAAAGTTACCATGGTCGGAGATATATTACATCGCGATATTGAGCCTGCTATCGAAGCAGGTTTGAATGCGATTTGGTATAGGCCTGATGCCTCACCGGAAGATGTGATTGGTGATTATCAACAAATTCAGCACCTCAGTGAATTATGTCATTTATAAATTTAAGAAAGAATGATGCTCAACAAAGGAAGTTGTTTGTGTACTAAAGTGCAATACGAAATTGAGGGCGAATTTGAATGAATATGAGATAAGGATGTTGATATGTTAGCACTGAGACCGAATTGCGAATGCTGTGATAAAGATTTACCTGCGTCTGCACAAGATGCACTTATTTGTACATTTGAGTGTACGTTTTGTTTACAGTGTGCTGAAAACACATTGAATTATGTATGTCCAAATTGCAGCGGGAACTTGGTGTTGCGACCGATACGTCTTGCGGAGGCGTTAAAGGATAATCCAGCATCGACAACGCGCGTATTAAAGCAAATGGGCTGTAGTCGTTCTAAGTGATAGCCTAAGTAGTAAAATGGGATGCCATTAATAACGAATGGCATCCGCATACATTATTTGATAACTACTTTTTTAATGATAATAGCTTCACTCGGTACATCTTCATGGCCTTTTACAGTGGCAGTTCTAGAAAATGCAATCATGTTAACTACATCCATGCCCGCAGTCACTTTACCAAATGCTGTGTAGCCCCAGCCTGCGTTTGTCGTTGCTGTATGATCAAGAAAATCATTGTCATCTAAGTTAATAAAGAACTGAGCAGTCGCAGAGTGTGGCGAATCTGTACGTGCCATTGCGATTGAACCAATTACATTCTTAAGGCCTCGATTAGCTTCGTTAGCAATGGCTGGGCGAGTCTTCTTTTCTTGCATTTTTTCTGTAAAACCACCACCTTGGATCATGAAGTCTTTAATCACGCGATGAAAAATAGTGCCTTCATAAAAGCCTTCTTTGCAATAGCGTAGAAAGTTCTTCGACGTGACAGGCGCTTGCTCCATATTCAGTTCAATTTCGATGTCACCTAAGTTCGTGGTAAAAATAATCATTGTGTTGCACCATCTTTGTATTAGTGTTGGTATTAGTTTAATCGCTGCAGTATACGCAAACATGGCGCTTAACTGTAGTTTTGATAAGGAGTTATTATGATGAAAGTAGTAAAATTAATACTGATTGCATCACTGAGTGCTGTTGTAATCGGATGTTCGGGGTCAGATAAAAGTGCGACGACGAGTCCGGTCATTCACGATGTCACACCGCAAGTCTGTTCGAATGAGTGGTACGCTAAAATAGAAAGCCAATTCACAACTGGTGATGGGCAAGGGCACGGACCTGATTTAGGCTCTTCAGAGTGGCGTTCTGTTATTGAGTTTAGGTTGGGTATTCGAGGTGACACAAGCCTGCCACCGCATAATTCGGAGCAATGGTGCGATTACATAAACAGTATTAATATGATTATTGATGTTCGATAAGTGTTTAAAACTACTTTCATTTACGTAATTTGTTTTATAAGATCATTTTTTCTAACCATCTGAAGTTAATCACTCTTTATGCCAGTTCAATTTATAAAAAATATCCCTGTTAGTGTAAGGTTCATGCTGATGTCAGCATTGGCTTTTTCGATTATGACGAGCTTTGTTAAATTAGTCGGTACTTATGGTATTCCTGTTTTTGAAATTGTCGCAGCAAGAGCGATGGTTTCATTGATTATTAGCTATGTGGACGTACGTCGTAAACGCATATCCGTTTGGGGTCATAATAAAAAATTACTCATGGCGCGCGGCGCTGTCGGTTCACTAGCCCTCATCTGTGTTTATTTCGCGGTGACGACTTTGCCTTTAGCCGAAGCAACTATTTTACAATATTTACATCCCGTATTTACGGCTTTGTTGGCCTTAATTTTTCTTAAAGAACGTATTCAACGCTCGACTATTATTTGCATTCTGTTGTGCATCATTGGACTATTACTAATTGTTAGCCCAAGCATGGCATACTCAGGGACAGCTGAGTTACCTTTATTCAGCGTTGTAGTTGCACTGTTGGGGGCGTTGGGGAGTGCTATTGCTTATGTGATTGTTAAGCGTCTGAGTGGAACCGAAGATAGCTCTGTGATTATATTTTATTTTCCACTTGTTGCATTACCCTTGTCATTAATCTTACTCGGTGATGATTTTGTTGTGCCGAATGTAGAAGCGTTTGTATTGTTGGTCTTTATTGGCATCTTTACCCAAATAGGCCAAATCGGATTAACCAAAGCCATGCAAACGGAAGTTGCGAGTAAAGCAACGGCTTATTCTTATGTGCAAGTGGTTTTCTCTATCATATTTGGCTGGTTATTATTTAGCGAAGTACCTTCTTTGTGGACCTGGGTTGGAGGCAGTTTAATTATTCTTGGTGCGTTAATTAACGTATTTGGTAGCCTTAATCTAAGATCATTAAAGCCCAAGCAAGCAGGCTGAACATAAAATATGCTTGGCTCAAGATCTTCAATTAGTGGAGTCACAAGATGCAAAAAGTATTTGATGACGTGAACGCTTTAGATAAGCGATGTGTAGAGCTGTTTGGGTTAAGTGAAGATTTACTCATGGAGCATGCCGCTGCGTCGATGATGCAATATATATACGGCAAGTTTTCAAATAATGAAAAGGTACTTATTGTTTGCGGCTCAGGCAATAATGGTGCAGATGGCATTGCGCTTGCCAGGCTTTTATATTCTCAATACGATGTTAGTATTCTTGTGCCGTATCACGTGAAATCGGCTATGGCCAAACTACAATATAAACGAGCTAATCTTTTAGGGGTCAAGATTATCGACTCCTTATCTGAGTTATCATTTGAACACCCGCCTTGCGTTATTGTTGACTGCCTTTTTGGCTCTGGATTAAACAGAGACTTGGATGATGAGTCACAACGTCTGATTAAACGGCTTAACGCTTTATCTGGACATAAAATTGCTTGTGATATTCCGTCGGGATTAAACAAGCAGGGCCAAGTAACTAGCGTCGGGTTTTGCGTTAATACCACCATCACAATGGGGGCGTTAAAAACGCAACTTTACAGTGATGTCGCGAAAGATTATACGGGAAATATTATCGTCAGTGACTTAGGCGTGCACCGCAGTATTTATGAAACGGCAACCAATACCTTTCTTTTAGACTCCTATGATATAAAACTACCATTACGAATAAAGCAAAACTCACACAAAGGGTCATTTGGTCATTTAAGCGTTATTGTCGGTAATAAAACAGGAGCTGGCATCATTGCCGCAGAGGCCGCCTTTGCATTTGGTGCCGGTTTAGTCACCGTGATTACGGATCAAGAGGTCAATGTACCGTATCATATTATGCAAAAGTCTACCCTGCCAGAAAACTGTACTGCGATCGCAATTGGCATGGGGCTTGGTCAATTTAACCAAGCCGAAATGAAACAAATTTTAGATATTGATATAGCAAAAGTTGTTGATGCAGATTTATTTCATGACGACATTATTCTAACGGTTTTAAATCATGATAATGTGGTGTTAACGCCACACCCTAAAGAGTTTTGTTCTCTGTTGAAATTCACTAAACTAGCAGATATAACCGTAGCAGAACTGCAAAGTAATAGATTCAAGTACGTAAGACTCTTTGCCGTAAATTATCCCCAAACTGTGCTGTTGTTAAAAGGCGCGAACTCACTTATCACCTATAATAATATTATCTACATCAATCCCTTGGGCAGTAATTCTTTAAGTAAAGGTGGAAGCGGAGATGTGTTAGCTGGATTGATTGCGGCATTATTAACGCAAGGATACAGTGCTGTTAATGCGACGATCACAGCAAGTTTAGCGCACAGTATGTCAGCAACAAACTATACAAAAAATAATTACTCTTTAACACCGATGGATGTTATCGAAGGGATAAAAATACTGTAAAGACCATTACTACTATTAAATAATCGCTATCTTAAATAATCATTAATTAAAGTAATTGATAGCATATGAAATTTATCCGCGTTGGGAGCATGTTATGTCAGTAAGAAAGCATAAGCGTAAAGCAGCAAAGCATTCACATAAGCATCAAGGTTCAAATAAATCGGCTAAACAGATTGGTTTTGTCAGTACCCATCCGCGAGCTGCAATGTTCACTGGCTCATCACTTTTTGTTATCGGTTTGTTTTTACTCATCACTGGAATGGGAAGTGATGCCCAGTTTGGATTAGCGATGTTATCAATGGCAGTCGGCACAATCATCCTTTTTTTCGCCAATTCAGCGTTACCTAAGAAGACTGTAAAGTAACCAAATAACATTATCAAACACATTAACTCTGCCTATAAGATTGAGTTTCGTTAAATAATTGACGTAACTCAATCCCCACTAAGACACTATCTACTCAGTCAGTCTGCTTGGCTTGCATACCAAGCAAGCGTTGTATCAATAGCGATTTATTTAGATGAAAATAAACACTTTTAAAAACAACATTAATCGCTTACATTAGATAGTCACTCAATAAGGGTTTAAGCGTTTAAGCTGCTTTGTTAACAAGGATTATGGATATGAGTCAGACTTATAACTTTTGCGCTGGTCCCGCAATGTTGCCACATGCAGTGATGGAACAAGCCCAAAAAGAATTTATTAATTGGAATAATACCGGTGTATCTGTGATGGAACTTAGCCATCGTAGTAAAGACTACATGGCTGTTGCAACTGCCGCAGAGCAAGATTTACGTGATCTATTAGCGATCCCTGATAATTACAAAGTTATTTTTTCCCAAGGCGGTGGTCGTGGTCAGTTTGCTGCTGTGCCACTGAATATCCTAGGTGATAAAACTGAAGCTGATTACCTATTAACAGGCCAATGGTCAAAATCAGCGGTTGTTGAAGGTAAGAAATATTGCCAGATTAATGAGTCAAACATACTCATGCCAAGTACCGATGGTATTGTTGCCGTTAAACCAGCATCACAATGGCAAGTATCAAGCCAAAACACGGCTTACGTACACTACTGCCCGAATGAAACTATCGAAGGTATTGAAATTAATGATATCCCTGACACAGGTGATATTCCCTTAGTTGCTGATATGTCATCAAATATCCTTTCTAAACCATTAGATATTAGCAAGTTCGGTATTGTTTATGCGGGCGCACAAAAAAACATCGGTCCATCTGGTTTAGGTGTGGTGATTGTTCGTGATGATTTACTTGATAAAGCAAGACAAGAAACGCCATCAATTTTTAATTACAAATTGATGGCTGAAAATGATTCAATGTTTAATACACCTCCAACCTATTCTTGGTATCTAGCCGGGCTAGTATTCAAGTGGTTAAAAGCACAAGGCGGTCTGTCTGCTATCGAAGAAATTAACGCAGAAAAAGCCAAGCTACTTTATGATTATGTTGATAGCAGTGATTTCTATGGCAATAATGTTGCGAGTACAAACCGTTCTAAAATGAATGTACCGTTTACATTAGCATCAAGTGATCTGGATGCGGCATTCTTACAACAGTCTCAAGACGCGAATTTAATGGCGCTTAAAGGTCACCGTATCGTCGGTGGTATGCGCGCAAGTATTTATAACGCGATGCCAATCGAAGGTGTTAAAACACTGATTGGTTTTATGGAAAAATTTGAACGTCAACAGCGCGGACTATAAGGATTTAATATGAGTTGTGATTTTTTTGCTTTAGCAAATACAGGGGTACAAGGTTTACACCCTTATCAAGCGGGAAAACCGACTGATGAATTAGAGCGTGAATTAGGGTTAACTGATATTGTTAAATTAGCATCAAATGAAAATCCATTGGGTGTTGGTGAGTTAGTTAAAGCAGCATTGAAGAAAGAATTATCGGGTATCACTCGTTATCCAGATGCGAATGGCTTTTACTTAAAGCAAGCGCTGGCAAACAAATATGATCTTGAGCCTACACAATTTACTTTAGGTAATGGCTCAAATGATGTACTTGAGTTAATCGCGCGCAGCTTTGTGACGCCTGAGCACGAAGTGATTTTTGCACAGCACGCCTTTGTGGTGTACCCATTAGTGACGCAAGCGATTGGCGCGACGAGTGTGGCTGTGCCAGCAAAAGACTGGGGTCATGATTTACCAGCAATGTTAGCGGCAATCACTGAGCGCACCCGTCTTATTTTTATTGCCAACCCAAATAATCCAACGGGTACATTCCTAACGGCTGAAGCCTTGTACGCATTTTTAACTAAAGTGCCAGAAGACGTGATTGTGGTATTAGATGAAGCGTATTTTGAATATGTAGATAAAGAGTTACAAGCGCCGTCGATTACCTGGTTAACTGAGTTCTCAAACCTCATTATCACCCGCACGTTCTCTAAAGCCTATGGCCTTGCTGGTTTACGTGTTGGTTATAGCATGTCACATCCTGATATCGCCGATATTTTAAATCGTGTACGCCAACCGTTTAACTGCAACAGCTTTGCATTAGCCGCGGCAGAAGCAGCATTGTCTGACCATGATTTTTTAACGGCGAGTGTGGCGTTAAATAATGAGCAGCGCGCAGTATTAGAAACATTTTTCAGTGAACAGGGTATTAGTTATATACCGTCTAAAGGTAATTTTATTACTGTGGAACTTGTTCAAGATCCGGCTGTTGTGTACCAGGCATTATTGCATAAGGGCGTGATAGTACGTCCTGTTGCAGGTTATGGTTTAACCAAGCACCTGCGTGTGAGCATAGGTACTGAACTGGAAAATGAAACATTTATGCAAGCCTTACTTACCGTGTTGGCTGAGTTAGCCGCACAGTAATATAGACCGCAATATCGTTATGGCTATTCATGATATTAATGAGATAGTGAAATTAAATTGCGCGTTGTATAAATAATAAAATAATTAGATAGTAGTCCTGACTCTGTTTTATATTTGTTATGACAGAGTATAGAGAATCAAATATTAAAAATTAAGTGAATAAATTTATGGAAAAATTAACATTACAACCAATCGGTAAAGTATCAGGCACTATTAACTTACCTGGCTCTAAAAGTGTTTCAAATCGTGCATTATTACTTGCTGCACTTGCTGAAGGCACGACACGTTTAACTAATTTATTAGACAGCGATGACATTCGTCATATGTTAAACGCACTGACAAAATTAGGTGTACAGTATGACTTGTCTGCATGTAAAACAATTTGTACAGTAACTGGCTTAGGTCGTGCGTTTTCTGTAAAAGAAAAACTGGAGTTATTTTTAGGCAACGCGGGTACGGCAATGCGCCCTTTATGCGCGGCATTATGCCTGAGTGAAGGTGAGTTTGAGTTAACTGGCGAACCGCGTATGGAAGAGCGTCCAATTGGTAGCTTAGTTGATAGCCTACGCCAAGCGGGTGCTGATGTTACTTACTTGAAAAATGAAGATTACCCACCAGTACGCATTAAAGGTACTGGCTTGAAAGGCGGTAATATTAAGATTGACGGCAGTGTATCTAGCCAGTTTTTGACTGCATTCTTAATGGCAGCACCACTGGCTGAGAATGATACGACGATTGAGATCGTTGGTGAGCTGGTATCTAAACCGTATATTGAGATCACTCTTCATATCATGCAGCAATTTGGTGTGACGGTAAGTCATGAAAATTATCAGACGTTTACCATTAAAGGCAAGCAAACATATCAAGCCGCAGGTGACTTTTTGGTTGAAGGTGATGCATCTTCTGCGTCTTATTTCCTTGCTGCTGCGGCAATTAAAGGCGGTAAGATCCGGGTAACGGGTATTGGTAAAAAATCAATCCAAGGTGATATCCAGTTTGCAGATGTTATTGCTGCAATGGGCGGTAAAATTACTTGGGCTGATAGTTATATTGAAGCTGAGGTGGGTGAATTAAATGCGGTTGATTTAGATATGAACCATATTCCTGATGCAGCCATGACAATCGCAACCACCGCACTGTTTGCAAAAGGTACAACGGTTATTCGTAATGTATACAATTGGCGCGTGAAAGAAACTGACCGCTTAGCGGCAATGGCGACTGAATTACGTAAAGTCGGCGCAGAAGTAGAAGAGGGTAATGATTACATTAAGATTACACCTCCTACGAAACTTGTTCACGCTGCTATTGATACTTATAACGATCACCGTATGGCTATGTGTTTCTCACTAGTTGCATTAAGTGATACACCGGTAACGATTAATGATCCAGGTTGTACATCAAAAACCTTCCCTGATTATTTCGAACGCTTTACAGGTTTAGTGCAAGCATAAATCGAGAGTCGTTATATTTGGTGCTGTGATGACAGTATCAATCTTAAATAGCGAGGTATTACTGATAAGGTGATACCTCGCTATTTTTTATTTGCGGTTATTATTCCATACTATTTTCATGAAGATCCGTTATAATCGCGACCAGATCCATACAGCAAGGTTTAAAGTTGTATGTTAGATATCGAGTTTGGAGAATTTATGACAGCAATCGCACCAATTATTACAGTTGATGGGCCAAGTGGCTCTGGTAAAGGTACTTTATGCCAATTACTTGCGGCTAAGCTGGGTTGGCATATACTTGATAGTGGCGCCATTTATCGTGTTTTGGCATTAGCGGCGATGCACCACAATGTAGAGTTAGATAACGAGCCGGCTTTAACTGTACTTGCTGCCAACTTGGATGTACGTTTTGAGCCTACTGATAACGGCTTGCAAGTTATCCTTGAAGGCGAAAACGTATCACGTGAAATTCGTACAGAAGAAGCAGGCTTTGCAGCTTCTCGAACAGCTGTTTATCCGGCTGTGCGCGAAGCATTATTACAACGTCAACGTGACTTCCGTACT
>Ga0209292_1000494_pt1 | contig 51338 bp, 39 predicted proteins | sample GOMGulsemesocosm_2_FD_184634 | JGI IMG/M metagenome (GOLD analysis project Ga0209292, IMG submission 184634) | Methane-oxidizing microbial communities from mesocosms in the Gulf of Mexico - GOM9C Gulf of Mexico (SPAdes) (version 2) | ecosystem: Environmental > Aquatic > Marine > Cold seeps... | reverse complement strand
ATGGAACAGTGAAATGTCCACCGATTCAGGAAGGACAGAATTGTTGTGATAGTTAACCACTTATGACGCTTTACGGCACTTTGAAATCATTCAAGTGCAATTATGTGAACGACTGCTATGGTGGCTTAGCTCTCTGTCGAAATAAGATAGATTGAACACTGTAACCAGCTTAAATATCTATTGATGTTAACGTCCGGTTTCGTATCTTTGTTAACATAGAATCAGTGAGTATTAGGGCATTCTTCAGTTAACTAAATGTGACATTTACTTTTCAGTAAATAACGACAAATTGGAGCCTTAGCTGTCATTGAGTTTTTGTGAAACCAAGATTATATTCATGACAGTTCTAACCCTAATTTACTGCTTGTTTATGGGGCTGGTTTAAGCTCTAAGCTGTTGTTGAAATTAGATTGTAGAGCGCTAATTTTGAGAGGATAGCGGACATTCAATTTGAATTATTAATAACATTTACTATAGCCTAAAATAAAACTAGTAATAAATTAATTAGTAAGTCACAAATACTACTATTACGAAATAAAGTAAGAGATAATCTTTAATAGATTATCTCTCCCAAATTTAAAATATTTTGGGGTTCGCAGTTGATGAACTATTTACAACTCATCTACTTGAAAATGACCCGAACCATCATTCCAGAATATTTGATTTTTTGTTATGGAATCGCCAGAACCAACGACTAATTCAGGATAACCATCTTTATTTAAATCTATAAGTAGGCTCGATGTCCAAATATGTTGTGTAATTAGATCTTTAGTTGTAGTAAAAAATCTTTTAGAAAAATTTCCAGTACCATCGTTCTCTAATATACGTATGGAGTTTGTACCATCAAAACCACTCCAACCATATTCAGCATATACTATGTCAATATCGCCATCATCATCGATATCTCCCACAGTAGTTGAATGCGTAAAACCATTATAATCGTGGCTATTACCATCCCCTATATCTTCTACAAAGGTTCCATTGCCGGAGTTTCTTAATACCCCATTATTTTCTCCTGGGTGTGGAGCTGCGTCATAGCCGTGATTAGCTACAATAACACTCATATTTCCACTGTTATCAATATCAGCTAAAACGAGTTCACGTAAATGAGTAAACTCAGGTATACCAGATGGAAATACGCTAACGTTAGACTCAATTAATGTATTATTACCAGAGTTTAAAAAAGCATATACTGGTGCTCTTTCTTCAACAAAACCATTATTTTTCCACTTTGGCCCGCCCATAATTAAGTCATCCAAGCCATCATTATTAATATCAAGAACAACAGGAGCATAAACAAAAAAACTATTATCAAGCCCAAGTAATTTGTTATCGTTAATTGGCTCGCTTATAGGGTCAAATGTAAGTACTTTATCGACCCCTGTAATATTTTTAAGCAACATAATGTCATTTCGTTGCTCGTAAACAGGATCATAGTTGGTTTTTCGACGAACTAAATCTATGTCACCATCAGAATCGATATCAATTGGTATAAACCCCCCAAGATCATCTCTTTGAATGGTTCCTGTAAAAATTTCAAAGCTGCCATCTTGCTTTCTAACTAACGGGGGGAGAACGTTAGAGCCTTCATCAACATGACCTACAAGATCTTCCAAGCCATCATTATTTAAATCAACTACATATACTTTTTCTATCCACTTCCATGACGAGTTGCTAATATTGGGAAAATAAGTATTACTTTGATCGTCAAACGAACCATCACCCTTATTTATGAGCGCTTGAATATTCACTCCCTTGTATATTGGTTCTACATCTGATGTGCTGAAAAATACTAAGTCTTCAAGACCATCACCATTCAGATCAAGACTCACTATTTCACTAACAGTAGCGTTGCCCTGTATTTGAGGCAATGTTAATAGAGGCTCTGTGGAAGCAAACGAACCATCTACATTATTTATTTCAACGGTCACTGTATCAGTTACGCTCTGTCCTTTATTATCTGTAACACTTAGTTGAAAACCATAAGTAGCATTAGCATGGAGAGAAGGAGCTGTAAAAGTTGTGGAAGCACTTGCTGAATCACTTAAAGAGACATTATCTCCGCTAGTTTGTACCCATTCATATGATGTAACTGTACCATCAGGGTCTGAACCTGAACCCATTAACGTTACAAGCGTTTTCTCATCAACAGATTGATCACTCCCTGCATCTGCTACTGGAGCTAAGTTAACAGGGGTAATAACAACATTAACAGAGTCCTTGCCCGTTGAACCGTCATCATCTGTGGCTGTTAATTCAAAGGTTAGTGTTGCTGCCTCTATCAAAGAAGGTGCAGTAAAGGTTGCAGTTACACTAGATATATCTGCTAATGATACTTCAATGCCTGATGTTTGCGACCATTGATAAGATGAAATAGAACCATCTGAATCTGAGGCACTGCCAGATAATGTTACAGCTACTTCTTCATTTACTGATTGGTCATCACCAGCATTTACGGTAGGGGCTACATTTGCAGGTGGTTGTGTGGTTGTATTATCAGAACCACTACCACCTCCACCGCAACCGAACAATATAGATGAGATAAAAAATAGTGTTAAGGTATTGCTAGCTTTCATAAGATTTCCTTTCAGATTGGCCAGCAAGCTTAGCTATTCCTTGCTAGTTGTTTATTTATTATTCTTTTTAATATTACATATAAAAAGGGATTAATCATTAACTTAATCTATTTTTATTGTGCAGCAATAAGTATGTGAAGATTTTGTGAATCAATATATTACTTTATTAAGAGTATTTTCAAGAAAAGTTAAACCTCCTTTTGAGGTAACGTTAGTATTACAAGAATACAGTTTATGCCTGCTTAGCAGGAATAACTACAGCTTTGATTTTACGATTCTATGACCGTTTTGGTGGCTTAGTTCTCTGTCATGACCAAGATAGATTGAACACTCTAAACAGCTTAAATATCTATTGATGCTAACGTCCGTATATCGTATCAGACTTGCCCTTTTCGTTACTGATTTTAACGAGAAGGTAATGACTATACTGTGGCATCAGTTAGCGTTCTTAGATGGACGGGCCACTGGAAGCAATAATCTTGCAGGAGTGTAGCATCACCATCCCCGTGGTTTATTAGTCGGGGAACTTGTGTATTAAGCGCAATAGATTTTCAATCAGAGACTTCGGAAATGCCGCTTACCATTACATCCTGAGTTAACTACATAGCCATGTAATTAACTAATAATTTAATTACTATACGACCAATTTCCGTTGTTCTGCCAGCCCCATGGCGATAATAAATGGATCTTGTTTTTGTAAAGCAACAAAGTCACTTTTTTGTTGTAAATTCAACCATTTTTGTTTAATGATACTTTGTGCTACTGCGCCCCCTAATGTTGCCCCAGGGCCTAAAATAATTAGTTTATCTGGTGCATATTCTTTTACAGCCACTTCAATTGCTTTAGTAAAGTTATAGGGTGAAACTACTTGAGTGCCTAGAGTGTATTGATATAAGGCTTGGGTATTACAGCTATGAGGCTGCCATAATTGTCCTAAACCATCAATTAAAGGGGTAGTCGGTTTTGTGAATAATCTGGGTGATAAAAGTGTTTTCGCTTTTTTAGAGGTTTCATTTAATAACGGGGTATGAAAGGCTGCGTGGTTAAATAAATTCATTGGATAACGATCTTGCACCATAGGCAACTTTTGCTCTAGGACTTTTAAACCCGCTTTATTACCACCAAAAACAATATAACCACCTAAGTGAATAGAAACATAAACTTCACAGTCAGAACTTTGATTGACGTCCAAAAGCCATTGGTTAATCAGCTCTATAATATTTTCATCTTGCTGCCAATTTTCATCAATGATCGGATAAATCATTTGTCCACCAATCACGCCATCGGTCATCATTGAACCCATAGTATTAATTAACGCAACTGCAGCCTTAGGGTCAAGCGATTCAGCAACGGCCAAAGCAATATACCAGCCCATGGAGTTTCCGGTTACCGCAACAATGTCATACTTATCTTGGTCAATTGACTGAAAATCTGCCATAGCACAAGCGTAAATCAGTGCAGAAGCATTCTCTCCAGCAGTATGTTGGCGCATATTAAATTGCGTCATCGAATCAAGCTCACTTATTGTTAGCTGGTTTTGTTCTTTGCGATACTCATCAATTAATTGAACAAGATCTGGCTTATCACTGTGCAAGCGTTTTAAATAGCCAAGCTCTTCTTTGTTATATGTGCCTCGGCCAGGACAAATCACCACGGCTCTTTTTTTTGCTGTTTTTTTAATGTTATCTTCGTTGCTGGCCATTAGCTGTTTTCTCCTGCTAGCATTGAAATTACTTGGTCGACAATCGCTTTTGTTGACGGTAATACATGATAGGCAGCTGCACCCAGTGGGATAAAACTGTCATATGCTGTTATTCGGCAAACTTCCTTATGTTGATCTGAAGCTTGTGCTGTCACCAACAAAGTGACTAATGCTTCACTTATTGAACCGGTTTGGCGACATTCATCAACAATTAACACTTTATTGCATTGATGTGTTTGCTCAATAATACCTTTCTCATCTAATGGTGCTAACCAGCGTAAATCTATAACGCGACAATTAATGCCTTGTGCTTGTAAGATTTTCTCTGCTTGGCGAGCAAGGAAATAGCCATTGCCGTAAGAGATAATGCAAAGGTCCGTACCATGACCATAACAACTGATTTGTAGATTGGTTGTAGTATTTTCTACATTCATTTCTACATCAAGAGGCTTAGCTGCCAATGCATTGGCAGGAGTAACGTATTCGGATGTCCACAAGCCATCACCATCTTCATGTAAATCTTTGGTCATATATAAGGCAATAGGCTCTAAAAAAACCACTAAACGTTGCTGCTCACGGGCTAATTTCACACTGGTGCGCATCATTTCAACGGCATCGGCACCGTTTGAAGGGCAAGCTAAAATAAGCCCCGGAATATCCCGAAAAACAGCAAAAGAGTTATCATTATGAAAATGGCCACCAAAGCCTTTTTGATAGGCAAGTCCAGCAATACGAATAACCATAGGATTACTGTATTGACCATCAGAGAAAAATGGTAAGGTTGCCGCTTCACCTCTAATTTGATCTTCAGCGTTATGAACATAAGCCAAAAACTGAATTTCAGGGATAGGTAAAAAACCGTTATGTGCCATACCTATGGCTAAACCTAAAATAGATTGTTCATCTAATAAGGTATTAATAACGCGGTTTTGGCCAAAACGTTCACTAAGCTTAGTGGTGACGTTATAAACTCCGCCTTTTTTAGCAATATCTTCACCGCACATCACCATGTTTTCATTTTCGGCCATTAAGTCCATTAATGCCCAGTTTAATAGCTTGGCAAGGTGTTGCTTTTTATTGAGGTTATGTTTTTCATGGTCAAACAGCTGCTTACGTTTTTCTTCTGTCACTAAATTAAAATGTAAGCCACTTTCTTTCTTAGACTGCAGCGGAGGAATAATACTATGCATTACTTCACCAGCTGTCGCTAGTTTTGCTTTGGTAACGACTTGCTCAGCTACACAAGCAATTCTGTGCTCAATATCTTGATATATTTTAATTATTTGTTCTTTATTTAAAATATTATTTTCAAGTAAAATGCGTGCACTGTGTAGTAATGGGTCTTGAAATTCGGTTGACTCAATATCTTTCATTTTTCGATAGACAAACTCAGCATCAGAGCCGGCATGTCCTAAAATCCGGACTGTACTCATATGCAAAAATACCGGTTTTCTTTTTTTACGGGCAATTCTCTCGGCTTGTTTTGCTTTTTTATAGGTATCTAATAAATGTAAACCATCACAATAAATATACTCGATGCCAGCTCGCTGTTGATAATTAGCTGCAATCCAACCCTTTGGTGTTGATGTTGAAATACCAATGCCATTGTCTTCACAAACAAAAACGATTGGCATAGGAATAGATTGATAAGCCGCCCAAGCAGTACTGTTTATTGCCCCTTGTGTGGTTGAGTGATTTGAAGAGGCATCACCGAAATTACAGACGATAATGCTGTTGTCAGGTAACTCTCCACTTAACGCGAGTCGTTTTGCTAAAGGCACACTGTAAGCTGCGCCCATTGCTTTGGGTAAATGTGATGCAATAGTACTGGTTTGCGGAGGGATATTTAATGCTTTGCTACCCAATACTTTATGACGACCGCCAGAAGTAGGATCATCTTTTGAAGCAGCGAAAGAAAGTAACATATCGTAAATTGGTGTTTGTCCAGGCACTTGTTTACTGCGCTGAATAACAAAAGCACCACTTCGATAATGTAAAAAAGCCATGTCAGTGGGGCGAAATGCTTTTGCATAGGCAGCATTGCCTTCATGTCCCGAGCTACCAATAGTATAAAAACTTTGACCTTTTTTTTGCATCTGTCGCGATTGTAAATCGAGATGACGACTGATGACCTGTGTTTCAAAAAGATCAATAACCTCACTGTCAGTTAAGCCCACTTCTTCAGGAGTTAACGTGCAATTGGATGTTGGTAAAGTACCGGCTCGAACAAAATTGATAAAATTATCTCTTACCAATTGATTACGGTTAGACATGTAAACTCCACAATAAAGTAGTCCCTAATAAGCCCAATGCAGCTAACACTTTTGTGACCATAACATTTGAGTACTGACTATGAGCCGCCGCTAAAACGTGTGGTATGAGTCGTTTTTTCCGGCCAAAAGCAGGCTTTGCTGAGTTAGGAGTGGGCATGAAATTTCACCTTGTTGGTTCAATAGAATATTGCTTGTTTTCTAATCTTAGTAAAATCTTAACTAAAGTTAAAATATCATTTTTCTTTATCTGCTATAGGTTTATCCTATAGTTGTGTTATTTTATTAAAAACAAAAAAAGAAACTAAATATGGATTTAAAAAACCTACATTATTTTGTCTCTGTTTATGAACAGAAAAGTTTTAGCGCAGGTGCAAAAAAATGTTTTGTTGCCCAGCCATCTATATCTTCAGCTATTGCTCAGCTAGAGCAAACTTTAAACGTCATATTATTTATTAGGCACGGTCGAGGTGTTAATGCCACCAGTGACGGCGAACGTTTGTATCCTTTAGCCAAACAATTGTTAGGACAGGCTCAGGCCATTAAAATGACTTTTGCAGAGCAAAGTGCAAAAGAAAGTTTTTATTTAGGGGTTACCAAAGGAGTAGGTGTAGCAAGAATGAGTGCCTTACTCAAAGATTTTACTGCCTCACAAGAGAGTATGGAGTTAACGTTAGTCCCACAAAATGAACAGTGTGATGCCAGAATTATTATTAAAGAAGAACTCGACGAGCAAGAAGAGTTTACTTCTTTATGGCAAGAAGATTATTTACTTGCTTTGCCTTATAACCATGTTTTATCGCTAAAAGAAAATATTTGTTTAGCTGATTTAGATGGCTTACCTTTTATTCAACGTACTCCTTGTACAGCGTGGAATAGTTTACAAGATCTCTTGGTTTTGGCTGGCTTTACTTTAGATATCAGAGCAAAAATACAAACCATTGATTATGCTATCGGCTTGGTAAATGCGGGTTTAGGCTGTGCATTATTACCGGCCCACTCTGAGGTGATGAATAACTCTGAGCTAGTTTTTCGTCCCATTAAAGGCGTAAGCTTAATGCGTGAAATTGTACTGGCTTATCATCAGTCTTCTGCGGTTATCAAACGATTAGAACAATTAGTCATTAATCATAGGCAGTAAACTAACTAAAACTATAGTCGAAAAGTAGGGTGTTGACTGAACGAGTCTTGACCTAAAAGGTGACTTTGGTAAACGGTAGAAATTAAGTGACGCCAATTGAGAGTAGTGGCGCACAGCGCCCCAAAAATTACTTAATATAATTGAGCTCCTAAGCGTTCCTATACTACAATTAGGTGACTGAACACTATTTTCTACCTTATCACAGCACTCATTTTCGACAGCTATACTGGCCAGTGAACAAATAGAGATATCCCATATGATTTATTATCTGTATATACTGCTCTATCTTTTTACTTTTCATGTTAATGCTATCGACACGATTAGGATCAGAGGTCCTCAGTCAAAATTTGATGCCAGTCATAGCTATTATGAAGGTTTAATCAGACTTGCCTATGAAAAAAATGGAAAAGCGGTAAATATAGTTTACTCGCCTAAGATGGTACAAGGACGAGCTTTAAAAGAGCTTCAAGCAGGCCGGCTAATAGATGTAGATTGGGCGGGAACTGATGAAGACCGTTCAAACCAACTTTCGGTTGTTGATGTTCCTTTGGTCAAGGGCCTTTTAGGCTTCAGAGTATTTCTCACCCACAAAGACAATTTAGATAAATTGGCAAAAATTACTACATTAGACGATTTAAAAGAAATTATTTTATGTAACGGGCGACATTGGCCTGATACCAAGATAATGCAGACTGCTGGATTGAACTTATTGCTAAACTCAGTATATGAAAGTATGTTTTTACAAACCCACCATAAAAGGTGCGATGCTTTTTCTAGAGGGATAAATGAAGCCTTAACCGAATTTAAAATAAGGCAAGATAGCATGCCTAGTTTAGTCTTATATAACGACTTAATATTATATTATCCTTTCCCAATGTATTTTTTTACATCGCCTAAGAATGCCGAACTTGCAACTATGTTAAAAAAAGGCCTTGAGGCTGCGATTGATGATGGGAGTTTTGACGATTATATTGAAAGCCATCCTACAACCAAGCATTTATTTCCGCTGAAGAATTGGAGTAATGTACGCTACATTAAACTAGAGAACCCTTTTTTATTTAACATAGATACCACCAATACTCGTTATTGGCTCACTCCTGAAACGGTTATGCGCACAAAGTAAGCTTGTTCAATTATCTCTGCCCTAGTTAAATGAACGCATTTTCAGCCAAAAAAACAGATAGTTTACTTAGATAATTTAAATGATAAATCGGGTAGATATAAATGCAGATAAATAAAAATCAAGAAAGCTATTCAAAGGCGCTTTTTCTAACTATTGCTATTTTCTTTTTTTGGGGATTTTCTGCCGCAGCTAATATATTGCTTATTCCTTTAGTCAAAGAAACATTTCAACTTAGCCAGTTAGAATCACAGTTAATTGAATTTTCTTTTTATTTTGCCTATTTTAGTGGTTCATTTTTGTATCTATTGGCCAGTCATAAGCAATGGCGAATATTGGCAGCTGTATCAACGAAGCAAATATTGATCACCGGTTTATTGATTTCGGCGTTGGGTACTTTGGCGATTGTGATGGTCTTGCCTCTCGGAAATTATGTTTTATTGCTCAGTTGTCTATTTATTATCTCTTTTGGTTTCTCTCTGCAGCAAATAGCGGCAAATCCGACCTTGATCACAATTGGTGGTAAAGATGTTGGAGCACACCGACTTACGTTAGCCGGTGCATTAGGTTCAACGGGAAGTGCAATCGCTCCACTAATTCTAGGCTACTTTGCTTTTAATCAACTTCAAGATGGGCAAGCGGCTAGCCTTTCGAGCTTAACGCCTATATATATAGCTTTGGTCATAGGTTACTTGTTGTTTGCTTACGGTTATAAAGTAATTGATATGCCCAATTTAAATTCGTCAAAATCATCTTACGTGTCCATTTTTGATGTGCTCAATACCTCTGGTTTTAAGTTCAGCATGCTGGCTCTATTTTGTTATGTTGGCGGAGAAGTTACTCTGCAAAGCAATTTACCAGCATTGTTAAAAGATGCAGATTTTCTTGGTTTATCAACTAAAGACACAGTTAAATTTATTAGCCTATTTGGCGGCGGTTTACTGATTGGTCGCACTACAGCCTCGATATTTAATTTTCCCTTAAGAAAGATGCTACTTTGCCTTTTGTTGTTTGTTGTCCCCGGTTTGACCTTCGCGTTTGTTCTGGTATTGAATTGGTTCAGCGGTGAGGAAATACAGCAATTACTAGGGTTCGCTCCTTTTATATTAGCGCTGCCTTTGGGTTTATTGCTCAGCAAAAAAGATCCAAGAAGAATTTTATTGATAGCGGCGTTAAGTTCAGTTTTTTTCTTGCTCGGTGCTATTGTTTTCCATGGTTACAGCGCAATGTTCTGTATTTTAGCTGTGTCTTTATTTAGCGCAGTAATGTGGCCTTGTATATTTGCTTTGGCTATTGAAGGGCTTGAAGAGAAAACACATCTAGCCTCAGCAATATTAATTATGATGATCGTGGGTGGTGCTGTTATTCCACTGTTGCAAGGTTCGCTTGCTGATACCACTTGGATTGGTATTCAACTATCCTATATAGTTCCGCTAATTTGTTTCCTTATTGTGGGGGGATATGCTTTTAGTCATAGAGTAATTCAGCAACAGCAAACTTGTTGCAACACAGTAACACAGTAAGAAGCGTTGGAAACTTATTCGTATTCTTTATTATTTTAAACAGAGCAGCGTATAAAAAATAGCTTGTAGCCAAGTCACGTAGAGTATAGCGCAACGAAGAGTAGAGCACTTACATTAACCATTTAAGCTTATTGAAATGGTGATAGCACTCAAACTACCTTCTTTCTCTAAACTGACTTGGGGTGAGTCCAGTATACTTACGAAAACACGTGGCAAAATATTGTGTAGAGTTAAAGCCTAATTCAAAAGTAATATCAGTGATGTTCTTATTGGTATTTACTAGATACAATTTGGCTTTTTCACATCGACAAACTTGTATATAGGCTGCAGGAGTAATACCCATGTCTTTTTTAAAGACTTCATGCAGGTGACCTACACTGATGTTAACGACTTCAGCAATACTAGCCACATTGATATCACCATCGATGTTTTGCTCTATGTATTTTTTCGCCAGTTCTGAATAACTTGTTTCTTGGCGAGAGTGCAAATTACTAATTTCTTGGATTATAGTAACAAAAAGTAAGTTCAGCTGTGAACGCAACAAACATAATGTCATGTTATGTCCATTAACCTCGAGCCCTAATTTTAATGTACGATGTAGTTCTTGCAATTGAAAAGGGATGCGAGAACCGGCGAAATGGCTAAAGTTTCCAGATTTCAATAAGGTTTCTTGCATTAAACACATTTCTGACCAGCTAAAACAAGTATTCTTCAAGCAATCTTTCATACTGAAATCAAAGCTGATCCAAAATAATGAGGCAGGACTGATCACATCAAATTGCCCCTTATGTGGGGTATTAGGTTGAGTTAAGGCCATGTCATTGCCATTTAATTTCAAAATAGATCTGTCACCTAATTCCCAAGTAACTAGGCCGTTGTCTATGTAAGTGAATTCAAAGCCGAGATGTTGATGTTCATCCAGAGGTATCGGCTTATTAAAACCGTCAAAGCCCAATTGAGCGATACAAGGCATACCAATATCAGCCCCCTCGATTTGAATACGTTCTTTTATTTGTAACGTTGACATAATAGATTCCTTTGGGAAAGATGCTGAGTCTTTATCCTTGGTTCAAAGTGCTTGCATAGTTATCGCGCACGTATTAGTTATTCACTATGCTCTATGATGCACCATAAATTCTTTTCAATTGTGTTTGGTGGCTGACAAATTGCTGTGATACTGATTCACAATAAAGCCTTACTTTATCTGCTGGCGTAGCAGAAAATTTTACCATGTTAGGATTATCTACAGGGGGAAATCGTCCCATACCAGCTAAAATACAATACCAACTGGGCCGTAAATAGACCAATGACTTAGTTTGTTTAGTTAGCAGTGCCTCAAAATCGCTACCGTCATCCCAGACTTGTAATAGCTGCTTTAAATTTTTAGAAATGTGTGAATTGTTTCTGTTTGCACGCCAATATTCACTATCATTACGCTGATTAAGTTTATAATGCGTGACCACATAATCACGGACGCCGTCAAAAAACTCATTTATACGTTTGTTATAAGCAGGCCGATACTTGTTAGTATGCTGTCCTTTTTCATAATTGTGAATAAAGTGTTCAATGCTCAATTGTATTAACATTAATGCGGTTGCTTCAAGTGGCTCAATAAATCCTTGTGACAAGCCAATAGCAAGGCAATTATGGCTCCAATGTTTTTCTACCCGCCCAACACGCATCTTTATATGTCGAGCGGGCATGCCTTTTGCGGACTCTCCTAAGTGTTGACGTAGCTCATTTTCGGCGGCTTGCGCGCTTATATATTTGGAGCTATAGACATAACCGTTACCATAACGCGAGACCAAAGGGATTTTCCACATCCAACCATTACTGAGCGCTTTTGATACAGTTTCTGAGGGGATATTTTTATTAGGCTCGATCGGTGTTGGTATGGCTACGGCAGCATCATTAAATAAATTTTCTTTAAAAGAAATAAATTTTTCCTTGAGTGCTTTATTAATCAGTAATCCTGAAAAACCACTGCAATCAATAAAAAAATCGCCTGTTAACAAGCCATGCTCTTTGCTTGATAACCCACAGATCTCCCCATTGTCATGTTGAGCAACGGAATCAATAGTACCAACAAGGTAGGTGATGCCTAATGACACTGCTCGCTTTTTAAGAAACTGCCCTAACAGCGCAGCATCAAAATGATAGCCGTAATCAGGTATAAATGGCATTTTCTTTTTAGGAATAGGGGATAGTTGGCGTCGTGCTAGAGTTGCAGAGACAAAAAAATCATTGGGATGGGTGTCTGCAGGGTGTCCGCGTCGACGTATACAGCAGTTGTCAAATAAGGCATTACCACTTTTTAAATCTAAAGGTGAAAAAAAAGGGTGGAAATAATTATTATATTCGGAATCACTAGACCAGTTTGGAAAGCTTATGCCACATTTATAGGTAGCATGACAGGCGGGCATCCATTCACTTTCTTCAATATTTAGTTTGGTAAAAAAAGTTTTTAAATACGGTGTTGAGCCTTCTCCTACGCCAATAGTATCAATATCTGCAGACTCTATTAAGGTAATTTCCGTGCCATACTTATTCCAAGCATGTTGCAATAAGCTCGCTGTCATCCAGCCAGCAGTTCCCCCGCCTACAATTACAATTTTGCGAGGAGGCTTTGTATTATTTTGCATATTATTCCCCTAAATACTCAACAGTTTTTATGGTTGCTTTAATGGATAAAAATCCCTTAGATTCAAAAAACTAAGGAATTTTTAATTGCGTTAACTCAATTAACTTGATTTTATTAAAGATTTAAAATTTAAATCTTGCTCCGACACTATAACGAGCGCCGTTTTCATAAAATCCCACCGGCATTCCGTCAGTGGTATTGGTATAAAGGACTTCATTAGTGATGTTAACTGCAGTCATGAATAAGTTGACATGGTCACTGACATCCCAGCCTATAGTTGCATCAACTTGATCATAATCATCGGTAACAATTTGAGCACCCATGATAAGGTTGCCATAGGCTTCAGAGCGGTAGTTATACGATAAGCGGGCACTGAAGGTTTCAACTTCATAAAATACAGAAGCATTGAGCTGTATTTTTGAATTACCGGGTAACTCTAAATCCCCTACCTCTGCTGATACTTCCGCGTCGGTTAACGTTAAGTTAGTTAACATGCCAAAGCCCATGCCTATGTCTTGTTGCCATTGCAGCTCAAGACCTTGGATTTTTGCACCATCAGCATTGTAGGGACGAGTAACACTAACTTGCTCGCCATTAATCGTTTCAATACCAGCTTTTTTAATGATGGAGGTAGAAAGATCTTTATTAAAATAGGTAGCAGAAATCAGTGAGGTTTCACCAAAATACCACTCAGCACCAATTTCAAACTGGTTGGCGTAAGTTGGCTCTAAGAAAGGATTGCCCGCTGAAGCGGTTTGTGTTGTTGCATCAATAAGTAAGTTAGCGCTGATATCAGTATAAGAAGGTCTTGCCATGGTTTTCGCAATTGCACCACGAATGATAACATTTTCACTGAAGTCATAAACAACATTTAAACTGGGCAATACATCAGTATAACTACGATTTACGCTATCAATTGCTCCGCCGATGTAGGCCTCAGAAGTTTGATCAGTTTTAACCACTCGCAGACCAATGTTACCGCGAAAATCTTCACCAGAAAAATTAGCCTGACCGTATATCGCGCTTATTTTTTCGTTGATGTTAAAGTATGCATTTTCATTGGTGTTGTATTGATATAAGTCGTTCAAAATTGGATTAACAAGCGATTGTACGAGATCTTTATCGACCCAAGCGTAACTGGTCAGTGAGCCTGCTGTTGCAGTAACAGCATTCAAATCAGGGCTTAAACCACTAGAAACATCAGCAAGAGAAACGGCTTGTAATTCACTGTAGCGGGGGTGAGCTGAGCTAGTTGACGCTGTAGCATCGGTGCGATTGTTTTCAATAACATGATCGCGGTATTTGGCACCAAATTCAATGCTGTTAAAAAAATCATAATCTAAATCAATGTTAATATCTCCTTGAGCATAAAACTCTTGATCTTCCATTTTTCTGATCCAGTCACGGACTAGAAAATCAGGGTTTAAGGTCAAGGCAGATGCATCTGTGGTGTCTATGTCAGGAAAAGAGAATTCATTGATATTATTTGATAAGTTGATTTGGGTGCTGGACTCGCCATCAAACCAATAGTTTTGATCGTGTTCACTACCACCAGTAGCTCTTGTAAAACCAATTTGTCCATGGGCTGTCCAACTATCAGCAATATAGGTTGCATCTAAGTCGTAAACGGAAGTTTCAATCGTAGATTCACGCCAAATAGCATCTAAAGCGGCATTAATATTACCATTGTCTGATAAAATACCGCTGCTGAGTGCTTGTTTTCCGTCAGAGGTGCTGAAAAAAACAGGATTTGTTACATTGATATTACCGTCAACCGCAGCCCCACCAGCTAAAAACAAATAGTTTTGATTACTATTATCCATTTTCAGATCTGAGCGTACTGTATTGAATACAATGTCCCATTCCGTGGTTGGTTGCCATTGAAAAGTAATATTGGCGGTTGAACGCTCACGCTCTTGTTTAAAAATGGTTGAACCACCGCCCCAAACGGCATAAACATCTTCGGTAACATTGTCATTTTCATCGGTAACAGAATATAAAGCGTTAGTTGGAAAAGCTTCTAAACCATCACGGCGTACTTCACGCTCTTGAAATGAATAAGAGGCCAAGACACCAAAACTGTGTTCTTCGTTGGTCCAACTGGCTAAACCTGAAAGTTGTGGATCAACAACACCAGGCAATTCACTATATACGCTTTCGAAAGACCCTTGAAGCACTAGAGGGTCGAGTTCCATAGGACGACGGGTGTGTACGATAACTGAGCCACCGATACTACCTTCATCAAGCTTTGCTTGCGGGCTTTTGAAAACTTCTAACTTAGAAACCAACTCGGACGGAAGAATGCTGTAGTTAAAACCCCTACTGGCGTTGTCGTTTGCCCACCAGTATGCTGATGCTACATTTTGACCGTTCATCAAAGTTCGGTTAAGGCCGTTACCAGTACCACGAACAAATACATCACGCCCTTCACCAAATGTTCTATCTACTGAAATACCTGGAATTCGTTGTAACGAGTCAGCAACATTTTTATCTGGAAATTTACCGACATCTTCGGCGCTAATGGCATCAACAATACTGTCGGCATCTTTTTTAAGATATAATGACTCCGCCATACTCTTACGAATTCCGGTCACTTGAATAACCTCTATGTCTTTATTCTTAGCACCTTGTTCGTTAGTTGTTTGCGTTTCATCTGCTGCTAATAATGAGAATGAACTAGTAAGTAAAACTGCTGAAATAGCGTTCACTATAGTTTTCTTTTTAAAAGGAATTGCTTTTGCCATTTTCTTCATGTTTATCTCCAAAATAGTATATCGATTAGTTTTTAATGTCTTTTTTATAATCAAGGTTGTGGAAAGAACAGTCACAACCAACGATATTCACTATATAAAAGTAATATCTCAAACGCGTTTACAAAGCTACACCTGATAATTTTGAACACTGCATTCAACAATCAATGGGATATTCCTAGAAAAATTAATAACCCTTCCATAATAAATAAGTTAACTATGTTTTAAAAAGTTGAGAGGAAGGTGTAAGCTGTTTCATAGTCAGGGGAGGGAGTTTGTGATGCTATTGCTTAGATATATCCTCCTTATTTAACTGAAAATTACTCGACATGGCAGGGGAAGTGAAAGATCAGCATATTTTTACTTTTTCACGACAAAGTAATAAATATGCTGATCTTGTATTTCTAATTTTGGTGAAAAAAGTTAGTATCACTTTTCTAAAAAATTCAGCAATCGCACCTGTGTAACCATTTTTCAAATGCTGCTTTAGGTACAATGGCACCTGTGTAGCCGACGACAAAAGAGGCTGCCTTTGCAGCATCTATAGCGGATGCTTTTGGTGAATAACCTTGCACGCGACGAGCTAGGTACATGGCGTCAAAAGAGTCGCCCGCGGCAGTGGTATCCACCAAAATTGCTGGCGATGCAAAGGGGGCATGAAATGTTTCTCCTTGTGCGACGCCAAACACGCCTAATTTTCCAGCTTTTAATACAATTTCTTCGATATCAAAAGCTTGAAAACGCGCTATCATTTGCTTTGGTTCTGTTAATGAAAACAGTTCAGCTTCATCATCAAAACCAGGTAAAGCCATATCACTGGCGGTATAGGCACGATTGATCCAGTATTGCGCTTCCGCTACAGAGTTCCATAAGCTTGAACGATAATTAGGATCAAAGACAATTTTCACCTTCTGCTTTTTTAGCTCACTGATCATTTCAAACAAAATTTCTCGACTCGATTGCGATAAAATAGCTAAACTAATCCCTGAAAAATAGAAAAGGCTAGGCGCGGTGAGTTTATCCCCTGAATCGCAGAACAATTGCATTGCTTGTCGAGCTGACGAATTATTACGCCAATAAACAAAATGTCGCTCTGCTTGTGAATCAGTTTCGATCATATAAGCACCAGGATGGGTGTCTTTACTACGATATACCAATGAGGTATCTAACTTTTCGTCGTGCCAGGCGTCTAGCATTTCTTTACTGATTTGGTCTATGCCTAATGCGGTGAAAAATGAAACTTTGGCTTTCTCATCCAAGATTCGTTTTGCATAAACACAGGTATTATAAACATCACCGGCAAATGAACGAGCATAGTTGTTGTTAGCAACCTGCCTGAATTCAACCATACATTCTCCGGCAAAGATAATGTGCGTCATCTTACATCACTCCAAATTGGTCCCAAGCGTCTACGGTACTCATACCTTCTTGTAGCGCTTTTTGAACTAGTTTTTCTGTGTTGGCTTTTTCCAGTGATTTAATAAAAACTTCCTGCTCAATTTGTTTTGGAACAACACAAACACCGTCGATATCACCAATCAAAATATCGCCGTCATTGATGCGTACACCTTCAATTTCAAGCGGCACTCGCCAAGCAATCACTTTTCCTCTAGGGCCTTGATCTTGTGCGTATGCACCCAAAGAAAAGGTCGGAAAATTTAGCGCTAATATGCCTTTGGTATCACGGTGATAACCGTTGACGATGGCACCGACAGCACCCAGTTGTTTTGCTTTAGTGCTCATCAATTCGCCCCATAAAGCATAACGAGGTGATGAACCATTACAAATATAAATTTCATCTTCTTTTAGATCATCAAGTGCAGCAAACATCACACCAAAGGCACGATCCATAACAGGTTGATCTGACTTACCATTAGAATGATGAAATACATCGGCTTCTAAAACCGTCATTGCTCGGCCAATCAATAGTTTTTCTGGTTGCAGCGCACGTATCTGAGGCGGTAAAAACTGGTGTTGATAACCCAATGAATCCATTACATCACCGACAACGCCAGTAAAAAGCTCGCGACGAACTAACTCAAAGAGCTCTTTATCATTATTCCACTGGGTATTATTTTTCATTTTGTTTTAAATCCTCGATAATTTTCTTTAGTTGCGCGGTGATCAGCTTAGTAATAGCTTGACCTTTGTCGGCGTAAGCAGCCGTTGCACGCCCAAAAACACCATTGACCGTGGTTTGTTTGAGTGAACGGTATAATGATGCTTGTGTGCCATGGAGCATATCGCCTTCATTCCACTGATAGCTGGCTATATGTGCGCCGTCTTCAAGCACTTGTTCTCGTACCATTTCAGGTGCGAAATATTGCAATAATGACGTTTCAAATTCGCCTGCATGTCCAGTGCCTCCTTTACCACTTTCATTAAGCTTGAGTAATTCTTGATGTGCTAATTTCCACCATGTTGCCAAGACAATTTGGCATTTAGGGTATGCATGACCGATTTTTTCCAGTAGTACAGTGCCAACACCTTGGTTACCACCATGACTATTAAAAATGATAATGTTATAAAAACCGTGACCGATCACACAATCAATAATATCGCTTGCTTGGCTAATAAATGTGTCATGGGATACGCTCAAGGTACCGGCAAAGTCAAGGTGGTGCGCAGAATAACCAACTCCAATTGACGGTAAAATCAACATTTTTTCAGTTATTTCTTGATCAAGCGCTTGTAAAAAGTGTTCACCAATTAGACGATCGGTTGCCAATGGCAGGTGTTTACCATGCTGTTCTGTCGCCGAAATTGGCAAAATAACAGGGGTACTTCTATCCATGGCATCAAGCTCGGGTGAGGTTAACATATCCCATTTCATCGTTTGATCCCCCACATTTCAACTTCGACAATTAAGTCCATTAATAACCCTGCTTGAACTGCGGTGCGTACGGGTAAAGGTTGAGGCATATAGGATAAATACACTTCGTTAAAACGTGGCCAGTCATCTAGGTTTTCTATATAGACATTCACCTTAAATACATCAGCCAAGTCACAGCCGGCATATTGCAATTGTTGACGACAATTTTCTAAGGTTAAGCGCGTTTGCTCTTCAATGCTTTTACCAATAACATCCCCCGCTGGGTCAATTGCTGCTTGCCCAGAGATCACCACTAACTGCCCTGGATTTACTTGCAATACAGGCGAATAAGGTCCAGCCGTCACATGTTGGGTCGCCTCAGGTGGGCAGTATTTGCCTGGTAAATCTTCTGGCGATTTTTCACCCATAGGAAAAGGTAGGTAACCAGTAAAGCCAACAATTTTCCATTGCCGCTCTACTTTAAGACAGCGATACAGTGTTTGAAATTTAAACTGAGTTTTGCTGCCGTCTTTTTTGACAATTTCACCATCGAATTTTTTATGTAGTAACGCTGAATTCCCCGATATTTCGATGTCTCTCATGTTAGTCATATCATGCAATGCTTGTTCAGCATCACAAGCCCAATCTGTTTGGGCAAAAACTTTTGCTTGATTTAGCCAGTCATCACGATAAGCGGCTAAGGTTGGGTAGGCTAGAGTCCATGAATCTGGGTTATCTAATTTATGGGCACCGATGCCCATAAACCCTTGTTCAAGAAAGTCTTCGACGACCATAGACCAGTTTTGCTGAACAAAAGCTTGAATATCCCGCTTTACTAGCATTTCCCAAATAGCGTGTCGGTCGCTATCAGTCGGCGAAAAGGGGTTTCTATATGTGGTATGGCTCATTGGTAAGTTACCTCTTTGATTTTGTATTGTGCAATCATCTCTTCATCCACTTCGATCCCTAAACCATCTCCTTGCGGTAATTCTGCATAAGGAGGTGTGATTTTCAAAGGCGATTTCAGTAAGTCATGACTGCGGATCATGCGGCCAAAAATATCACTTGGCCAAGTGCAAGATTCAGCTGCTGCCGCTGAATGAAGATACATGGCTTCTAATATGCCTAAGTCAATTTCAGAGCCATGCCAGCAAGGTAAGCCTGCTATGCTGGCAACATGATCTAGGCGTTGAAAATCAGCTAATCCGCAGTTGAAATTAAAGCCATCTACACCTTGAGATATGATTGCTTGAATAGCATCTTTTTTACGTTGGCCATGTAGTACATAGGGTAAAGAAACATGTAATACTATTGGAATGTTACCGTAGCCACGCAAGCGCTCGTACTCATTTAATTGCCAGCGCGGCAGAGGATCTTCAAGGCATAAAATATTACCCACTGCTTGTAACTCATCGATACGAATTCGGGCATCAGCTGAGGTTAACCAACGCTCATTGGGATCTAGAATAACTTTCATACCGGGCGCATGTTGGTCAATTTCATGGGCCCATGCTGCAACATCATCATCCATATCACATTTGAATTTAACGCAATCGTAACCTTGCTCGGCAAATCCTTTAACCAGCTCTCCAATATCATCGACATGACGATGGCTTGACCAAGCGCCTACTTTTATTTGCTCTTTGACTGGACCACCAAGCAGGTCTACCACACGGACACCAATGCTACGGGCATATGCATCGTAAATCGCACACTCGAAGCCATCGTATTCACGACAAAAAGCAAACGGTAGTTTTTGTAAGCTAAGATCTCGTAAATCTACACCTATTAATAACTGACTTATGTCTTCCACCATTTGCCAATTATGTGCACGATATAATTCGCCCCAGCCGACTATGCCATTGTCTAGCGTCATTTTTATAATAAGCTTAGGTACTTGATCAAATTGCACCGACCAACCACCTTTTGCGCCTACAGGTAGTTTATGTAAGGGCTTGTTCAGGCCTTCACTGTTAATCACTCCAGGGTGAGCGGGTACAATCACTTCAAATGCAGTAATGTTTATAATTTTCATGCAGTATCTCCTTTCAAAAATTTTTTAATTCTGGTGAGTAAAAATATTATTGTTATATAGCATCGACGTCATACCATTATCTATTGTGATAGTTTGGCCTGTGATACTGCGGCTTAGATTTGATAGATAAAAAGCGACTGAATAACCAATGTCAATGCTGTCAATTTGATGAGGTAGTGCCTGTTGGTCGGTGGCGTGGTTATCAATCCATTGTTGTGGTTCTTCAGTCCATTTGCCAATAAGTGCAAAATTTTGTTCTGCATGAACATACCCTGGTGCTATAGAATTGACCCTTATACCCAATTTTCCAACTTCTATCGCCATGCCTCGTGTTAAGGAGTCAACAGCTGCTTTTGCACTAGCATAAATAGCATAGCCAGCTGTTGTTGAATGACTATGTACTGACGATATATTGATAATATTTCCGGTTCGATTATGTTGAATTAATTGATTAACAAATGCCTTACTTATCATCCATAAACCTCTAACATCAACACCGTAAAGGCGATCAAACTCATCAACTGAGGCTAGGTGGGCACTCTTATTGAGTCCGACACCGGCGTTGTTAACTAAACCATCAATTTTTCCGATGTTTTGCGCTATGTTTTCAAACATATTATCGATGTTACTGGCTGAACTAATATCGGCGACAATTCCGACCGAACCCGGATACAAATTTACGGCGGCATCCACCTTTGCTGCTGAACAATCATTGATAATCAGTTTTGCACCACTTTGATGTAGTATTTGACATATGCCAGCAGCAATACCATTACCAGCAGCCCCAGTAATTAGTATTGTTTGCCCTGAAAGATCGATGGTAGTCATATTATTCCTTGTAGATACTAGTTTTTCTAATGAGTTTATTATGAGGTAAGTCTCAGGTTAAGACGTCCATTTATCTGTGGCTGAGAATATTAAACAGAAATGTGTCTGATAATTACAACCGTGATGTCTTGACGTTTGAAGTTGAAATTATTTTCTTATAATTCGAATTATCCGTGTACTAGAAAGGCAATTATGAATTTATTTATTATCAAATTGGTGGAACTATGAGAGATAGTTGAGTGGTGAAATATAACCATTTGTTATCGGGTAAGTTGCTCAATGCATAGCACCTAAACGGAATAAACAATTAAGCTGAGCTTGGTTTCCTGTTACCCTGTTTAATGGTATTTAGTCATTATAACTTTGATGGTTATTGCTCTGAGAAAAACTGTTTGGGCCGTAAACAAATGAATCATGACCAGTATAAAAATAAAAGTATTATAAATAGGAGTAAGACATGAGTATGCTGTTATCGAAGTGGCCATTCTTGCGGTTGATGATCAACCTGTTAACCTTGATGTTGTTAATACTGTTTTGTCTGAGCGTTATCTCGTCTAGGCTACTGTTAATGTAAAAATGGCATTAAAAATTATTGATAAGCAAAAAACAGATTTAATTTTACTTGATATCATAATGCCTAACATGGTTGGTTATGAAGTTTGTCGGCGGCTCTAACTTGATGAGGGAACGTGTAATGTTCCTATTTATTTCTAACGGCTAAAGTAGCGGAAGAAGATGAAACTAGAGGGGTGAGCTGGAGCCGTTGATTACATTACCAAACCAATTAGACCTTCTATTCTTTGTTGACCCTGAGGCCACGCATAGTTGGTATATTTTTATCAAAATACGCTCAAAGAGCGAACCCGAAAAGAGATAAAGAAAAAGGACGGTTACAATGCGGCCTAAATCTGATCATCTCTTAATGTCTAACCTATGAGCTCACATTAATTAAACTTATCTGCTTAAGCCTGGTCGAGCTATCCAATTTTCAAATGGATTTTTGCAGTTTAACAACCACCGTATAAAGAAGGAGGTATTTAGTTTTACTAGAGGTGGTAGGAAAATCTTTATACTGTGGTTATATTAGCTGGCCTTGAAACCAACTCTAAAACAACCCCAATGTTTTCCCTGCACAAAAATTGGCACTGCAAGATCGTGCATAATTTCACCGGTATCACGTCTATTAGTTTGCAACAAAAATTTATCAGTGTGCTGAGAACAACGTATGCTTGTGGCATCGCTAAACATTCGTTTAGTGCGGCTATTCATCATGTCTATTTCAACATTGCCGGTTAATGGCTTGGAGAAACATTTATTATGGGTTGGTAAATAGCCATTAAAATCAACGGCTGCCGCATAAATCATTTCCGTAAAGTTTTGTAGTAATGGTTCTTGGATACTAGGCAAGTGTTGATCAGTAAATTTATCAAAACTAGAGGTGAATTTTGGTGGTTTTGTATTACCAAGCGGTATGTAGTTAAAGTCAAATAACTGTTGTAGTGAAATTTTATTGTTAGTAATACTTTGTTCAAATAACTCGCTAATTTGTGTTGCTGCCAAGTCTGCTTGGTGACACATTCGATTAATTAAGGTATCTCCGTCAAATTCAGATAGGTGCACAAAAATGGATTCGGTGCCACTGGAAAGTGTTTCTGCCTGCTTAGATACGGTTTGTGTTTCTTTACTTTTATCAATAAGAAAGTCATGTAAATTGACCACTGAAGATGATATTTCAGCAGCCGCTAAGTCTTGCTCTTGCAATGCATGACTAATATGATCACTGGCAGCCGATGAATCGGCCATCAGTTGGTCAATGTTAGCGAAAGATTGTGAGAGGTCGGTCATGGTATGAACGACACTATCAGTTTGTTGCACAATTGTACTCATTACCACTGTAGTTTCGTTGGTTTCATTACTGATTTGATTCAACATTTCGCCAATTTGGTTAGTAGCATCGGCTGTTTTTGCCGCTAAAGCTCTTACTTCATCAGCGACTACAGCAAAACCTCGACCTTGTTCACCAGCCCTTGCTGCTTCAATAGCTGCATTTAATGCTAATAAATTGGTTTGAGAAGAGATACCGTCAATTACATCAGTGATACTTTGAATTTCCGATGCTTTTTGTTCTAGTAATTTTATTTTTTCGGCAGCATTATTCACAGATTCATTAAGTTGATTAACAACAGTTATATTCTCACTTAATTGTTGTGAACTCGCTGTACTAGCACTCATTGCTTGGCTGGCTTGTTGTGAGGCGATAACAGAACTGTCATTTATTTGTTTGCTATTGACTGACATTTGCTCAGCCGCTGTAGCCAGGCGATCGACATCGTCACTAGAATTATCAATTGATTTACTTAATTGCGCTAAAAAAAAACTCACTTCCGCTGAGTTTATTGCCAACTCACTGGTTTTGATACCAATTGCTTCACCAATTTTTGTAAACTGATTAATGGGTTGCTCTTCTGACTCGCTATCTGAGTTAACTTGGTTTTGTTTCGCGGTAAAAAAAATTAATAAGAAGCTTAGTGCTGCGAGACCGAAAGCCGTTTGTAAAGGAAAATTAAAAAATCTAGTTCCCAAATAATGTAAAAGCGCGATGACTATTGCACTAACCAATGCATAAAAGATGACAGGAGTTGTTTGATTATTCATTATATTTACCTTATTAACTATAAAACTTATCGGTTTTTATAAAATCATCATTGTCACTTTGACGTGCTGGCAATATTTTAAATAAATACTGGAAATAATAATACTAGACGAGCAAGTGATGGAAATGACTGATAATGCTTGTGCTGAATTACTCCAAAAAAAACGAATAAATTGTTTAACCAGATCTTTAAACAAATAAACGAGCCTAAATATTTACTTATTTTAGACTCAGTTGTGAGTTGGAAATTACTCGAGCTGTCGCAACTCTTTACGATTGACGAATGGCAATTCCACTGTGGAAAACATCTGCCAGCAGCTGAGCCTAGTATGAGTATCTTAGTTTTTTCCTACAATCGTTGAGTATTGCTACTAGTACCCTCGGTAACGATAAACCTGTTACCGAGGAGCCGTAGCTTGATCGTACAATCTGAACTTTGCTAGAATTTTTAACGATTACTGATATAAAGAGTTACTTCAAAACCTAGGCGCATTTCTTTAAATTTTGGTTTAGTCCACATAATAGTCTCCTCGTTGGTTGTCATTGATAGTTGTTATAATTAACCGCTATTTAGGTCGTATTGCGTCAGCAGTACCTTGTATAAATGCTTTAATTTTCTCAATATCTGAGCTGCTAAGTTTTCCAGTAAAATCTGGCATGCCAAGCGGCATAGAAGGTCCTTTAAAGACGAACTTATCTAAGTTTGTGATGTTATTTTTATTTACATAACCTAGATTGGGAATAACGCCACCTCTATCAACTCCTGGTACACCATGACAGAATACACAGTTACTAACGTATAGCGCTGTTCCTTCTGGTACATCTTCAGCCTTGTATTTAACGCCTTCGATAAGGTTGCCCGTTTGATAATCAACAAACGCTGGTTTTTTTGCTTTACCGCCAAGCTTGAAGGTATAAACCGTTCCTGGCGTTGCAAGTTCAGTAGCACGGATCATTAGACCAAATACACCACCCCAGCCGACAGCAATAGAGATATATTGCTCGCCGTCTACTTCATAACTAATAGGGGCGGCGATGACACCAGTACCCATTGGCGACTGCCATACCACTTCACCCGTTTTGGCATTAAACGCCATTAAGCGTGCATCAGCTGTGCCTTGGAAAACCAAATCACCAGCAGTAACTAACGTTCCGCCATTCCACGGGGCAACATGCTCATAACGCCATGCTTCTTTCTGCTTCACTGGGTCCCAGGCAAGTAAACGACCAAATGGCTTGCTTGTAGGAGGTGTAGTGTTAAGTAGAATACCGGTATTCCAGCCCATGCCGCTCATTGGTTGCCCAGGCTTATTACTACCGACTTCAGTCCAGTTAGGATCTTCTGACATCACAATAGGCACATTTTGCGCAGGGAAATAAGCCAGCCCAGTCTTCGGACTAAATGACATAGAATGCCAGTTATGACCGCCGAAAGGACCCGGGACTATATCGTAGGCGTCAGTGGCATGTCTAACAGCATCAGTCACTATCGGACGACCATTTTTGTCATAACCGGTAGCCCAGTTTACGTCGACGAAGTTTTCAGCTGAAATGAACTCACCATTCACCCGATCAATGACAAAGAAGAAGCCATTTTTAGGTGCATGTAGTAGCACTTTGCGGTTTTTGCCTTTAATTTTCAGGTCAGTAAGGATCATATCTTGTGTAGAGGTATAGTCCCAGCTGTCTCCAGGTGTTTCTTGATAATGCCAAACATACTCGCCTGTTTCAGGGTTGAGAGCTACCACAGAGCCAGTATATAAGTTATCACCGCCGCCAGGGCTGCGTTTAAGGAATGACCAAGGTGAAGGGTTACCCACCCCGATATACATAAGGTTTAATTCTGGATCAAATACCATACTATTCCAAACAGTACCGCCTCCGCCAGCTTCCCAATATTTACCTGAAGGGTCCCAAGTCGCCGCTGCTTTTTTCATTGCATCATTTTCAAATGGTTTTGATGGATCACCAGGCACGGTAAACCAACGCCATTCTTTCTTGCCTGTTTTAGCGTCATAGGCTGTGATGTAGCCTCGAACGCCAAATTCAGCACCACCATTACCAATAATGACCTTACCGCGATATACCCTAGGCGCACCAGTGCTAGTGTAAGCACCGTCATTATCATCGATGGTGTTCTTTTCCCAAACAACCTTGCCGGTCTTCGCGTTTAACGCTAGCAGGCGACCGTCCAATGAGGCGACAAAAACATTGCCTTCATGGACAGCTACGCCACGGTTAACCACATCACAACAAGCCTTGCTCGCCGTATCACGAGGAACTTTTGGATCATAAGTCCAAATTTTCTGACCCGTTCTGACGTCTACCGCATGAACTACGCTCCAAGAAGCTGTAACATACATCACCCCATTAACCACGATAGGGGTAGCTTCGACCCCACGTGTCGACTCAAGGTCATAAGACCAAGCTAAGCCAAGATCTCCAACGTTCTTAGTAGTGATTTGCTTCAGTGGACTGAATCGAGAACCACTGTAATCGAAACCATGCTCAGCCCAGTCTTTACCAGTCTCCTTGTTTTGCATGATATGTTTTTCATTTACTTGCGTATTTTCAAAAGCAAATAGTGTTGTAGAAATTGACGACGCACAAACTATCGCGCCAATTAACATATGTTGTCTCAGTTTATTACTTAACATGAGTTCTACCTTTTGTCGGTTATCTGTTGAGAGTTAAAATGAAATGCTATCTTCATTACAAAATAGCAATCGGGAGTTAAAATACTTTCAAAACTCGTAAATTAAGTCGATTATCTTCACTAAAACCATTTTCGACAGCTAGGTCACGTCCGTAAGTCGCTGATAGTTGTATGGAAGGTGAAATAAAGTACGTTGTACCAACACTCATTTTGGTTATCTCTGCTGCATCATTCATTTTAGTTCCATTGACTTCTGTTTCACCGCCAAAAGTTTGCGATAAGCCAACTCTAAAGTCCCAACCTGGGTTCATTTTATAACGCAGGAAAGCTTGTAGCTGAAAAGATGCTTCTTGTTCCATGGTTTTATTGTCTGCACCAAACTCATCATTTTCGCCGTACAACATCACATCGGCCACTAGATCCAGTGAAATATCATCAGTTAGGTTGGTGATATATCCCGCTTGTAATACGAATTTGTATCGATTTTCACCAAGATTAAGGCCTTTCTCATTATCATATGTACCTGTAGGTAGGTATATATATGGAGTGATACCGAAATACGTGTTGTCTTTAGGTTTGTTGACTAACCAAACCGTTGCGGCAAGGATAAGATCTCCTACACCACTTTCTTCGCCCAAAGCCGCAATGTCCTTGCCCGCATCTAGCGTGCCAAATGGTAGTAAAAATTGTGGGTCAACGATATAGCCTCCTAACTCCATGAAATGAACACCACGAAGTATCCCAACATCTGAGGCAAGACTAAAGTCACCAGCAACTTTGTCGCCGCTACTATACAATTCATCGCGTGAAGCCGTTTGATAGTAGGCAAGTGCTAAATTAGTACCCGCTGGCAGGGCAGTGTAATCACCCGCAGCAACATCGACTGCTAATGCAGAGTGACTCAGCACACTACCAAGAATTAAAGCGCTTAACTTGATAAAACTAGATTTTTTTCGGCTAGTAAATGATTTAGTAGTATTCGTGTTTATTTTATTTGTTTTCATTTTATTTTCCCGTACTTCTATTGTAATAACTAAATTTTGGCTTTATCACACTGAGCAATAAAGCCAGGTTTACATAAGGTCTTTACGCCTTATTAATGTTAATGATTTTACTAGCAGTAAACTCTTTAACCCCTTCCTTGCCCCACTCAGCACCTAAGCCAGACTCTTTAGCTGGTGCCATATGTATTTCAGGTCCAAAAGCACAATGTTGATTTATCCACACCGTCCCCGCTTCTAACTGAGCAGCAACTTCTGCTGCTCTATCAAGGTTAGATGACCATACAGATCCGCCTAAGCCCATTTTGCTGTTATTAGCACTGGCAATTGCATCGCTTACATCAGAATATTTAATAATAGGAAGTACTGGGCCAAAGGGTTCTTCATCTACTAAGCTACAACCATCATGTAAATCTTTAATAACCGTTAATGGAATAACATAACCTGGTTGGTTAGGCGCTTCGCCGCCAGCGATAACCGTACCTTGGGCTTTACCTGCTGCGATATAAGATAATACTAATTCGTATTGGCCCTTGTTCTGTACAGGTCCAAATTGAACATCTTCTTCCATACCGTTACCTACAACAGCGTTGTTTGCTAATATTGCTATTTCATCACACAATTCATCATAAACAGCTTCATGTACGTATAAGCGTTTAAGGGCAATACATACTTGACCACTGTTAATAAATGCACTGCCAAAAATATTAGGTGCAATGGCTTTTGGATCGACATCATCGAGTACAATGGCGGCATCGTTACCACCAAGCTCAAGCGTTAAGCGCTTCATGGTATCTGCTGCATTCTTCATAATAGCTTTACCTGTAGGCGTAGAACCGGTAAACGAGATTTTAGCTATATCGGCATGAGACGTAAGCACTGGGCCTAAATCATTATTATCAACAATAATACTGACTATACCTTTTGGCACAATGTCAGCTATAATTCGTCCTAATATCAGTGCAGAAACAGGTGTTGTTGGTGCAGGCTTTAAAATAATTGCATTACCTGTTGCCAGCGCAGGAGATAATTTATAAACGGCAATTAATAATGGGAAATTCCATGGCACAATCGCAGCTACAACACCCAGTGGATTTCGATGTTCTTCAACTCGATTAGTTTCCGTTTCTTCTAACACTTTAACGGGAAATTCATGTGAGGATAATGAACGACAAAAAGCTTCAGCAAATTGAACTTCCATTCGAGCAAAATCTAATACCTTGCCTTGTTCTAACGTTATCGCTTTAGCGAGCTCTTCCGCATTTTCAGCAATTGCATCGGCAATTTTATAAACAACAGCTCTTCTCTCAGGTTCGGCTACTTTCTTCCACAATTTTTGTGCGCTTTTTGCTGCAGCTACAGCAATCATCACATCTTCTTTACTGGCTCTAGGTACAGTAGCAAATACCTCTTCAGTGGCAGGGTTTATAACATCTAAACTTGGACCCCCTTCAACGAGTTTTCCTGCGATTAACATTTTATATTGACTCATAATTTTTCTCCTCTCTGGGATAGCGCAAACTAGATTTTTACAAATCTTTTTCGATTGGTTATGTAATAAATCTGCATACTTGCAGATGGACTAGGTTCAATTTATACACTTTAATAAATTCGTACTATCCGTTTCCCGAATGAATTAAAATTAATATTTCACAAACATAAACATAGTTAGAAAGTGATTTACAAGGTTGATTTGTATGGAAATAACATTGAGAGGGTTGTATTATTAATGAATGACAAAAAATAAGTCAGTAGCTTCAAAAACAATATAATTGGAAAAGTTTTAAAGTAGGGGGGGGGGCAAAAACAATATCACTAAATAAGTCTTTCAAAGTAGGAACTTTAGAAAACTATTTTTACATTAGAAGAATGTTAAAACAAAAAAGGTTATTTTGTGCGGGATGGTAATTCACCAAACGTATCGCGGTAATAGCCAGAAAAACGGCCAAGGTGGCTAAAGCCCCACTTCATTGCGACATCAGTGACACTTAACTTTCCTACACGAATATCACGGCGCGCTCCATGTAACCGCATAAATTTAAAATATCGGATTGGTGAAACCCCATATTTACGAGCAAAGGCGTACTCTAACGCGCGCTCTGATACGCCTAAATGAGCTGAAATTTCGGATATTTTTGGTAGTTCATCAAGATCCTCTAAGCAATTCTCAACAAGACGTATTGCTTGAGTCACAATATCTTTAATGCCATGTTTATTGTGTACGGGAGCTTTATAATAAAGCGCACGAACCGCAGGTGCGCACAAGGAAGAAAAGAATTCGACATTCATTCTTTTCTGTAAAAGTGCCGCGTATACTTTGTCAGCAAAACCACTCGTTGTATGCTTTGGTAAAACATCTATACCTTGCAAATGGTTATCGTCTATGTCTTCTAAGCAAGGAAAACTAAGTTTCGAGTTCAACTCAATTACTGCAACATCAAACTCGCCATGACAGACTAACTCTAATTCAATACCGGGCCTTAATACTAATAAATCACCCGCTAGAATTTCTCGTCCCTGAAATTGGGATACATCGCTGCCAGGCAATACTGCAGCAAGTCTTATTAAATTGCCTGGACTGACAAAGCTTTTACTCATTCGTCGATTGGTGTGTTTTCTAAATATATTATTGCAATCAGACACACCTAAACTGGATGTTTTTGCTTCAAATGAACCTGTTTCAAGCTGAGTATATCTTTGTTCCCAACCGTCAAGCATTAGCGATTGGTCGTCAATATCTGTAGAAATAAGTTCTTCTGCTAAATTACCTTGTGCTTTTAACATATTTAGAGTTACCTTCACAATTAGTGGACTTTAATTATTATAGTTTTAGTCGCCCTATTAGATAGTAGCAGTAATTTTCTGTTACGACTATCCGCTTTCCGAAGCAGCATATTCTTCATGGTCTGCGATCATTTCTTCTCTCATTTTAAACTTTTGAACTTTGCCGGTGACTGTCATCGGATAGTCATCAACAAACTTAATATATTTCGGCACTTTAAAATGCGCTACCTTACCACGACAATAGGCCTTTATCTCCGAGGCTTCCATGGACTCGCCGCCTTGTACTTTTATCCATGCGCATAATTCCTCGCCCATGGTCTCATCAGGAATACCAAATACTTGAACATCCTGAATTTTTGGATGAGTATATAAAAATTCTTCTACCTCTCGAGGGTAAATATTTTCTCCGCCTCGAATAACCATATCTTTAGTACGCCCAACGACTCGTACGTAGCCTTCTTCATCCATAATCCCTATATCTCCGGAGTGTAACCAGCCCGCTTCATCTATGGTTTCTTTAGTCTTTTCTTCATCATTCCAGTACCCTTGCATAACGGAATAGCCACGAGTACAAATTTCTCCTTTTTCACCAACAGTGACCACTCTACCTTGACTATCAGCGATCTTAACTTCAATTCGGGGGACTACGCGGCCAACAGTTTCAATACGTTGAACAACTGAATCATCTGGGCGGGTAATATGATTTAATGGACTTAACTCTGTTTGCCCATAACCGATGAGAATATGTTTCATATGCATATCCTGCATTACACGTTTCATTACTTCTTCCGGGCAGCTTGCACCTGCCATAATACCGGTACGTAAACTGGACAGATCGTAATCGGAGAAATTGGGTAGTTCAAGTTCAGTAATAAACATGGTCGGAACCCCGTGTAAAGCAGTACATCCCATCTGCTCAATGGTTTTCAATGTCTCTTCGGGGTCAAAAGCAATACTAGGGAAAACAGCTGTAGATCCTGTGGTTACACAAAGCAAAGTACCTAATACCATGCCAAAACAGTGGTATAAAGGTATCGGAATACAAAGCTTATCCGTTTCATCAAACCGCATCGCTTTTGCCGATAAATAGGCATTATTGATAATATTACAATGGGTTAACGTTGCCCCTTTTGGAGTACCAGTGGTACCACTGGTGAACTGAATATTAATAGCATCATCAGGCATTAAAATATTTTTGAGGTTAGCTAATTCAAGATAATCCTCTTGAGAACCTCGGTTACAAACATCATCAAAATTTAACATTCCTGGTGTTTTCTCATTACCCATACGAATAATCATTTCTAATTGAGGAAAAGATTTTAACTGTAAAAATTCTGGTGTTTGAGAAGATAACTCAGGCACAACTTCCTGTAATATCTGTAAATATTGACTAGACTTAAAGCTTTCTGCCGTAATAATAGCCTTACAATCAACTTTCTTTAATGCGTACTCTAATTCATAAGCACGGTATGCTGGGTTAATGCACACCATAATGGCACCAATTTTAGCGGTAGCGAATTGTGTTAAACACCACTCAACACTATTAGGTCCCCATATACCAACACGATCACCCTTAGAAATACCTAAGTTAAGTAAGCCAGTTGCTAAACGATTTACTTCTTGTTGGAATTTTTTATAAGTCCAATGGATATTTTGATATGGGATAAGCAAAGCATCATTATCTGGAAAACGCTCCACAATATTGTCAAAGTAATTACCTATTGTTTCATATATAAGCGCTTCATCAGCATCACCACACACATAACTTTTCATCAACTTACCCATCTTAAAACCTCTATTGTTTAATTCTTTCTGTTCGCTTAAGGTAAATTTATCTGGTAAAGACTGGTCAAGCTATCCAATTTCCGAATGAGTATTTGTGACATAACCTTCCTGTTTTAAATATTACAATTAATTCACTGGTCATTCGGAAAAGGGATAGTTAAGTAAAACGAAATTAGATTAGAGTACGGTTTAACAACGTATTCTAAGGTGCATATAGTTAACATAGTATTCAATGACATTGTTGCAGTATTGAGCAGGAGAGTCTGAGGCACTAATTGTGCAAAAATGTAATACAGGAGTGTTATTGGGCTCGTAAATTAATACGTCAAATGTGATTGAACTAAAATTTTAGTTCCATAATTAAGAGGGTAGAGCGATGAAAGCGACTAATAGTAAAACACAAGTAAGCTCGGTGATCCCCTTTGGAGAATTAGTCTCTTTTGATGAGCCTAGTATTGATATTAAATCGGACTATGATTTTACAAAGGCTTATAGTCAAAGCCATTGTGTTGTAGATAACAAAACGGGAGGGCAAACTTCTAAGGTAGTGTCATCTATTCATACACTGTTATCGTATCAGCTTGAAAATAAAAAACTACTGGACAAGATAAATAGATTGCAAGATGAAAAATCGGTGTTAATTAAGTGGATTCGTTTTTTATATTGAAAATTATTTTATCTTAATTATCAGGATCAGATGTAAGGTCATTGTAATTGACTTGCTCATTACTGCCAAAGAATATATATCAACGAATAACCTATCAAAGTGGCATGCTATCAGCTCATGCTGATGCTAAATATACAGGGGGTAAGGCTAAATAGTATTACCCCTAGCAGTTTTATTTAAAAAGTATAATTAACTTGAACACCGTAACTACGCGGTGGTGCAATCATATGACCTAAACTATAAGCAAAAGCACTATAAGCTTGGTTTGCTGCGTTGCGTACAAAGGCTTTTATTGACATGTCAGTGCTATTTAAATCTAATTTAAGACTAACATTGACTAAGCCATATGCATCAATTGGATTAGCATTTGGCTGGTCACCAAACGTTTCACCATTATATGAATAGCTGCCATTAAAAGTTAATAAACCGAAGTCCATTTCTTGAGTAGCAACTAAACCAATATAACCTTGCGATTTTGGAGCCATGGGTAAAACTAGATCACTTAAGTCATCTACTTGACCAGCACCATTATTTATATTCTTCTCTTCTGCTGGCCATTTATCATAATCATGATCGGTATAGCCGTACGAAAAATCGACACCTATATTATCGGTAATAGCTAAAAAGGCAGAAAGCTCAATACCGGTTAAATTAACTTTAGCCTCGTTTGCTACTACGGCTATAATATCGCCATTGGGTAATGGTCGGTTGGATGTGGCTTGCATATTATTAACGGTATTGTTAAAAATTGCCGCATTAAAAAGTAATTGGCCATTAAGTAACATCGCTTTATAGCCTAATTCAAATGCAGATAAAGATTCATCATCATACTCTGCTGTTGACTCGGGGTCAGAATGTCTAAAGTTATAGCCACCACTTCTAAAACCCTTGCTCCAAGAAGCATAGACAATATCATTATCATTTAATTGGTATCTGAAACCTACTTTTGGTGAAAAATTGTTCCAATCATTATTTTCCTTTGGCGCATCACAACTACTATGATCACCGGGAGTAGCATAATCGACTGCATCACATGCACCTGTATTTGCAACAAATACTTTAGCCTCTTTTTCTTCTGTGCCGTAACGTCCACCTAAGGTTAATGTTAAGTCATCTGACATTATATAATCAACTTGAGCAAAAACTGCTTGAGATGAGTGATCCATTTCACCACCACGAATATAATGAGTGCTACCAGCTATATAGCGTTCTTCATCATAATCATAAAATTGGTCAAAAAAGAAAGCACCTGTTGTTAGCGTTATATTTTCATTTAATTCACCAGACCAACGTATTTCTAGTGAATCTTGTGTTTGTTCTAATAAATTACCAAATTTAAACTCAATTAAACCTGAGCCTACTTCAGCCCAGCTATCCACGTCCAAGTCTCTATGGCCATAAATCATGGTTAATGCACCATCAAATAAATCAATATTGGTTTCTAAAACTAAACTAGTCCATTTTTGAGTTCCATCCATAATGTTAAAGTTTTTAGTTTTATGTTTTATATCCCCCTCAAAAACTTTTGTACCAAAAACAGGCACATCTTCGTTTGATGATTCAAATGATTCAACAATAAGGGTTACATCAAAATTGTCCGCAGAATACTTTAACATCGGACGAATTAAGGTTGAATCACCTGCTCCTTGCTTTCGGCCGACGGTTAAGTTATCAATATTGCCACCATGTTCAGTCGTTAATATTGCAACTTTTCCATCGAGAGTTCCCTGTATATTTCCACCGAAGGAGAGTGCGAAATCTTTTTGTTCATGACTTCCTATTGTTGCTTGAAATTTAGCATCAAACTTTTCAGTTGGTCGTTCAGAGCGTATATTTACAACACCGCCCGTTACATTACGACCAAATAATGTTCCTTGAGGACCTCGTAATATTTCAACAGATTGAACATCAAAAGTACTGGTTAATGCGCCATATATAGTACCTAAAGCAACACCATCTACCACAACACCTACAGCGGGATCAACAGAGGGAATTGAATTAACAACGCCCATACCGCGAATAGAATAATTGGCAACACCTGTTACTGTACCAATTGGGGCAAGATTGACGTTAGGAGCAGAATAAGCAACATCAACAATGTTATCCGCTCCCATAGCTTCTATTTGGTCACCTGAAAGTACCGTCATCGTGATAGGAACATCTTGTGCAGATTCTGCATAACTTTTTTTAGATGAACGTACTTCAATAACTTCAAGACGTTGTTCTATTGCTGTTATCTTAGCATTAGTTTCAATATTTTTAGGTTGTTCCACAGCAATTGATGCGGAAGATATTGCACAAGCAATAGCACATGCTATAGGTGTTTTTAAACATTTTACCGAGAGACTTTTCATAAATTATTTCCTAATTATTTCGTTATTTTATTCTTTGAACAACTGAACTCGCCTATATACCTCATACAATCATTATTTTGTCTAGTTATTGTTAAGGGCTTAAGTTTGGTGTTGTTGTAAGTTGTTGTTTTGTAATGTTTGTTTGTCTTGGTGTATGAGGTTAATGAATATTGGTACTACCAATACTCATTAAGAAATAAAAAAATAATAGTGTTGAGGAATAAGCGTTAAAGTAGTATTTTTGGTAGTACCAATTCATGGTTTAATAAAGTTAATTTAAAATAACAGCTGTATATCAGTGCCTTACGAGTGACTGGTTTTAATAACACTTGTGATTATAATTAAATTTACGTTAGTGTAAAAATATAGGAATTATTATGTCTATAGAAAAGAAAGTTAAATCAGAAATAATCGCTAGAAAATTAGAAACAATGATCATTGAAGGTTCATTAAAAGAAGGACAAAAATTACCACCAGAACGAGTTTTATGTAAGACCTTGGCTATGTCTCGTAATTGTTTACGTGAAGCATTAAAAGAGCTTAATGCCCGTGGAATATTAGAGACTAAACAAGGAAGTGGTACCCGAGTCGCATTATTTAAAGTATCGAAAACTAATCGTTCTATTGTTGACTTATTGGCAAAAGATGAAAAAACCTTAAAAGATTTACTTTATATGAGAAGGCTATTAGAAAGTGAAGCAACTGCTTTAGCGGCAAAAAATGCTACTGAAATGGATAAAGAAAAAATAACAAAAGCTTTTAAAGAATTAGTGGAATTATCACCTTATCAAAATACGGCAAAGTTTGCCGAAAAAGATATAGCTTTTCATCGAAGTATTTACATAGCCGCGAATAACCAAGTGCTTTTATTAGCATTAAATAGTGTCAGGGAGTTAATGGGAAACTGGTTTGTAGAGGCAGCAAAAAAGCTATATCCGAACAACCTAAACAGTAAGGTATTAATAAATCAGCATAAAAAAATATATAACGCAATATTAGAAGGAAATGTTCAATCTGCTAAACAAGCAGCAAGAGCACATATAGATGCAGTTAAAACGTATTTAAAAATTGAATAAACAATAATCTAAACAACAAAAGAGTAGGATATGACCCGATTAAATAGGTGTTTTAATATTAATGATTTGCATAAAAAAGCAAAAAGAAATCTACCCTCATCTATGTATAACTATATAGCAGGTGGGGCAGATGATGAATGGAGCTTAAAGAGAAATATTAATGCATTCAATGATTATCAATTAATGCCTAACCAATTAAAAAATGTAAGTAAAGTTGACTTAACCACACATTTATTAGGCACAACATTAAAACTCCCGTTTTTTCTATCTCCTACGGGGATGAATCGTTTGTTTCATCATGAGAAAGAATTTGCTGTAGCTAAAGCAGCTGAAAAATTTGGCACAATGTATAGCCTATCAACAATGGCAACAACATCAATTGAAGACATTGCAAATACTATTTCCTCTGAAAAAATGTTTCAAATATATATTTTTAAAGACAGAGAGTTGACGAAAGAGTACATACAGCGCGCTAAAGATTCAGGGTATCAAGCAATATGCCTTACTGTCGATACCGCTATTGCTGGCAATAGAGAGCGTGATCATTATTCCGGTATGAGTATGCCACCAAAAATCACGATTAAAAGTGTATTTAGTTATGCTACGCATTGGCAATGGGTGTTTAACTTATTACGTAATGCTGATTTTAAATTAGCAAATGTTGCCCACAGAGAAAGATCGTTAAACAACAGTACAATGGGGTTAATTCAATATGTTAATAGTCAGTTTGATGCTTCTGTAACATGGGATGATGTTGCGTGGCTGATAGAGCAATGGGATGGACCTTTTGTCATAAAAGGAGTGCAGTCGGTACATGATGCAAAAAAAGCAGTTGAGATTGGGGCAAGTGCCTTGATGGTTTCAAACCATGGTGGAAGACAATTAGATTGCTCTCCCGCCCCCATTGATTGCATTGCGCCTATTCGAGATGCGGTTGGGGACTCGTTAGAGCTAATCGTTGATGGTGGTATTCGCCGTGGTACGGATATTGTTAAAGCCTTAGCGTTAGGCGCTAATGCGTGCTCAATTGGTCGTCCTTATTTGTATGGTCTTGCCGCAGCAGGGCAAAAAGGAGTTGAAAAATCATTAGATATACTCAGTAGTGAAGTAGAAAGAACTATTGCATTACTTGGCTGTAAATCGGTTAGTGAAATCAATAATAAGCATATATTAACTTTATAGTAAAACTATCAATAGAAGTGAGAATTACGTGGATTTACTTATATTAATTAGCTGTTTAATTTTACTGATCTGGCTAACAATGCGCGGTGCAAATTTAATTATAGTCGCACCTTTTTGTGCCTTAATATTAGCACTATTTAGTGGTATAAATATTTGGACAGTCGAAGAGTCAGGTTTCACCCATACCTACATGGCAGGATTTACCAGTTTCTTTGGATCATGGTTTTTAGTCTTTTTATTTGGCAGTATTTTTGGCAAACTTATGGAGGATTGCGGTGCAGCAGAAAAAATATCTCATTATATAATGACTAAAGTAGGTAAAGATCGTGCCCCTTTAGCCGTAGTACTTGCCTGTGCCGTATTAACCTATGGCGGTGTTAGTGCTTTTGTTGTTGCCTTTACCGCCTATCCTATCGCTCTGAGTTTATTTAGAGAGGCTAATTTACCTAGACGATTTATTCCTGCTTGTTTAGCATTTGGCTCAGGTACTTTTACGATGACAACAGCGGGGTCACCTGAAATACAAAATTGGATCCCAATTAAATTTTTACATACCTCACCTTGGGCCGCATGGGAAGTCAGTATTCCTGTTGCAATATTTATGGCTATTACAGGCTATATCTGGCTAAAATATATGGTAAATAAAGCGCTTGAGAATGGTGAGGTTTTTATTGCGCGCGCGAATGATCCTCATCCAGAAGTAAAGCACCTACCATCGTTGTTTTCATCACTAATCCCTATGGTGGCTATTGTTTTAGTAAGCTTTTTAGGGCATGAAACCTTACATCAAAATGCTTTAGTGCTCTCGTTAATCGCAGGTTGTATATTAACCTATTTATTAAATATAAATTATTTTGTGAAATTAAATGATGCCTTATCTGATGGAGCATATTCATCACTAATTGCCATAGGAAATACCTGTGCAGTTGTTGGTTTTGGCGCATTAGCACGAACTACTCCAGGTTTTGATATGGCTATGACTGCAGTATTGAGTATACCAGGTGGCGGGTTAGTTAGTGCTGCAATTGCTATTACTTTTATTGCTGGCATTACCGGCTCTGCTTCTGGAGGGCAATCTATCGCTTTACCCGAATTAGCTCCTCATTACTTATCGAGTGGTGTCGATGCCAGTGAACTCCACCGTATTGTTGCTATTAGCTCAGGCGCTTTAGATACTTTGCCTCATAACGGTTATGTTGTTACCACAGTACGTGCTATTTGTGGTGAGACACATCAATCAGCTTATTTACCAATAGCTGCCTTAACACTGGTTGTACCTTTCTTTTCAGCTATTTTAGCGCTAATTCTATTTGCACTATTTTAAATAAGTAGCACTATCAAAAGAACCGGAATCGTATGGTTTCGGTTCTTTAGCTGTCAATAAATAGGCTTCAGTTATTTATGGCTGTTCGGTAAAGCTACCTTTGCATACTTTCAGATGAAAGTAAGTGTTGTAGAGGCAATTCAGTCTTATAACAAATTTGTTTTAACGAAAAGCTACTTTTAATATGGTTTATTTCATCTATTTCTGTGACTTTGTCTAAAAATACTTGATAACTAATAAGATCTGGCACAGCCACTCGAATAAGATAATCAAAATCTCCAGTCATCAAATAACACTCCATTACTTCAGGCCATTGACTTATTTGTTTTTCAAAAATATCTAAATGATTTTTTTTCTGACGAATCAATGTTATTTGCATAAATACATTTACCGCTAGGCCGACATTTCCTGGATCAAGCAAGGTGACTTTACCTCGAAAAAAACCTGCATCAGTTAAAAGCTTTACACGTCTTGAACAAGGAGAAGGCGACAATGAAACTTTGTCCGCAAGTTCTAAATTAGAAATACCTGCATCATGTTGTAGTATTTTTAAAATATCGATATCAATTTTATCTAGATTAAAATTTACCATGCTTTTTGTTTACCTAATCATTTGTGTGTTTGTGGTGATATAAATCAATATAACACCATTAAAGGGTTAAGTGTGCCAATATCATGCTTATTTGTACGGTTATTTGGTGGGATTAATTACTCTATTACATGGTATATTTTTCTTAGTGTTTTTTGTTTTCTTCAATTCTCTGAATGGGAAAAAGTTATTTATTTAGGAATGTCATTATCATGAATCAAAAGTTAAAGCTGGGCCTACATGTGCCGGAGCCATCTTCTCGACCAGGTGATAAACCTGATTTTAGTCATATAAATGTGCCTGAGGCAGGGCTTGTTCGTAAGCCTGATATTAATTGTACCCCAGCGAGTATTCGTGATCTTGCCTTTGATATGATTCGGGTACTTGATGACCAAGGTGTAGCTACAGGGGAGTGGACTCCAGAAGTTGATAATGCTTTTTTATTAAAAGGCTTACGAGTGATGTTAAAAACGCGCATATTTGATGAACGTTTATTTATGTCTCAACGTCAGGGGAAAACCTCTATTTATGTACAATGTCGAGGCGAAGAAGCTATTGCCTGCGCACAACGAATGGCATTGTCGCAAGGTGATATGTGTTTTCCCACCTATAGGCAACAAGGATTATTGATTGCAAATGATTTCCCCATGGTGGATATGATCAATCAAATTTATTCCAATTCAAAAGATAAGTTAGCGGGCCGATCATTACCCTTTTTTTATTCAGAACGTGATTATGGTTTCTTTTCTATTTCTGGCAACTTAGGTACCCAGTTTATGCAAGCGGTGGGTTGGGCGATGGCATCGGCCATTAAAGGTGACACTAAAATTGCTTCAGGTTGGATAGGGGACGGCTCTACAGCTGAAAGCGATTTCCATTCGGCACTTGTTTTTGCATCAACCTATAAGCCTCCTGTGGTGTTAAATGTGGTAAATAATCAATGGGCAATTTCAACGTTTCAAGGCATTGCTAGTGGTGAATCGGCAAATTTTGCTTGTCGTGGTCACGGCTTTAATATCCCTTCCTTGCGTGTTGATGGCAATGATTTTTTAGCCGTTTATGCAGCGAGTAAATGGGCGATTGATCGCGCTCGTCAAAATTTAGGACCAACACTGATTGAGTGGGTAACTTATCGTGCAGCTGCCCATACCACGTCAGATGATCCAACCAAATACCGTCCAGCAGATGAAGCTGAGTATTGGCCATTAGGGGACCCTATTGACCGTTTAAAGGCTCACCTTATTGGCAAAGGTATATGGGATGATGTCCAGCATGAGGCGTTAGCAAAAGAATTAAAAGCAGAAGTTAAAGCAGCCGCAAAAGAAGCAGAAACATACGGTACTTTAGGTAAAGGAGCATTACCAGCAACCAGTGAAATGTTTAATCATGTTTATAAAGAGATGCCTGAACATCTACGTAAACAGCGTCAAGAAGCAGGAGTGTAGATATGAGTGTAGTTAAAAAGGAACGTAAAAATATGCTCGAAGCGATTCGGGATGCCCTTGATGTCAAAATGGCACAAGATGATAATGTTGTAGTTTTTGGTGAAGATGTCGGTTATTTCGGTGGCGTATTTCGTGCGACTGAAGGTTTACAAGAAAAATATGGTAAGTCACGTTGTTTTGATACCCCTATTTCTGAACTGGGAATTATTGGCGCAGCAATAGGGATGGGTGCTTATGGTTTACGTCCAGTGCCAGAAATTCAGTTTGCGGATTATATGTTACCCGCTTATGACCAAATTGCCTCAGAAGCCGCACGTTTACGTTATCGTTCTTCAGGAGAGTTTTTTGCGCCAATAACCATTCGTAGTCCAACAGGTGGGGGAATATACGGTGGTCAAACCCATTCTCAATCACCTGAAGCACTGTTTACTCATGTCGCTGGTTTAAAAACAGTCATCCCCTCAAATCCTTATGACGCAAAAGGTTTATTAATTGCTTCGATAGAAGATGATGATCCGGTGATATTTTTAGAACCGAAGCGTTTATATAATGGACCTTTTGATGGGCATCATGACAGACCTGTCACGCCTTGGTCAGAACATGATGAAAGTGAAGTACCAGAAGGACACTACACTGTGCCTTTAGGGAAAGCTGCCATCGTGCGTGAAGGTGAGGATGTTACTATTTTAGCTTATGGCACTATGGTGCATGTTGCAAAGTGTGCCGCCAAAGAAACGGGTATTGACGCTGAAATTATTGATTTACGTACCTTATTACCACTTGATGAAGAAGCGATTGAAAAGTCAGTTAAAAAAACAGGTCGTTGTATTGTTGTGCATGAAGCGACCAGAACTAGTGGCTTTGGTGCTGAATTGATAGCAGTAGTGCAAGAGCTTTGTATGTACCATTTAGAGGCTCCTATTATTCGAGTTACAGGTTGGGATACTCCTTACCCTCATGCTCAAGAATGGGATTATTTTCCTGGTCCAGCGCGTGTTGGTGATGCATTAAAAAAAGTAATGGGAGAGTAACTGATGAGTAATTATTTAATTGAAGTACCAGATATTGGTGAAGGGATTGCCGAGGTAGAAGTTGTGGAGTGGAGTGTTGCCTTGGGTGACACAATTGAAGAAGATGACGTGCTATGCGTGGTAATGACAGATAAAGCCACCGTTGAAATTCCATCACCTGTTGATGGTATCTTAACATGGCAAGCTTGTCAGGCTGGAGATATGATTGCTGTTGGTGCCGACTTTGTTAAATTGCAAGTTGAAGGCGACGGAAATTATGTAGAAGGTAAGCAAGTAGAAAGTAAGTTGGCTACAGCTAGTGAGTCTGTTAACGATGATGTTTTAGCTAAAGAAACGGCAGAAGAACAGAGTGCGAAGAACCCTACGCCAGTAACAGCCAAGAAAGCTGCAAGAGCTGCTTTTGAAAAACCCGATCTAAGTCCTTCAGCTAGCATCATAACGCAAGCCAGTGCGGTCACTAATACCACGGCTCCACGTGCAGAAGGTCAAAAGCCTCTTGCGTCACCTGCAGTACGTCAACGTGCACTGAATGCTGGTATTAACTTAAATTATGTGCGAGGTGCTGGTCCAGCGGAGCGTATTACCCATGATGATTTGGATTCTTATATTGCTGGGCATAGCTCTGCAATGGCGCCAATGGCCGTTGCTGGTATTGCTGCTAATCAGTCAATAGAAGAAGTTAAAGTGATTGGTTTACGTCGTAAAATTGCCGCTATTATGCAAGATACGATGCAACGAATTCCACACTTTACTTATGTTGAAGAAATTGATGTCACCGAGTTAGAAAAACTACGCGCTAAGCTAAATAAAGAGCGCAGTGATGACCAGCCAAAGCTGACGGTATTACCTTTCTTTATTAAAGCACTAGTGATTGCTTTGCGAGATTACCCCCAAATGAGCGCCCGTTTTGATGACGAAGACAATATTGTTTATAAATATGGTGCAGCCCATGTCGGCATTGCTACACAAACCGATAGTGGCTTAGTGGTACCCGTTATTAGACACGCAGAAACCTTAGATATATGGCAATCTGCTAATGAAGTTAAACGCTTATCAACAGATGCTCGCAATGGTAAAGCGAAACGCGAAGAGTTAAGTGGCTCTACTATTACTATTACTAGCCTTGGACCAATGGGCGGGATTGTTACTACACCGGTTATTAACTCACCTGAAGTGGCGATAATAGGTGTTAATAAAATGGCAAAACGCCCAGTGTGGCAAGATGGCGGATTTGTTCCTCGTGACATTATGAATATTTCATCTTCATTTGATCATCGTATTATTGATGGTTGGGAGGCAACTTTATTTATACAACGTATTAAAAGTTTGCTTGAGTCACCAGCAACCTTGTTTATGTAGGAGTGAAAAATGAATTCAATTTCTTGTAAAGTTTTAGTAGTTGGCGCAGGGCCTGGTGGTTATGTTGCCGCCATTCGTGCTGGTCAGTTAGGCTTAGATACCGTTATCGTTGAGGGTGACAGATCTGGTGGTACTTGTTTAATTCGTGGTTGTATTCCATCAAAAGCCTTGATTCATGCAGCATCGCGTTTTGAAGAGATTAATGCCCATACTGGCGAAGGTAAGTTAGGCATTTTGGTACCACAGCCAGCGCAACTTGATATGGAAAAGTTGATTGACTGGAAAGACACTATTGTTGCCCGTTTAAGTGGTGGGGTTGAAGCGTTACTTAAAAAAAATAAAGTTCAACAAATTAAAGGCTGGGCTAATTTCTCTGATGCTAAAAACTGCACGGTTGAAATGATTGATGGTCAAGTGAAAATTCAAGCCGAACATGTCATTTTGGCTACGGGTTCAGCAGCTACTGAACTGCCATTTTTACCTTTTAGCGACAATGTTATTTCTTCTACAGAAGCGCTAGAACAGCATGAATTGCCGAATCATTTAGTGGTTATTGGTGCGGGTTATATAGGTCTAGAGATGGGAATTGCTTATCGTAAACTGGGGGCTAAAGTTACTTTTATTGAAGGCATGGACACCATAGTACCGCTTTTTGATAAAGAGTTAACTAAGCCTGTGGCCAATTGGTTGAAAAAGCATGATGTCAATATTAAGTATTCCGCTAGAGCACAGTCTGTTATTGAGCATGGTTTCGGGGAAGGAGCAACGTTAACTTATATTGATAAAAAGGGTATTGAGCAGACTATTCATGGAGACAAAATATTGGTTACTGTTGGTCGTCGACCAAATACTCAAGGCTTTGGTTTAGATAATATGTGCGTTGATATGGATGGCGCTTTCGTTAAAGTCGATAATCAATGTCGTACGGCTATGAAAAATGTCTGGGCAATTGGCGATCTAGTGGGAGAGCCTATGCTTGCTCATAAAGCTTCTGCACAAGGAGAAATGGTTGCTGAAATTATTTCTGGATTAAAGCGAGAGTTTAACCCAACGGTTATTCCTGCCGTTTGTTTTACCGAACCGGAGCTTGTTGGTGTAGGCTTAACCCCCATTGATGCTAAAGCTCAAAAAATAGAAACCGTCGTTGGAAAATTTCCATTTGCAGCCATAGGTAAAGCTTTAGCTATGGAAGCTGGTAATGATGGTGGCTTTGTGCGTATTACCGCGCGCAAGGATAATCACGTTGTTATTGGCATTCATGCTGTAGGTGCTCATGTTGCCGAGCTAAGTAATCAGTTCGCTACAGCCATTGAAATGGGGGCCCGATTGGAAGATTTAGCCAATACCATTCATGTTCACCCGACATTAGGTGAAGCTACTATGGAAGCTGCAATGGCGTCACTCGGTCATGCTATCCATATTTAATGGCAAGTGGGTATGATTTCATGAACATATTGAGATGAAACAATTCAGATAATGCTTATTGATGAATATGTTTGATGTCAGAATTACAACTATTTATGAACGCACCAGCAAAAATTAGCGGCTGTTTATCTCAAGAAATATTTTAGTTAATTCGTCCGCAGGAATTGGTTTAAACCCCGTCTTTCGACGGGATAGCTTTAAGCTAGTAGTTGCGTTTATGGGATAGTTTTAAGCTAGTAATTGCGTTTATTATATGGGGATGGAATATCGTAATGGTTCACATACCAAGTATAAAATAGGATACCACTTTGTCTGGGTAACTAAGTATCGTTATCGAGTTTTAATGGGGGATGTAGGGCTTAGGGTTAGAGAGTTAGATCATGCTCACTTATTAGTTTCAGCGCCACCTAATATATCGCCATCGGCGATAATGCGGCGAATAAAAGGTCGAACATCGACAAAGTTGTTTCAAGAGTTTCCCCAATTGAATAAGCGTTATTGGGGGCAACATTTTTAGGCTAAAGGTTACTTCTGTATCACGGCAGGAGAATTAACCAAAGAGATGATCAAATAATATCTAGAGCATCACTTTGAGCGTAAACCAAATAACAACTTTGAAGTAGAATAATCTGCTTTAGCCGAAATGCTCGACTTTCAGTCCGCTTTTTTTAACCCACCGTCTTTAGACAGTGGTTGTTTAGTAATTTTGATAATATTCTTAAAATGAAGTAATTACAGGTATTAGTAAAATGATGTCAATAAAAATAAGATCACTCTTGCCAGATCAGCGTCGATCTTGTCCACAAGAGTTTAGCTTTGGATTAACTTTTTCTGACCATATGTTCACACACCAATTCGAACAAGATAAGGGGTGGTATGATGCGCTGATTAGCCCTTATCATGCTTTATCACTCGATCCTTCTGCGGCTGTTTTTCATTACAGTCAGGAAATATTTGAAGGTCTTAAAGCCTATCGTAAAGCTGATGGCGGTATAAATCTATTTCGCCCACAAGAAAATGTTAAACGCTTTAATCGCTCGGCTAAACGTATGGTGATGCCTGAAGTTGATGAAGGCCTTCATTTAGAAGCAATAAAATCACTGGTGTATCTTGACCAAGACTGGGTGCCAGATCAACAAGGGGCTTCGTTATATATACGTCCAACTATGATTGCGACTAGCCCAAAACTCGGTCTAGGTGCCAGCGCTTGTTATGAACACTTCATTATTGCGGGGCCTGCAGGCAGTTATTTTAAGGGCGGCTTAACACCTATTTCTGTTTATGTTGCTGATGAATATCGTCGTGCAGTAAAAGGAGGGGTTGGAGAGGCTAAAACAGGCGGTAATTATGCTGCTAGTCTTTATGCTTCAGAAGAAGTGATTAATTTAGGCTATTCTCAAGTGTTATGGTTAGACGCAATTAATGGTCGTTACATTGAAGAAGTAGGCGCAATGAACATCTGTTTTGTCTATGAAGGCAAGCATATTGTAACCCCTGAGCTAAGTGGTAGTATTTTACCAGGTATTACGCGTGATTCTATTTTGAAGCTTGCACCAACCTTAGGTTATAAAATTAGCGAGCAGCGTTTAGATATTGAACAAATTTTAGCTGACATAGATAGTGGCAAAATAACTGAAGTGTTTGGTTGTGGCACTGCCGCGGTTATATCCCCCGTAGGGAAGCTCGGTTTTAAAGGGCAGGAGCACTTTATTAATGATAATCAAACAGGTGATGTTGCTAAGACGCTTTATGATGAATTAACAGGCATTCAATATGGTACCCGTGAAGACAAATTTGGCTGGATAGTATCACTTTGAAGCTATAAATAATTAAAAAAATATGAACTTGAAAAATAGAATTGTCATCATTACTGGTTGTGCTTTGGTTTATAGTAAGCAATATTAAAAGAGTTATGGAATACATAAATAAAAATCGTTATTCTTGATCTTAACCAAGCTAATAACGAAGATATAAAAAAGCCTCGTTAATTTAGTTAATTAACGAGGCTTTTTGTTATTTCAATAAAGTGAATTACCAGTTTTCAACATCTTTCATGTCTGGTAGCTGATGAGCTATACCTTTATGACAATCTATACAGGTTTTTTCACCTGATGCTAACGCACTTGAATGCATTTTAACACTTCGATTACCTTGCTCAGAAAAGTCCATGTATTCGAAGTTATGACAATTACGACATTCTAACGAATCGTTGTCTTTCATTCGTTGCCATTCTCGTTTCGCCATTGATAAGCGATGATCAACAAACTTTTCACGCGTATTAATTAACCCTGTTAGCTTGCCCCAAACTTCTTTACTAGCGGCAATTTTTCTGACTATTTTATGGGTCCATTTTTTAGGTACATGGCAATCAGGGCAGGTAGCACGTACACCTGAACGGTTAGAGTAATGAATTGTTTCTTTATACTCTTCGTATACATTGGCTTCCATTTCGTGGCAGCCAATACAAAACTCTTCCGTATTAGTGACTTCAAGGGCGGTGTTAAACCCACCCCAAAAAATAATGCCACCAGCAAAGCCAATTGCTAAAATAAACCACAATGCAGCTTTACTTGGTGAACGCAGGTATTGCCATAGGCTTTTTATTTTTGATTCTTTTGTCATTTTTATCCCCTTAATTACCTAACGATTCAACCGGCTTAAAGGTATTGTCAATTAAATCAGGCGCATCGGCTTGAGTTACATGACACTGAGAACAAAAGTATCGTCGAGGTGATACATCCGATAAAGTTTTGCCATCACGTGTTTCATAATGGGTCAAACTGATTTTAGTCGCACCTGTTTCTGCCGCATATTTCCAGCCATGACAAGTAAGACACTTATTACTATTAGTATCAACCCGGTAACCACGGATCTGATGTGGAATCATCGGCGGTTGATGCACGTAGTTTCTTTTTATCGGATTTTTATCCTTAATAACGCGCTTTAATCGCTCTGCTGCACGTGTTTCATCAACTGTTGAAGCACCGCGAATAGTCTCTAAACCACCAGGGTTTACAGTTTCAGTAGCAATTGCGGTATATGCAGTAGCTAAACCAAAAGTGCACATTAATATTGGTAATATTTTCATTGTTATACCTCCACCAAATAGGTGTAAAAATTTAAACAGGCCTTAAGCCGATACTTTAGTCACTTTAACAGCACATTTTTTGTAATCTGTTTCTTTAGATAAAGGATCTGTCGCATCAAGTGTCAGCTTATTAACCAATTGCTTAGCATCAAACCAAGGCATAAATACTAACCCTTTTGGTGGTCTGTTTCTGCCACGAGTTTCCACTCTAGATTTAACCTCACCACGACGAGATTCAATTAGTACTTGATCGCCTCGACGTAATCCTCTAGATTTTGCATCATCAGGATGAATAAATAATACCGCGTCTGGAAATGCTTTATGTAGCTCTGGTACACGTGCTGTCATTGAACCTGAATGCCAATGCTCGATAACACGTCCGGTACTTAACCATAAATTGTATTCTTCATCAGGCGACTCTGCAGCAGGCTCATAAGGTAAAGCAAAGATGACCGCTTTATTGTCTTTTTTGCCGTAAAATTGAACTTCACTGCCTTTTTCAACATAAGGATCATGTCCTTCACGAAAACGCCACTTGGTTTCTTTACCGTTAACTACCGGCCAGCGTAGTCCGCGAGCTTCATGGTAACGATCAAATGGTGCTAAATCGTGGCCATGGCCTCTGCCAAATTCAGCGTATTCTTCAAATAAGCCTTTTTGAATATAATAGCCAAAGTAATCACCTTCAAAGTTAGTGTCCCCTTTAGACTCACTCATTGGGAATTTATTCACTTTGCCGTTTTCGAAAAGCACGTCGTACATTGTTTTACCACGAAACTCTGGGTTCTTAGCAAGTAGTTCTTCTGGCCATACTTCTTCAATGTTAAAGCGTTTAGAAAACTCAACCAATTGCCATAAATCAGAACGTGCTTCACCTGGCGCATTTACTTGTTGATGCCAAAATTGGGTACGACGCTCTGCATTTCCGTAAGCGCCTTCTTTCTCTACCCACATTGCGGTAGGTAAAATCAAGTCAGCAGCTTGTGCGGTGATGGTTGGATATGGGTCAGAAACAACAATAAAGTTTTCAGGATTACGGTAACCGGGAATCGCTTCTTCGTTGATGTTGGCTGCGGCTTGCATATTGTTATTACACATTACCCAGTACGCATTTAACTTGCCATCTTTCAGCATACGGTTTTGCATCACCGCGTGATAACCTGGTTTTGGCGGAATACTGCCTTCAGGTAGTTTCCAAATTTTTTCAGCAATGGCTCTGTGTTTAGGGTTTTTAACCACTAAATCAGCAGGTAATCGATGTGAGAATGTACCAACCTCACGGGCAGTGCCACACGCTGATGGTTGTCCGGTTAATGAAAATGGGCTGTTTCCAGGTTCGGAAATTTTGCCCGTTAATAAATGTACGTTGTACATTAAGTTATTGGCCCAAACTCCACGAGTATGTTGGTTAAAACCCATTGTCCAAAATGAAGTCACTTTAACTTTTGGATCAGCATAAAGCTTGGCTAATGTGATTAAATTAGCTTCAGGAACACCTGATAGTTTAGAAGTATGTTCAACTGTATAAGTACTAACAAATTTAGCAAAAGCTTCAAAGCTCATTGGTTTTGAGCCGCCACTACCTGGGTTTTTAGCCGCTTTTTCAAGTGGATGTGAAGGACGTAAACCATAACCAATATCAGTGACACCTTCACGAATATTGACATGCTTTTTCAAAAAGTCTTCATTAACGGCATCATTTTGAATAATGTAATTAGCAATAAAGTTCAATATTGCTAAATCAGTTTGTGGCGTAAAAATCATGCCGTTATCTGCTAATTCAAAGCTACGATGTTTGTAAGTTGATAATACGTTTACTTTTACGTGAGGATTACTCAATCGACGATCTGTTAAACGCGACCATAGAATAGGGTGCATTTCGGCCATATTAGAGCCCCAAAGCACAAATGCATCAGCCGCTTCTAAATCGTCATAACAGCCCATAGGCTCATCAATACCAAAGGTACGCATGAAACCACCCACTGCCGACGCCATACAGTGACGAGCATTAGGATCTAGGTTGTTCGTTAAAAAGCCTGCTTTCATTAATTTTGAAGCGGCATAACCTTCCCAAACAGTCCATTGGCCTGAACCAAACATTCCCACGGATGTAGGGCCTTTTTTCTTTAATGCTGATTTAAATTTATCAGCCATTACGTCAAAAGCTTTGTCCCAACTTACCGGGGTAAATTCACCTTCTTTCGCATATTTACCATCTGTCATCCGTAATAACGGCTGAGTTAAGCGATCTTTACCGTACATAATTTTAGATAAAAAGTAACCTTTAATACAATTTAGGCCTTTGTTAACTTCGGCTTGCGGATCACCTTGCGTGGCAACCACTTTTCCATCTTGTGTTCCTACAAGTACACTACAACCAGTACCACAAAAACGACAAGGCGCTTTGTCCCATTTAATTGTTGTATCTGATGATTTAGTGATTAAATTTGAAGCTGAGCTTGGTATTGCAATACCTGCCGCTACGGCTGTTGCAGCAACTGCATTGGCTTTAATGAAGTCACGTCTTGTTAATGTCATATTTTTATCCCCTGATGTTGTGGTAGCCCATAATCATTATGATGAAAAATCAATGATGATGAGATAACACCCGGTAAATTGCTCATATCTGTTATGGTGTTAATAAGGCCTTTGCCTTTTTCACCTCTATTTAAATCGTTTTCTTCAATTGTTACTACCATTGAACCGTTTTCCCCAATTTCGTGTATCTCAGCGCCAGGAAAAGCAGCAAGTTCAACAGATACTTGTTCTGTTTTATCCGGTTGGGCAACAAAAATCACACCGGCAATGTTGATTGGTTCTTCTTCTAATAGATTAATCAAACTATTAACCCCTTTTAAATTTTTATACTAGGTTTATTCCGGTTTTACCGCTTTAACTCCCAACATTTTTAGAACTGCAACCGCAATTAATGCGGTACCTGCAAAGCCAGCAATAAATATTACGGGCATAGACAAGTAGCCTAAAACGTTCCAAATCATTTGCTCAAGAGCACTCATTCTTTTCTCCTTAAACTTTGGTAAAGTTTTATGAAAATTCTGTTTCTAATTTTACTGCTAACTCAATAGCCGCTTGTGGGCAAATTGAAACACAAGCGCCACAGCCATTACATTTATCCAGTTCTATTTGAGGTTGAGGCGTTTTCGATTGTATGTATTTGAAGCTAATCGCCTCAGTCTCACAACTGTCTTGGCAGCTCTGACAAACCACTTGATTCATTGCTAAACAGTTACTTTTTATCTTGATATCCAATTGCCAGGCTGTCTGATTATCAGTTCTTTCATCAACAAATAATGGTTGATTACAAACATCAACACACTTTTGACAAAAGCTACATTCACCTTTTGAAAAATCTATTTGAGGAAAGCCACCATCACCTTTAACAATAATATTTTCTTCACAGCTCGTAATACAATCACCACATTGAGTACAACCATCAGTAAAATGTTGCTCATTAATAACCCAAGGGAGTCTGATTGCTGAAGGGGTTGATGCTTTTTTGC
>Ga0209292_1000489_pt1 | contig 51620 bp, 36 predicted proteins | sample GOMGulsemesocosm_2_FD_184634 | JGI IMG/M metagenome (GOLD analysis project Ga0209292, IMG submission 184634) | Methane-oxidizing microbial communities from mesocosms in the Gulf of Mexico - GOM9C Gulf of Mexico (SPAdes) (version 2) | ecosystem: Environmental > Aquatic > Marine > Cold seeps... | reverse complement strand
AAAATATCTAAAGCCGAATATATAAATTGGAATAAATTCTGTGCAGATAAAAATACCAAAGCATCTGATTTATGTGCAGTAAACGTAATGATTAACTAACCTCGTAATGTAGCAATGAGCCGATGTGCTATATTCAAACACGAAAAAGCGTCTAGAATTGAATGACAAAGCATATCAGCGGCGAGTAGAGCTTCTGTTGCAAGGCCTTCTTCTTGCAAGATCGCAATACCCAAAGCTGCTTGTTTCAATACTTCTCTATCGTTGTAACCGTTACCAATACAGAGCGTTTTGTCTTTTCCTAAAGCAATTAAAACATCTAATTTACTTTGATACTTCATTGACGTTGAAAGATTGATTATTTGACAAGTAGTGCCAGCAAGTTCTTTTTCAACTGTGCCATTGGTATCTGCGGTAACGACGTAAAAATCAACGTTTTTTGATAACACATTAATGTTCTCTGTCACACCCGCAATTATTTTTCCATCAATAGCTAACGTACCGTTAAAGTCTAATATTATATTAGTAATATGAATGTCGATGCGATTAGGGATGGTTATTTTCAACTTTTACTCCAAGTAAGATAACAATCTGATCAATTATGTTAATTGATACGAGTCTCTCTAAAATATCAAAACTGTATTTCATTTTTATGAAAAGTAGTAAAAGAGCGTTAGGGGACTAGTCAAATATTCCAAATAATAAAGAAATTAATCGTAATAAAAACTTGATCTAAATCAAGAATGATTTAAACTTTCAGAAATTACTGAAACTTCAGAACTAAGTGATAGTGAAATGACGCCAAAAATAGAATCTTTTGTGATGCATTGTGGTGAAATGGGCAGCCGTTGGGGATTTAACCGTACGGTTGGTCAAATGTATGGTCTATTAATTATTAGTGAAAAAGCCTTAAGTGCGCTAGAAATATCGGAAATACTTAATATTTCGCGCGGTAATGTCAGTATGGGTATCAAAGAATTACAGTCATGGCGTTTGGTGCTGGTACAACATAAACCTAAGGATAGAAAAGAATATTACCTGCCAGCAGGTACTATTTGGGAAATGGCGATACGAGTTTTTGAAGAACGTCGCAAACGAGAAGTTGATCCTACCTTGTCATTATTAAGAGACAATTTGCTTAATGAGCCAGCTAACGAACAAGAACAATTTGCTCAAGATAAAATGAGTGAAATACATGATTTGTTGGAAACCATTACGCACTGGGCTGGAGAGTTACAAACCATGAGCCCAGAAAAATTGAATACTTTAATGAAGCTTGGTGCTGGTGTCGGCAAAATTATTGATATGAAGGACCGCTTTCTTAAAAGTGGTTAGCCCTTAGTTCACCCAACAAAAATTAAAATGGCGTGAATGTTTGTAAGCTAGTATCACGCTAATTTTTTATTCCTGTAGCTATTTTTAAAATCAGTCAAATAGATCTGTTTGTGCACCTCTGTGCCAAAATTTTAAGGAGTTCATTATGTTAGAAACCCTGATGTTATCTCGTATACAATTCGCAGCAAATATTAGTTTTCATATTCTATTTCCTACAATCACTATCGCATTAAGTTGGTTTTTGTTTTATTTCAAATTTCGTTTTGATCAAACGGGTGATCCCGTATGGATGCGTGCCTACCGTTTTTGGGTGAAGATATTCGCACTGACTTTTGCTATTGGCGTGGTAACCGGTATCACCATGTCATTTCAGTTTGGTACTAATTGGCCCAAGTTTATGGAAACGGTCGGTAATATTGCCGGCCCTTTGTTAGGTTATGAAGTACTGACAGCTTTTTTCTTAGAAGCAGGTTTTTTAGGTATTATGTTATTTGGTATTAATCGTGTTTCTGCGCGCGTTCATACCTTAGCGACTTTGATTGTTGCTATTGGCACAAGTTTATCTGCTTTTTGGATTTTAGCGCTTAACTCATGGATGCAGACACCACAAGGTTTCGAAATGCGTGATGGTGTTGCTTTTCCTACGGATTGGTTAGCAATCATTTTTAATCCTTCATTTCCCTATCGACTATTACATATGGTTGTCGCCTCTGGATTAACGGCAGCATTTTTGGTTGCAGGTATCAGTGCTTATCGAATATTAAAAGGTGATGACAAACAAGCACCCAAATTAACGTTAAAAATAGCGATAACAGTAGCTGCAGTGTTAACGCCAATACAAATATTTATCGGTGATTTACACGGCTTAAATACCTTAGCGCATCAACCACAAAAAATAGCCGCAATGGAGGGGATTTGGCATACCCAAAGAGCGGCCCCTTTATTGTTATTCGCAATGCCTGATGAAAAAGAAAGAACTAACCATTTTGAAGTGGCGATACCTGCATTGGCGAGCTTTATATTAACTCATGATGTCAATGGTGAAATTAAAGGATTAAATGAATTTTTGGGAGATCACCCTCCCGTAGCGCCAGTATTTTTTGCCTTTAGAGTGATGATTGCTGTTGGTATGTTGATGTTATTGATTTCATGGGTGACACGTATTCGGTTATGGCGAAAGAAAACATTACCACGATGGCTACTTAAAACACTAGTAATGATGAGCTTCTCTGGCTGGTTAGCAACATTAGCCGGATGGTATGTGACTGAAATTGGTCGTCAGCCTTGGTTAGTTACCGGTGTATTAACTATTAGAGATGCCGCAACTGATATTGCACCTGAAAATGTTGGCTTCACCTTAGTACTGTATTTAATTTTATATGTGGTGCTAATGACTGCCTATTTACACACGATATTCACTATGGCCGGACGTGCAATTGAAATAGAAGAAATTAGTGAAGATGAAAGAGCGGCACTGCCATTAAAAATAAATTCACATTTAACTAAAAGCTAGGAGAAAAACTATGTTTGACGCTGATACTTTAGCAGTGATTTTTGTTAGTTTGATGGGGCTGTCTATTTTGCTTTACGCCATATTAGATGGTTACGATTTAGGCGTAGGCATTCTATTACCGCTAGATCAGGCCGATGAGTGCGATACCATGATTGCCTCCATTGGTCCTTTTTGGGATGCCAATGAAACCTGGTTGGTACTTGCTATTGGCCTCTTGCTAATTGCTTTTCCGGCGGCGCACAGCTTTATTTTCAAAGAGCTGTATTTACCGACCGCAATATTGTTGATTAGTCTTGTTTTACGTGGTGTTGCTTTTGATTTCAGGGCAAAAGCTGCTTTTAGTCATAAACCAACCTGGAATAAAGTTTTTAAGCTGGGTTCTTTATTGGCCGCGCTAAGCCAAGGTTACATGCTGGGCATGTATGTTATGGGGTTTGATAATACGTTAATCGCCTATGGATTCAGCTTGTTAAGTGCTTTTGGTGTTGCCGCCGCTTATAGTTATATTGGCGCTGCATGGTTAATTATGAAAACAGAAGGAGCTTTGCAAAAACAAGCGGTGCAGTGGGCGAAAAAGTCAGGCTGGATTTGCCTTTTAGGTGTAGTTGCAGTGTCAATTGTAAATCCACTTATTAATATAGACGTCTATACCAAATGGTTTTCATGGCCAAATGTTCTTTATATTCTGCCGCTACCGCTGATCTGTTTTGCTTTATTTGCAGTGAGCTATCAACAGCTAAAATACTTACCTAAAAAAGAGGATAAAAATTGTTGGTTGCCTTTTGTTACCGCAGCGATGCTTTTTCTTTTATGTTTCTTTGGTTTAGCCTTTAGTTTTTTCCCTTATATCGTGCCAGGAAAAATTACTATTTGGCAATCAGCTGCAGCACCTGAATCTTTGAGTTTTATTTTATGGGGAGCCATTGTAGTTGTACCTGTAATAATGAGTTATACCGCCTTCTCTTATTATGTGTTTTGGGGGAAAGTGAGAGAGTTACGTTATTACTAAATGATAACGTATCGGAAAAACCTAACCTATAAAACACCATCTGTTAGATAAAAATTAAATGTAGCAGTCATATTAACTTATCAAATTTTATGGCTGTTTAACTCAATGATGTTGTCCTGTAATTATGAGTTATACGGTATTTTTTCTTATTATGTGTTTTGGGGGAAAGTGAGAGAGTTACGTTATTACTAAATGATAACGTATCGGAAAAACCTAACCTATCAAACACCCTCTGTTAGATAAAAATTAAATGTAGCAGTCATATTAACTTATCAAATTTTATGGCTGCTTAACTCAATGATGTTGTTGTCCTGTAATTATGAGTTATACGGTATTTTTTCTTATTATGTGTTTTGGGGGAAAGTTAGAGAGTTACGTTATTACTAAATGATAACGTATCGGAAAAACCTAACCTATCAAACACCATCTATTAGATAAAAATTAAATGTAGCAGTCATATTAACTTATCAAGTTTTATGGCTGCTTAACTTATCAAGTTTTATGGCTGCTTAACTTATCAAGTTTTATGGCTGCTTAAATCATTGATATACCTTTAACTTATCGCACCTCCTAAGCCAAAAATCATGCATGATTAATTGACTTATTACTTATTGTTTTGTATATCGCACAATGAATTTTGTATTGTTGTCTTTTGTTGCTACTGCATTTAACCAATAATACCTTTACAAAAATAGTGTTCATTAATGCGCTATAACAACAGCAATCAAGGCCTAACATGAAAGAGAACCATCTTAATAAAAATTATCCGTTATCAAAATATATTAATAAAAATAGTCCGTTAGTTTTTGGTTGTATGGGATTAGGAGGAAGCTGGGAACAAAAGAGTATTGATGCTCAAGGAATTAAACAAGCAAACCTAGCTATTGATGCCGCACTTGAAGCGGGTATTACAGTATTTGATCATGCTGATATATATTCATTGGGCAAAGCTGAAGCGGTGTTTGGTGAAGTCTTAAAATCACGACCAGAATTACGCGCACAAATGGCGATTCAATCAAAATGTGCTATTCGCTTTACAGATGATCTTGGCCCAAAACGTTATGACTGTTCCCCTGAGTGGATCACTACTTCGGTAGACAATACGTTAAAACGTTTAGGCATAGAGCAATTAGATCTTTTAATGTTGCATCGTCCTGATCCCTTGATGGAGCCAGAACTTATTGCTCAAGTCTTTGAAACGTTACAAACATCAGGAAAAGTTAAACACTTCGGTGTTTCAAATATGCAATCTCATCAAATATCTTTTTTGCAATCGGCATTGTCACAACCGTTAATTGTTAACCAAGTAGAGCTGAGCTTAGGCCATTTAGCGTGGTTAGAAGAAGGTGTTACTTCTGGGGCATCGGGCCATGGTGCCAGTAACTTTGCTGCAGGCACACTTGAATACTGCCGCCAAAACAATATTCAATTACAGGCCTGGGGGTGTTTATCGCAAGGGTTATTTACCGGTAACAAAGGTGATAATAAGCAACCTTATGTTCAAAACACCACGGAATTAGTGGCTACATTGGCGGCAGAATACCAAGTCAGCAATGAAGCAATCGTACTGGCTTGGTTAATGTTTCATCCTGCAAATATTCAACCTGTTATCGGTACCACTAATTTGCAACGTATTAAAGCTTGTTCCGAATTTAGTAAGGTCAATTTAACACGTGAACATTGGTATGCGTTATATGAAAGCGCCCGAGGCACAGAGTTACCTTAGTCAAATGAGTTATCTCAACTAAATCAATTAAAACAACTCAATAATCATGGTGTTAATGTAATAAAGGCTGTTCCAATTACTGACACCATGAAACCCAAAGGATAAAGTCATGAAGATGTCTCATCACCTAACTGTGATTGTTGCAGTGATTATTAGCCAGCTCACGATAACAGCGTGTAGTGAACACGTTGTAAAATCCAGCGCAACCGATAACCGAGAGACTTCACCAGCGAGCGAATCTGATCTCTCCAGTAATAAAAGTAAACAAAAAAATTCAATTTGGCCAAAAATAAACAGTAGTGTTCAACCCGACCAAAAATTGGAGCAGGACATTGCACAATTATTAAATAACATGACACTGGAGCAAAAAGTAGCGCAAATTGTACAGCCAGAAATGAGTTACATGACCGTTGACGACATGCGTGAGTATGGTTTTGGCACTTATCAAAATGGCGGCAATAGTGCTCCAAACAGTAATAAAACAGCGGCTCCAGCTGAGTGGTTAGCTTATGCTGAAAAAATGCACAAAGCCTCTGTAGATAGCGCTATTGATGGGAGCTCAATTCCTACCATGTGGGGCACAGATGCCGTTCATGGTCATAGTAATGTCTATGGAGCGACTATCTTTCCTCATAACATTGGTCTAGGTGCTGCTAATAATCCTACTTTAATCAAACGGATTGCCGCTGCTACCGCAATTGAAGTTGCCGCAACAGGTATTGATTGGGCATTTGCACCAACAGTTGCTGTGCCGCGAAATGATCGTTGGGGAAGAACCTATGAAGGTTACTCAGAAGACCCCGCAATTGTTTCTTCATATGCCAATAACGTCATTGAAGGTTTACAAGGTGAGGTAGGAAATGACTTTCTAAATAGTAAACATATTATTGCGACGACTAAGCATTTTGTTGGCGATGGCGGTACAGTAAACGGCATTGATCGCGGTGACACCAAATTATCAGAGCAAGAGTTACGTGATATTCATGCAGCAGGTTACATTACGGCATTAGAAGCGGGAGCCCAATCAGTGATGGCGTCGTTTAATAGTTGGAATGGCAAACGATTACACGAACATAAATACCTGTTAACTGACGTATTAAAAAATAAAATGGGTTTTGATGGTTTTGTGGTAAGTAATTGGTATGGACATACAGCAATAGAAGGTTGCACCGAGAGCAATTGCCCTGAAGTTATCAATGCTGGCGTTGATGTTGTCATGGTACCTGAGCATTTTAAAGCGTTTTACGCCAATACCATAAAACAAGTAAAGTCAGGACAAATTAGTCAAGAGCGGATTGATGATGCAGTGACGCGAATCTTACGCGTTAAAATGCGAATGGGGTTATTTAAAAAGGCGTCACCAGCTAATCGAGCATTAGCAGGAAAGTTTGACTTACTTGGCTCTAAAAGTCATCGTGATATTGCTCGACAAGCCGTACGTGAATCGTTGGTTTTACTTAAAAATAAAAATAACGTATTACCTTTAAAACCTAAACTAAATGTACTGATTGTTGGTGATGGCGCTAATAACCTAGCAAAACAAAACGGTGGTTGGACTTTATCATGGCAAGGTAATGATAATACAAATAAAGAATTCCCCGGTGCGACATCTATTTATGCCGGTATTAAAACTGTGGTTGAAGGAGCAGGAGGTTTAGTTAATATGCTGTCTGCTGATAAAGGTAATGATCAAGAAAACTCACAACAACTGGCACCCGATGTAATCATCGCTATCTACGGTGAAGAACCTTATGCAGAATGGTTTGGTGATATTAGCAATTTAGAATACCAACGTGGTAATAAACGCGACTTAGCCTTATTGAAACAGATGAAAGAAAAAGATGTTCCTATTGTGTCGATCTTTCTTTCTGGTCGTCCAATGTGGGTAAATAAAGAACTAAATGCTTCTGATGCCTTTGTTGCTGCATGGTTACCCGGTTCAGAAGGGGCGGGTATCGCTGAGGTTTTATTTAAAAAACCAGACCATACAATTAATTATGATTTTAACGGTAAACTCTCATTCTCATGGCCAATGAAGGATACTCAATTTGAGCTCAATAGGCATGACAGTATATATGAGCCTTTATTTCCCTATGGTTTTGGTTTGACCTATCAAGATAAAGACATGTTAACTGATACATTACCGGAAAAAAGTAGCGATATAGATTTAATCAATGCGGCAGAACTACCGTTGAATTTGTTTTATCGGGAATTGCCTAAAAATATTACACTGAGTACAGGAGAAACGGTTAAAGAATTAAGGGATGTTAATATAGCAATCAATAGTAATAACAGTGAATTAAATAGCACTGCCCCAAAAAGTAAGCCTATTTCGATAACAGCAATTACCAAAACCTTTCAAGAAGATGCACGCCGTCTAATCTGGCAGAACTCTGCGCAAGGTCTCGTTGCATTGCCGTTTATCCAAGCGCAAGACTGGATCGAGTATTTAAGGAATCAAGCGTCAATACAATTTGATATTCGTATCGATCAACCGATCACTGCCGAACTATCATTAATGATGAACTGTGGTGAAAATTGCCAAGTAAGTTTGCCATTAAATACATTGCTTAGTTCACTACCTGACTCACAAACAGGTCCCCAATCGAGCTCTTTATCTGGCACATTATTCGATAAAAGCTGGCGGTCAATATCTGTCGATTTATCGTGTTTTGCTCAACGTGGAATGGATTTTTCCAAAGTCATTATTCCTTGGGGATTAAGTCTTAAAAAAGCAGAATTTGAGCAATTAAGTCACGAGGGGAATACTTCATTGTCTATCGCTAATATACAAATACTCCCACATACCGCCAGTACCGCAACGATGACTTGTTTGTAAGAAAAATGGCTGCTGGCCACTATAAAAACCAGCAGCCACTAATCAGATATTGGGTGAAATTACAGTGGTAACAATGTCTATTACTTAGTTGCTAAGTATGACTTAACTAGAGGCAATGTTACATATTCAAAATACTTAAACAAAGCTTAGGATATAACGCCATTACGTCCTTGTTTTTTTGCTCGATATAGGTTTTTATCAGCTAAGGCGAATAAGTTTCTCATACTATTATGATTATTGGGTATGAAAGTAGCGCAACCAATACTTAAGGTAACTACGGGATATAAACTATTTGGTGCTTGTTTTAAATTAGAGTTTTCTAATGATAAGCATATTTTTTTGCCTAAATTGAGAGCACCATCACTGTCTGTATTGGGTAAAATAATGACAAATTCGTCGCCACCAAAACGAGCAGGTAAATCGCTCGGTCGTGTTACAGAACTCTTTAGAATTTCAGCAACTTCAAGTATGCAATCGTCACCATATTGATGACCAAAGTGGTCATTAATATTTTTAAATTGGTCAATATCTATAACTAATAGTGAAATAGGAGTATTTGCTCGTAATCCTCTGCTCCATTCATTTGTCAATTGATGATCCAAATGTCGTCTATTAGCCAGTCCTGTTAATGCATCACTATGAGATAATTCTATTAGTTGTTCATTTGAAATTTCGAGTTCAGCAGTTCTTTGAGCTACTTTCAATTCAAGTTTATGAGCGTGTTGTTCCAGTTCAACTGTTAATATTCTATATTTATCACTTAATGCCAGTGACAGCATGATAATTTCTACAAGTAAACCTAAAGAAGCTGAGTTGTGAGTGACAAAGTTATCGGGCAATAATCCATAACGACTCAAAATTAACATCGCGGTTCCTATACCATATAATAACCATGCACCGACAAAGTACCGCGCGAATCTATTGGCCTTTGTCAAACAGACGATGCTCGTAGATAAAATAAGTAAACCGTTAATTAATGCTAAACCTGTCGCAATTTTTATCGCCAATTGGTAAGGGCCGAATAAACTAATAATGATTGAAATAATAGCGAGAGCAAATTGCCAATTCATGGCAATGTATAACCGAGGTGCAAAGTGTTTAGTTTCTAAAAACATTTGTGTAAAAATGGCAGTGGTTACCATCCAGATAGCAACCAATAAAGGGACGAGTTTATTGGCCAATTGGGGGGAATCAGGCCAAAGATATTGATAGGCGTGGCCATTTAGCGCCATAATAAAAATGCAGCCAGATAATACCGAAAATACATAAACGAGATAGGCTTTGTCTTTAACGGCTAGATATAAGAATACATTATATAATGCCATCAATAGCATAATGCCGTAAATAATACCGTAGAACATTTCATCATGTAGCTCATTAACAAAAAATGTTTCAGATGAGGTTATATAAGGCCTAATTTGCATTGAACTAGTAGTCTTAACTTTAATGATAAACTCAATAGTTTCATTTAGTTTGATATCAAACCTATTAATAAAGAGTCGATGATCTAATGGGCGTTGAGAGAAAGGTAAACTATCCCCCATTATTAGATGCTGCCACTGCTCTTGCTCTCGTTTACTGTAAATCACCACTTCATCTAATAGAGGATAATCTAATACTAATAGCCAATTATCTTTATTATTTGATTGGTTATGAACCTTAAACTTTAACCAAAGAGTTGATTTAATATAGCCTAAGGAAAGGTTGTCTCTTTCCATTGTTTTAAACTGCTGCGGCATTATATCTTCTATTATGTTTTCGAAAGATAGTGCACTTGTTTTGTCTTCAAAATAATTTACATGGTTAGTGAAAGTATAATTTGAATTATCAGCTGTTAAGATAATGCTTTCTGGAGGTTGGTATTTTTTATCTTTAAGATCTGTAGCCTGAGTGGGTAGCGAAAAATAAAAAAACAATATGAAAATAAGGAATGCGGAAACAAATCTTTGCTGCAATGAGGTAAAAAATAATGTCATCTTAATTGCGTACATCCATATCGATAAAGTATTAAGTCTTGTCATTATTGTTTTAGATAAATCTAATACATATAAATGAACTTGAGTAGTGAAATCTTGTTGAGAATATAAACGTTTTACTTATTAATATAATTACTAATATAGTTAGTTACGTTGTACATTGTAGCTTTGTTTACTAATTAACGTTTAAAAAGATATCATTGAATAAAGTAGGGGGAAATTGTTTTATCGCAATGTAACCATCTATTAACAGATATGGTTACATTGATAATGTAGTATTGACCATATATTAACAATTAGTCGATATTAATTCCTGAACACTCCTTTTTCCTATCCTAATTGAGGTGATGGTATTTAGGTGTAAATGATAAACGAAAGAACAACAGGCTCCTATTAATGCTTTTAAACGGCTGTCAAAGCAAGTGAATGTTAGATGTTAAAAGATCATAAAAAATTGGAACGGCTGATGCTATTTAGTGAAGTAGCTCAACATTTGAGTTTCACCGTAGCATCAAAAAAACTAGGTATCTCCCGTGGCCACTTATCTGCGCAAATAAAGCAATTAGAAAATGGTATGGGTATTCCTTTGTTATTACGTTCAACCCGTAGTGTTAGGCTAACGAGTGAAGGTGAAAGGGTGTTAGCGTCTATGGATAATATTCGTTTATCGCTATTAGAACTAGAACGAAATGCCCAAAATGAAGGACAAGCTATCGCGGGGAACTTAAAAATAACTGCGCCTTTACAATTTACTGAACGTTATTTGCTGGATATATGTGCCGATTTTAAAAAAATCTACCCTAATATCGATTTTTCAATAGATTGTAGCTATACCAGCTACGACCTAAATAGAAGCAAGTTTGATTTAGCCTTTAGAGCAACTAATAACCCGCCACAAAATATGATTGCCAAATCTATATTGTCTTACCAGCATTGTTGTTATGCATCGCCGTCGTACTGGTTGCAACAACCAAAACCACTCGAACCGAAAGATTTAATTCAGCACCAGTGCTTATATGCTCAAGGTCAATCAACTTGGTTATTTAAAGAGGAAGAAATAAAGGTAAATGGTTGGCTGATTCTCAATGATAATAATTTATTAAAGCGCCAAGCACTTTTAGGTATGGGAGTCATCAGGGTTGCAGAATATTTAGTTGATAAAGAAGTGGAGGACGGCTCCTTAGTCAGAGTCTTAGAACCTTTTGCTCCACAGCCATGGCATATCCAACTTGTACATCCACAGCTTATTCATCAATCTAAACGTTTATCTGCATTTATAGATTTTACTGTAGAACGGTTTAATACTAATAAAAAGAACTAAATGACTTTCATTTTTTTGATGGTGTGGAAGTTAAGATTTTTAATAGAACATTATGATAAATTTACTCGCCTCAACATGTTGATATATACATTGAGGCGGTATGATAAAATCGTTATTTTCAAATCACCTTTATTGGTAAATTTGTCGTAGCAGCTTTACCTTGCGTATCATATACATAAACAAACAATCGATAATTTCCTTTTTTGCTAGGTATTTTTACCTGAGCCTGATTATCGTTTTGACTGATTATGCTATGGGAAATTGCCTTAACACTTTCCTCTTTATCGCCACCAATAGCTTTATTATCAGAAACATCTAAACGAATATCCCATGCAAAGGTCATCGGTTGTCCATCAGGGTCTTTCGCTTGAATGCTGCTGTTGATAATTTGTCCCGGAGAAAACTGCGCATACTCTTGTTGCAGTTGACTTTCACCCTCAATAGATACTGTGATTTTTTTAACAATACGTGGCGCTCTATTTTCTGGCCAATGTCCGCGCCAACCATAACTTATTGCGTCGACTGCACCCATTTCTTGATCTTTAAATGGCAGTAACATGCCATACCAAGTATGGGTTTTTTCTTGTTTATGTCCCCATAAAAAGGCATATGATCCTAATGCATTTTTTTGTTTATTAACTGCTACTTGATATGCTTTAACATAATGATCGCCTTTTTCTGTACTTGATGGCTCTAATGGCAGCCCCCATGGAGTTTTATTGACCTCCCAATGACCAATAGGGCCAAACTCTGTGATAATAAAGGGTTTATCCCATTTTTGAAGGACTAATTGTTTAGGTACATTCACAATGGCGCCGTAGCTGTTTATACCAACAGCATTAATAGCTGGGGCATACTTTAATAGTTCCCTAAGCTTATTTTTACCCGTACCGGCTATAATGGCAGCGGTGGGGTGATTGGGATCGAGCTTATTAACTAACAGCGCAATCTTATTTAAGGTTTTCCAGATAGGTAAGCGGTCATCATGACTGAGCTCCAACTCATTGCCTAATCCCCACATTAATAAAGCGGGATGGTCTTTAAAGGCAAGTACGGTTTCTTTTGTCTTTGCTAATTGCTTCGCTACGACTTCTTCATCTCGATAATCATGACCGTGATGAGCTCTAGCCAAATCAATACCTAACATCACCGTCAAACCATGTTGATGAGCTAGATCCATTAAGGCTCTATCAGGATTCCATAAACGTATTGAATTTCCTCCTGCTTTCACTAAGTTTTCCATTTTACTACGCCCGCCACCAACACCTTTAATGAAGTAAGGTTGGCCATTACGTCTTAATTGATAGCCTTGTTCCGTCTTGACTATCGATACGTGTGCACTAGGGTCTTTAGATAATGAACTTATCACCTCGGCGTAAGAAAAGAACGATAACAATATTAACGGTATACACCATGCCATTTTTATGTGGTTGGAGAACATATTAAAAGTCTACTTAGTTAAGCTAATGAAGCTACTATCCTATATCAAAAAAATTATGACTCCAAGTATTATGTGAAAGCGCTTTCAAGAGGAGGATCAAACGCTTGACGCAATCATCTGAAAGAATAGCGATTTATCTTTATGATAAACCTGATGCATTGATATGGTTGAGTGAGGCTATTTTTATGTTGACCTTAAGCATTACGAAGTAAACATTTATCTACAAATATCTTTGGCTGACTCCATCACCATATAAGTGGTTATGGAGTTTACTTGCTCAAGAATGCCAAGCACATCAGTATGAAACGTTTTATAAGTGGCGAGGCTTTTTGTTTCGACACGTAATAAGTACTCGTAAGAGCCAGTAATATTGTGACATTCACTTACTTCAGGTGATAATGTTATGGCTTGTTCAAAGGCGAGTTGGGACTTTTTAGTATGATCACATAAACCGACTGCAACATAAGCAATACAACCAATACCTAACTTTGCTTTATCAATCACTGCTCGATAACCACTGATCACGCCGGAGATCTCTAGTTCTTGAACTCGACGTAAACAAGCCGATGGTGAAAGTCCAACTCGGTTGGCAAGTTCAGTATTACTGAGTCGACCATTAGACTCTAACTCTTGCAATATTTTTTCGTTAATTCTGTCTAATTTAATCATATGTTGCAATATTAGCTACTTTTAAACAAATTATGCAAGATAATGTTAAAGAAAAATCACTATAATTGCAGTTACATTTATGGGCTTCACTAGGGTACTGTTATGACTTTTGATTTATTGTTGGCGTTAATCGCCTTTGCGTTTGTTTCTTCTATTAGTCCAGGACCAAATAATTTGATGTTGATGTCATCAGGTGCGAACTTTGGTTTCAAACGTACTATTCCACATATGCTGGGGGTGGGACTAGGTTTTACTTTTATGGTGATACTTGTAGGTATTGGTTTGATGCAATTATTTACTAACTATCCGATAATGTATCAAGTCTTAAAATATGTAAGCGTCGCCTATTTACTGTATTTGGCTTATAAAATAGCGACAGCGAGTAAACCGGATAACAGCCAAACAAATAAATCAAACCCTATTACATTTATACAAGCGGCTGCATTTCAATGGGTCAATCCAAAAGCGTGGACAATGGCGTTAACAGCTATCAGTGTTTATTCACCTTCACAACAAATGGAATCAATTGCGATTGTAGCTTTGGTCTTTGGACTTGTTAACTTACCTTCTGTGAGCCTTTGGACGGTTCTTGGTCAGCAATTAAGTAAAATATTAAGTAGTGAACTACGTTTACGTGCTTTTAACTTCACTATGGCAGGTCTGTTATTGGCCTCTTTGTATCCCGTCATTAATCCTTAACGACGAAACTGATAGTTTATTAGGTACTCCTTTTTTTTGGTGTTTATTCGAAACATCACTTAACTGTCGAGTACCGTTTTAAGGCATTTCTTCTACGTTTCTAACATTCTTCGCAGTAACAGGATTATTTAAATCATTTTTGTAAATGATAATCGGCTATTGATCTTATCTGTAATACATTTATAATAGCGTTCGAATATCATTCGAATAGCATCTTACATAGAGGTTTTTATGGCACCTGCTCCAAGGTTCAGTGCTCAAGAGCAAGAAAAGTTAGTGCTCTGTGCGGCAATAACAACAATAGAGCAGAGTTCATTATTAGATTTTTCTATGTCTAAAATAGCTAAGCTCGCTGGTTTATCTATGGGCTCTGTTTATAAGTTTGTACAGTGTAAAGAAGATGTACTTATTGCATTGGCTACTGGAATGTATCAAGAGCGCCAACGTATTTTTGAGCAGGTTCTTTCTTTGCCTTTAACGACTCCAGAAAGAATTATTGCTAACAGTTTGCTTGATTTTTCTAAAGTACAAATGTATGAATTTGATGATCAGTTAGAAAGTTTAGTGAATACACGTGCAATGATGAAACGTTGTTCACCTCGCTGGTTAGATCAAATGATTTCTTGCGGCAAAGTTTGTGAGGGGATGTTTCAAACCTTTTTACAAAATGCGGCAGATTCAGGTGAGTTAACATCAGGAAATCGTGATATAGCAGAAATCACTTCTGGTACTTGGTCACTTGCCGTCGGGTATTTTCAAACTGTTCGATTACACCATTGTTGGCAAAAGGGGCAAGAATTATGCGAAGAAGACGGCTTGCCGGCGCTTGCTCCTGATAATGAACATATTCGTAGCTTACAACGATTAATAAACTCGTATGATTGGCAACAGAAAGTCAGTAATGACGATATAACTGAAGTTTGCCAATACCTTGTAGAACAAGGTCTTAGATAATATTTGTATACAATTTTAATGTTGCCACTTCTATTTGAATGAATATGATAGTGCGGCGTGATAAAAAGGAATAAAGGAACACAATGAAAATTACACGATGGATAGCCGTAAGTGTAGTACTTGGCGGTGCAGTTTTTGGTTTAAATAGTTATAAAACATCGCTTCAAGAAGCTGCGGCAGCGCAGGGGGCTAACATGCCCGAACCTGCTGCAACGGTTAATGCGATTGAAGTTTCGACAATTAATTATCAAGAAACAGTGAAAGTTAGTGGCGAAGTACAAGCATTTAAATTTTTAGTTGTAAATAATGAATTGGCTGGAAAAATTATCAGCTTAAATGCTACATCAGGCAGTAAAGTTGAAAAAGGTCAGGTTTTACTTGAATTAGATCACAGCGATGAAGATGCTCGTCTAATCGCGGCAAAAGCGACTTTAGTATTAAATAAGCAAACGTTGCGTCGTTATATTGAATTGAAGAAAAGTCGAGAGATTAGTGAAGATCTAGTTGATCAGGCCAATGCCGATGTACAAATAGCAAAATCAAATATTGCTGTATTGACTACGGCTATCAATAAGAAAAAATTGGTGGCACCGTTTACTGCAAAAGTTGGTATTCATACTTTAGAAGTAGGTCAGTATTTAGATAACAATAGTCAAGTGCTTGAACTGGTCGGTGTAAATGATTTTACATGGGTGGACTTTTATCTACCCCAAGTTTATCAGGAGCTAGCTCTCGGTTCTATGGTGACACTTAAGCCGATGAATCGAGACCGTGGTTTTGAAGCAGAAATTATTGCTGTTGATCCACAATTATCTCGCGAGTCACGTCATTTAAAATACCGAGCACAAATCGCGTCTTCAAAACTACCTCTTAAACCCAATACGTTAATTAGTGTTACGGCACCAATTTCAGCAATGATGACACTAAACAGCGTGCCTGATTTAGCGATTAAACGTGACCCGTTTGGTAACTATGTCTTTATTCTAGAAGCGGATAAAGATGGCGCTTATCGTGCTAAACAAGTAAAGATTGAGTTAGGTGATCGCCAAGCGGATAAAGTGATGGTGCTTGAAGGGTTAACAACAGGGCAACTTATTGCCAGTAAAGGATCATTCAAGCTATTTCCAGGTATGAAAGTTTATGTTGCAGATACTCCTACTGATACCACAGCTAAATTATAGGAGTTACTTATGAAACAAGATAAATCATCTATTATGGACATTTTTGTTCGTCGTCCTGTAGTCGCAATTGTACTCTCTTTAATTATTTGTATTGCAGGGCTTTGGGCTGTAAGTAAAATTCCTGTCTTGCAGTTTCCTAAAATTGAAAGCTCTTCCTTGGTTATCGATACCTTCTATACAGGCGCTTCTGCTGATGTAGTTCAAGGATTTGTTACTGAGCCGATTGAACGTGTGGCCGCAACTATACCGGGTGTTGAATATGTAGACTCAACCAGTACCTCAGGAAGTAGTAAGGTAACGGCATGGCTTAAGTTAAATGAAAATAGTACTTTAGCACTGGCTGAGTTAAATGCACGATTAGGACAGATTCGTTATGAATTGCCTGCTGGTTCACAAGATCCGGTAATTTCAGTGAGTCGAGCCGATCGTCCTTTTGCTGTTATTTATCTAAGTGTTCATGCTAATGGCAACGATCTATCACTTATTACCGATTATTTAACGCGACAAGTTAACCCTATCTTAAACGCTATTGAAGGGGTGCAACGTGTAGGTATTGAAGGTGCTAGAACACCAGCAATGCGAGTTTGGTTGGATGCTGATGCTTTACAGGTATACAACTTAAGTGCGAAAGATGTTTATCAAGCACTCGCGGCAAATAATACTATTGCTACAATGGGGTATGTTGAAAACGATCATCAAAAAATTGATATTGTGGCCAATAGTCAACTACGTAGTGTTGCAGAATTTGAGCAGTTAGTAGTTAGCGAAATTGATGGCGCTAGTATTTATTTAAAAGATATCGCCGAAATAAAATTTGCTGCCGAAGATAGTAGCATTACCGCAAGACTTAACGACAAAGACTCTGTTTATATTTCTATTTGGCCATTACCTGGCGCTAATGAAATTGCTATTGGTGATCGTCTATATGAAAAAGTTGATGAAATTAATAAAACATTACCTAATGGAATTTCAATAGACTTTGCTTATGACGGTACGCTTTATATGCGTGATGCCTTAAATGAAATTTTCATTACGCTTATTGAAACCGTGATCTTAGTTGGTATTGTTGTTCTACTACTTATGGGCTCATTTAGAAGTGCGATAGTGCCTTTAATTACCATCCCAATCTCAATTCTTGGCGCAGTAGCTGCTATGTCGATGATGGGGTTTTCGTTGAATTTATTAACCGTGCTGGCGATAGTATTGTCTGTAGGCTTAGTCGTAGATGATGCGATTGTTGTCGTCGAGAACGTTGCGCGTTTAATGCGCCAAGGCATGTCTAAATTTGATGCGGCTTTAACCAGCTCTCGGCAATTATTAGTCCCTATTATTTCAATGACTTTAACACTGGCTGCTGTTTATGCGCCTATTGGCTTTCTGTCAGGACTTACAGGGGTATTATTCAAAGAGTTTGCATTTACTTTAGCCATCGCAGTTATTATTTCGGGTATTGTAGCGATAACGTTATCGCCAATTATGAGTGCATTTGTTTCCCCTGATGGTGGCAATGAAGGCTGGTTAACACGTAAAGTGAATCATATCTTTGAAAAGGTGCAAATCAGTTATGGCAAACTATTAGAAAATATTTTTAAGTGGCAAGGTCAAGTTTTTCTTGTTGCGTTAGTTGTCTCATTATTGACGATACCTTTTTATCTTTTTTCACAAAAAGAGTTAGCTCCAGTTGAAGACCAATCTATGGTGATGTTTGTTATCCAATCACCCCCTGATTCATCACTGGCCTATAATGTTGATCAAATGAATCCGGTTGTGGATAGTCTACAAGAAATAGAAGGTGGCAAAAAAATATGGCAAATCATATTTAATAGTGGTGGTTTTGGTGGTTTAGAGCTCGAAAGTCCAAAGGACCGTGATTATAGTGCTCAGGAATTAGTGCCGCAAATGTATGGTAAATTGGCGCAAACAGCTGGACTTAATATGTTCCCTATTTTACCAGCCTCCCTACCAAGTTCAGGTCAATTTGAAATTGAAATGGTGGTTAAATCTTCAGCATCATATGATGAAATGAAGCAATATGCGGATCAATTAGTTGGAGCCGCATACGGTAGCGGTCATTTTCTTTTTGCTGATACTGATTTAAAAATTGATTTACCACAGGTTGAATTACAATTAAATCGACAAAAAATTGCCGATTTAGGGTTAAATGTTGCAGAAGTTAGTGAGCAGTTAGGTATTTTACTTTCTAACAATTTTGTTAATCGTTTTGATGCCAATGGTAAAGCTTACCGTGTTATTCCTATTATTAGTGAAGATGTACGCTCTAAAACAGAAGCCATTTTGTCGCTTACTATTAAACAACCTTCAGGTGAGCTCTTGCCAGTCTCTGCAGTGGCAGACATTAAATGGAAAACTGTGCCGAGACAATTAGGTACATTTGCTCAGCAAAGCTCTTTTAGAATCTATGGTGGTGTTGCACCAAGTTCAAATAAAGAAGCGGCGTTAACGGCTATTGAAAATGCAGCTAGAGAGATGCTTCCAGTAGGTTATAGTATTGATTATGCAGGTGAGTCACGTCAGTTACGTAAAGAAGGTAATACCTTAGTGATGGTACTAGGTGTTTCTTTATTAATTGTGTTTTTAGTCTTAGCTATACAGTTTAATAGCTTTAGAGATCCGCTTGTTGTCGTAATGGGGTGTGTTCCATTGGCATTATCTGGTGCATTACTTATTCCTTATGTTGAGTTAACAACCATAAACATTTACTCGCAAATTGGTTTGATTACACTCATTGGTTTAATCGCTAAAAATGGCATTTTAATTGTTGAATTTGCCAATCATGCTCAAGAGCAAGGTGCAAGTAAACTTGCTGCTGTAAAAGAAGCGGCAACTACGCGTTTGCGACCAATATTAATGACCACCGCTGCAACCATACTAGGTCATTTTCCATTAGTCTTAGTTACCGGTGCTGGGGCAGAAGCACGTAATAGTATTGGTATAATCTTAGTCGCCGGAATGTTTATTGGCACCTTGTTTACTTTGTTTATTCTACCTAGTTTTTATCTATTGCTAGCAGAAAAAAGATCTAAGCTTGAGAGCGTGCCAACACCATTAAAAAATACGGTATTGCAGGAAGTCGCTTAGACTTTAATTTGAAACTAGATTAATTAAAGCCATTAACATTGAAGATGTTAATGGCTTTTTTATTGGTGGTGCATGTTGTATTTAGACGGTGTCGTTTTCTATCGTACAATATGGATTATTAGGTTGTTATGTTGTAAAGCAGGCTAGAAGATCTTCTGATAATTTTAATGTCTATTTAAAATCAAAATGGAGGCAAAAGTCTCTCTAATAATTGACAGTACAATCTTCAACATTCTTTTGTGTACAATAATGATAATCCAAATAATAATGTGATTTGGCTGGTTTTTGTTTCTTAGTAATATAATTATATAAGAGTTCTGCTCCTAATCTTCCCATTTCAAAAGGTTTTTGGCCTATATTAGCAATGGACAATCCCTGTTTTAAAGCCACTAGCTGAACACGCTCCGTATCTGCCGAAACAATTACAACTTCTCCAGAGTCTATACGCTTTTTAAACGGCATTATTCGTTCAACATACTGTGGACTAAATTGAGCAAACCCTGCAACAGCTAAAAAGATAGGAGATTCTTTCATGTTTAATATCCCTTCCAACTGCTGAAGAGCTTCTGAACGTTTACCTAAACTGTAAAGTGGACAACGAGTATATTCTATCCAGCCATTTTGACCAGATAGACGGTCAACAGCCTTCTCGGCAAGCGCATAACGAACTCCGGCAATACGTTCATTAAGATTTGGGGTCGTAGGATGACCTGATTGTAAACATATGCTATTTAATTCGCTTTGACCAAATTGTTTAATATAATGACCAAGTGCTTTACCAAAATTAAAATTATTGGTACCAACATAAGCTAAACGATATTGCTTATGTTGTGGTAATAGATCGGAGTCAAAGGTAATAACAGGGAGTTTGTTTGCGTGTATCGATTTTAACGCACCATTTACCAAGAAGTTTGAATCAGTGGTTGAGATTAATAATCCATCAGCTCCTTTTTTTACTAACGCATTGACGATAATGGTTTGCGATCTAATATCTTGATAATCTTGAGGTCCATCATAAATACAACGCACATTTTTATGATCTTTTGCAAATGCTAAACACCCTTTAAAAGACTGTTCATAAAAACTATCGTTTTTTGTCTTGCCAACGACAGCTATCGTTATTTCTGAAGATGCATTTTTACAGAAGAAAGCTAATAAACAATAGTAAATAAAATGAAAGCGATTTGCTCTATTGCTTTTCCGCTTTATTGTATTTAATGGCCTAAATAACATAGGTCACTCCCCCTATAAGAAACATACACCACTGACAACACTATTATAAACAGTATATTCCATTATATATTACGCTACTCTTATAACTTAAAATATCAGAATAAAAAGACTTTACAGAGCTTCAAATATTTATATATCGCTTATTTCTGATAGTTAACCTGATCCCATTAATCATATATTTCATCGCTAAACTCGTTTCAAAAAAGAGGCAAAGCATTTACGTTTTTAATGAAACTTCAGATCTTTCTATGCATAAATAACAGAATCTCTAACACGTTATTAAACCTTATAGGTTGAATTATTATCAATTAACTATTGTGAATAAGTTACCTATTGCCCGCGAATTTAAACAGATAGCAAGGTTTTCTACATATCATAAATACGGCTAACATTTTAATTATCTGAATAGGCTATCAAAATTTACTTGCAAATCCATTAACATGTAATGATAATACGAATCGATCTCATTTAGATTTAATCGATGGCGTAAGTATAAAGATGCAAATAAAATCCAACCTTTCTATTCTGATAATTGTTTTGGCGCTAATTGTTCCTGGTAAAGCTTCATCAGCATCAAAAGATGAGGAACACATTGTTGTCACAGGCACCAGAACAGCAAAACTATTAAGTAACTCACCCGTTTTAGTTGATGTTATTGATGGTGAAGTTATTGCAAAAATTAGTCAAGGCACCTTAGCACAGGCGCTTAACTATATTCCCGGTGTTGTAGTCAAACGTAGTGTAAAAGACGGCTACAACATTCAAATGCAAGGATTTGATGGCGATCACGTGCTAATTTTAATCGATGGTCAACCAATTATTAGTCCTACCGGATCGTCAGCAGATCTAGACCAAATTCCCGCTAGTAATATCGCTCAAATAGAGGTGATTCGAGGGGCCGCATCCGTCATGTACGGAAGTTCAGCTATGGGCGGTGTTATTAACATCATTACTCATCAAACTGACGAGCCTATGCTCAAACTCGATTACGATGTTAGTCAATATCAAGGGAATACTATCGAGAATGGCGACCTTAATCACACGATTAAAATGCACGCTGTTGAAAACTTTTCAGGTTGGCATACCCAGTTAGATGCATTACTTATCGATGATCAAGGATATGACTATGATAGTGCGACTGTCAGTCAAGATGCAGCTAGTGTCGATAAGAAATTTATTACATTACGTACCAATAAAGGCTTCCAAGACTTTTCCACTAATGTTAAATATCAATGGCTTAGCGATGAAAAACTTCGTGATAGCTTGGTGATCCCAGGACAGAGCGAGGTAATATTTTACCAAACAGATGTTGAGCAGCAACAAATCGATCTAGGTCTAATAAGTACTGACGATCCCAAAACTCCTTGGCAAGTTAATGCCAGATATATTAATCATCGAGAAACCAGCGGCCAATCAAATAGCTTACGTGATACTAACATCGTTTTATCAGAAATTAATGGTCAAAAAGTCTTTCAATTCAACAATATTGAGTTAGTTACAGGGGCAGTGATCCACGCCGATAGGCTTGATCAAGATAAGCCTATCGACAAGGTAATTGAAATCAATAATGAAAGCCGTGAAAGCGTAGAAGCCTTTATCCAAGGTAACTGGCTTAAGTCGGATTATCAAGTACTTGCTGGAATGCGTAGTCAATTCGATTCAGATTTTGGTTGGCATAATGCATTACGCCTAAGCACCATGAAAAATTTTACCTTTGGCAAAGGTAAACTGCAGTGGCGTGCCGGTATTGGTCAAAGTTATCGCGTACCTAATTTAAAAGAACGCTTTTATATTTTTGACCATAGTGCTCTTGGATATATGGTTTTAGGTAATAAAGAGCTTAATCCTGAAACGGCAGACTCAATTAATTCAAGTTTGACCTTTAATACCACATTTGCTGACAATTTTGTCGATTTACGCAGTGACATTAGTATGCATTATTCGAAGACTGAAGATCTGATCGATTCGGTTATTGATCCTCAACAATCAGCAGAAACAGGGTTATCCATCTATCAATATAAAAATATCAGTGAAGCAAAGATTTACGGTGTTGATATCAGTACTGAGTTGACCTTTAACCAATGGAAAACACAATTAAATTACAGTTATTTAACCAGTGAAGATGAAAATAATAAGCGTTTACTTTCTCGTCCCCGTCACCAAGTTAAATTCAACATTAATTACGATATTGATGTTTACGGTATTGAGCTAATCGCCTACGCCGTTTATCAAACTGGAGAAGCTGTGCCTGATAGCTATCAAGGTATCGAAAGCAATGAATACACCACAGTTAACGCGGTGCTAAACCAAGTGTTAACGGAAAAATTATCTTGGCGTATTAGTATCGATAACATCTTTGATGAGCATAAAAGTCCTTCTGCAAACAGCCAAAATTTATTTGATATAAGACCCGTTAGTAGTCGCACAATCAGTGCAGGCATTAGCTACCAATTTTAAAAAATCTCGGAGAACAACATGAAAGTAAACTCAAGTTTTAGCAATAGTTTTAAATTAACCAGCATAGCACTTTGTGTATTATTAACAGCATGTGGTGGCGGAAGTGGTTCAAGTAGTGATACTACGCCAACGCCGGCACCAGTACCTACGCCAACACCCTCGGAGCCAATACAAGGTGAGGTTAGTGGTCCACATAGTACGGGTAGTGTTAGTGAACCTGCTTTTGTCTATTTCGATTTAGATGGTAAAGCCGTTGTTGAACTGACCACAGATCAAGCCGCAACAAACACCATATGGGATATCGCCTTTAAACGTAGTGGTGTTTACTTAAATCAACATAGTGATAATGCTGTTAAAGCATATGCGACTGGCAACAATCGTGACTTCTTTGATGCTGAAGGTAAAGCAATATCAGCAAGTTTTATTGCCGCAACGGCAGAAACTGAATTGGCTGATTATTTGGCAGTCAAAACAAGTGATATTCCTATCGATGAAGCGTTGTTTACTGGTGATGTAACCTCAAACATCATTGACGGTTTTTACGATTATAATTTAACAACCCATGTTGTTACGGCGGCAGATACAAAATACTTTATTGCTAACTCTGATGACGCTTTTACCAAGTTTAGAGCAACCAATATTACTACCGCTGGCAGAGGAATTGGTCAAATTACGTTGAACTCAGCTTACCAAGGTAACTCTGACGTAGCATTTGCTGCAGAGCAAGAAATGGTAATCGATGCTGCATTAACTTGCTCTGGTGATGTGACACATGTTTATGTTGATTTTGATACCCATCAAGAGGTTACCATCTCAGATGCATGGGATATCAACTTACCTTGTACGGCAGATAAAAGTGGGGCTGACTTTATCATCAATATTGCCGATGATGCACAAGCAATACATGATTTTGACAACAACTATGACGCTATCGATCCAACAGCCGTTGCCTACTACGGTTTGCAAGAAAACAGCTATAGCGTTAAAGCATTCGATAGCACTCCTTGGTACCAATATGGTGTAAATGGAGGTCATTTATTATGGTCTCAGTTTGATATTTATTTAATAAAAACCCCCACTAAAACTCATAAATTACAACTTACCAGTTATTACAATGCCGACGGCGCTTCAGGGAATATTAGCTTCAGAGCTGATGAAGTTGATGAGCTTTCTGGCAAAGCCAGTAATTAGTTGAATGATATAAATCTCACACTCAAGGTACGTTTTTACTTGTATCTTGAGTCCCTGATCTAAGGTTTATCACTTAAGGTTAAACTTTCTAGGAAAATATTATGATCGCCCTTATAGAACAAACCATGTACCAGCTGTCAGATTTTTTTATGGCTCCTGTACTTTGCTTAATTGCGCTACTTTTCATTTATTCATTGTTTGCTAGTGGACAATTTTTTAGTCAAACAATGCAACGTCGTCGTCACTATAAATCGTTTATACAATTACTTAGTGGAAAACTAGGCGCTAAACGTGAATTAATGTTGAATGGTTACCCTATGGCGAGCTTAGCAAATGAAATGCCCAATATCAGTCAAGATCAACTTGATGTTGCGGCTCTAAAAGAGCTTGAAGGTGTGCGTAATGTCAGTCGACTTGCACCCATGTTAGGTTTAATTGCGACGATGATCCCCATGGGGCCAGCATTAAAAAGCTTAGCAGACGGTAATATACAAGGGATCAGTGAAAATCTTATTGTTGCCTTCTCTGCGGTAATTTTTGGTTTAATTATCGCCTCAATCACTTTTTGGATTGCCTCCGTTAAAAAGCGTTGGATGGTAGAAGAACTTGTCGCATTAATGCCACTACTTACCAATAAGTCACAACTGATTGCTAATCAAGAAGCAAGCGCACCAGTACAAGCTGTGGAGAAAGATTATGAGGCTGCTTGATGAAGATGAAGGTATCAACCCTGCATTGTCTGTTGTCAACTTAGTTGATGTATTTTTAGTACTTATTGCTGCTTTATTAATTGCCATCGCACAAAACCCGTTGAACCCTTTCCTTGCCGAAGATGTCACTGTCATTAAAAATGCAGGCAAAGATAATATGGAGATTATCGTTAAAAAAGGCAATACCATCGAAAGCTTTAAAAGTGATGGTAAAACGGGAGCGGGTACTGGAAAAAAAGCCGGTACAGCCTATGAAATGGCAGACGGCAGCATGATTTACGTAAAAGAATAACGGTATTAATCACATGAAAAATCCTTTAATGAAAATGTCCATATTATTACTTGGCGTCATTGTTTCTATCAGCAATGCTTTTGCTACATCGACCAGTAGCAAAATAACACAGCCAGCGACAAAGAATGCACAAAGCATGCTATTTGTCACCACAGTTCACGCCAATACAGCCAAAATTTCACTATTAAAAAAAGTTGCCAATGAAAAAGTAAATACAAGCTGGCACATCGCCCAAAAGTCAGCAAAATCATTACTCAAAAGTGCGAATAAAACAGGGACACTTACCGCACTTTTTAATCAATATGACGTGGTCATACTCGATGCCATATCAATAAGAGAAGCCAGTGCCGCTTTTGATAATTATGCTAATGAAGTTGCTGCTGCCAATACCACGGTTGTTGCTTTTAATCATTTGCAAAATGTATCACTTAACAAAGGATTAACTGCTGATGTCGCCAGTACTTTGCAAGATTACTGGAAGAATGCTGGACGTCGAAATCTCGATAACATGTTGTCGTATATTTCGGTAAATATAATTAAAACCAAGCTTGATAATTCCACGGTAAACACAGTTAGCCAAACAACTACTAAAACAAGCAGCAAAATAAACCAAGTACCCGTACCTATCATTTTTCCTCAACAAGGTATTTATCACCCAACACTACCCAATTTAATTGTTAGCGATTTAGCGGAGTACAAAAATCGGCGTCCGGCAAAACCACAACAAGCTAAAATTGCAGTATTGCTGCAACGGGCATTAATAGAGACTGAGCAGACACAATTAATTGATGCCACCATCGCGCAACTGGAAGCAAAAGGTGCTTATGTCGTGCCATTCTTTTTTGAACTAAGTCCGGTAAGTGGCGATTATAGTCACCTATTGCAATTGTCTGTGGTTGATGAAGAAAACGATGATAAAAATGCCAAACAATCAGTCACAATGAAGACCGATGTCGATCTTATTATAAGTTTTCGTAATATTCATTGGGCTAATCAACGAAAAGTTGAATTTGAAAAATTTAATGTACCGGTAATGCATGCCATGACTTATTACTCAGGTGATAAAAAAGCATGGGAAGAAGACATGCAAGGCATCAGTGCCAACATGATGTCTTTCACTTTAGTATTACCAGAAAATGCTGGTGTGATCGATCCGATGATCGTTGCGGCAATGAATATGGAAGATCAAAATATTGAAGTTATCGATTACCAACTAGAACATTTAGTGAATAAAGCGATTAATGTCGTCAACCTCAAGTATAAAGCCAACCAAGACAAAAAATTAACTGTATTTGTTTGGGGCGACAAAGATGTTGGCGCTTCGTTTATGAATATCCCTCAAAGTATAGAGGCCATTAGTCAACGACTCGCTGATGAAGGTTATCAAACCGCAGAACGTGACGCTGAATATCTTGTAGCTAACGCAAAAAAGATTTTAGACCCTTTCTACCGTGATTATCAATTAACCGAATTATTAGATAATGACTTAGCAGAGCTGATGCCAATTGATGAATATTTAACTTGGTTCAATACGTTGCCAGCGACGTTAACAAAAAAAATTAATGATCATTGGGGAAAGCCTCAAGACAACTTTATGGCGGTGGAAAAAAACGGTAAACACTTCTTTATCTTACCTCGTATTCGCAATGGCAATATGCTCATCATGCGTCAACCTCCTCGCTCTGATAGTAAAAATGACGAAAACATGATTTACCATCAAGGCTTAGTACCCATTAACCATTTCTACCTTGCTGCATATTTTTATGCTCGTGAATATTGGCAGTCAGACGCTATTGTTCATTTAGGAACACATGGTTCTCAAGAGTATCTAGGTGGCAAAGAACGTGGTTTATCTATTTACGACCAAGGTAATTTAGCGGTTTGGGATACTCCAGTCGTTTACCCTTTTATTGTTGATGATGTTGGCGAAGCAATGCAAACCAAACGACGAGGACGTGCTACCGTTGTTTCACATATGACTCCTCCTTTTGCAGCTGCCGGTCTAGAAGGTGAAATACGTAATTTACATGAATTAATGCATCAATATAAACAGCTTGACCAAGGTGGCGTAAAACAAAAGACAGCAACACAGCTTGCCAAATTATGTTTTGATACCAACATTTGTAAAGATCTTGGCTGGGAACAGGAACGCATCGACCTAGAATTTGATAAATTTATCGATGCGCTTCATATTCACTTAGAAGACTTAGCAACGGCAAATCAGCCATTGGGTTTACATACTTTTGGACACATACCAGAACAAGCACTAAGCATATCAACCTTAGTACAAATGTTAGGTAACGACTTCACTCAACGTGCCAGTGAATTTGAACATACGCACTATAGTGACAGTTTAGTGGGGGAGCAACAAGATGATGATGAAGATGTAAGTACGGCTCATAGCCATACGTACCATGATAGAAGCCACGAAAATTGGCCTGAAAAAGATAAAATTAGCAACACTGAAATGTCAAACGAAAACGATATCACCCGTTTATCCGGTTACTTGACCGTTAAAAATTATATCATTGCTGCAACTGAGCAATCAGCCAAACGTCCTGTTCCATTAGTTGATCTCTCTGAACCTTTACAAGCCGATATTGAGCGTGGTAAAAAACTCTATAAGAGCATGGCTGATATTCATGAGCTTGATGCTATGGTTGATTTTCTTAGTGCTAAATACATTCCCGTTAAATCAGGTGGTGATCCCATACGCCACCCTGAATCTTTAGCAACCGGTTATAACTTATTTGGCTTTAACCCATCACGGGTTCCCACCAAAGCAGCGTTTGAACAAGGTAAAGAGCTAACACAGCAAATGATTGCTAACTACTACAAAAAACATCAAACCTATCCAGACAAGATGGCATTTTCGTTATGGTCAATTGAAACCATGCGTCATTACGGAGTACTCGAATCACAAGTACTGTATGCGATGGGCGTAAAACCTAAGTGGAGTAAAAGTGGCCGAGTTATTGGTACTGAAATTATTCCGTACAGAGAATTAAAGCGACCACGTATTGATGTTGTTATATCGGCAACGGGTTTGTATCGTGATGCGTTTCCTAATGTGATGCAAATGTTGGCAAAGGCGGTAAATCAAGTAGCTGCTTTACAGGAGGAGAACAACTCAATTTGGCAGAATAGTCAAAAAGTAAAAGCGGGTTTATTGGCTGAAGGCGTTGCAGAAAAAGAAGCAGAATATTTATCTACAATAAGGATCTTTTCCAATCAATCAGGTGATTATGGCTCCGGCGTTGATGACGCAGCATGGGCGAGTGATACGTGGGAAACTGATAAGAAAATATCGGATAACTACCTAGGTAAAATGGGCTATTTCTTTGGTGCTGACAATACTCGTTGGGGGCAAAAAGCAGCGAATAGCGAAGGGCAAGAAGTGCAACTTTATGCAAAACAGCTCTCGGGAACTGACATCGCACTATTTGCACGCTCTTCAAATCTTTTTGGTATGTTAAGTTCAGACGATCCATTTGAGTATTTTGGTTCATTAAATTTGGCTGTGCGTAATATTGATGGCAAAAGTCCTGATATGGTGGTTGCCAATTTACGAGATGCTAAAAATGCGAAAGCCGAAGATGCCGGTTTATTTCTTGCTAAAGAATTACGTACTCGTATGTTCCACCCGCGTTGGATAAAAGAATTACAAAAAGAAGGTTATTCTGGTGCAGTGTCTCTAGCATCGAAAATGGATAACTTTTTTGGATGGCAGGTCGTTGCTCCAAACTTGATCAGAAATGATCAATGGGATGAGTACATGGATATTTATATCAATGATAAATTGGCAATAGAGCTTGATCAATGGTTCAAAACTATTAATCCTTCAGCCTTTGCGCGTATGATGGAGAGAATGCTAGAAGCGCAACGCAAAGACTATTGGCAAGCTGATCCGGAACGTTTAAAACAACTTGTTGAGCAATATATTGATGTGGTGAATAACAATGACTTAGTCATTCTAAATGATGCTGTAAAAGTTCATGTTAATGAACTTGCCCAAGGCTTTGGTTTGGCACCTCTGGTGGCAAAAACTATGGAAGCCATGGCAGCAAATGCTAAAGTGCAGCAAGAAATGAATAATCAACAACTTGCTGAGCAACAAGACCAATCAAAAAGAGCGGAACAACAAGTTGAAGGGCAAAAATTGGAGAAACAGACTGTAGAATCCATAGAGCACAATGACTTCATTTACTATAGTTTAGGCGGAATTTTATTCCTGATAGGCTGTGGAGCCGTTTGGCAAACACGCACCATTAAAACTAAATCTCAGCAAATACACTTGTTACCGAGTAATCATTCAAGAACGCTAGATTCAGCTGCTTAATCGAAACTTAATAGGCTATTTAATTTAATAGCCTATTTAAATTTTAAATCATCAAGGTATTCTCTAACCTTTATTACTCTTTTATTTAGGCAATTTAGTTTGCTATCACTTTTTTGCCTGCAATGATCCTTGAATTTATACGGTGAATAAAAATCCATAATGTTCACTCCCGAGGAAAAGTGATATTAACAGTGATAACTCCAGAGATATGGAGATAGATGTTTTTTTATTTTTAGAATAGTATTAAATGATGAAATATTTTATTTATATCTTGTCAGCGATAATTTCAATAACCTTGGTAAATGCTAAAGAAGTTGAATTAGAAGTCGTAACCGAGTCTTGGCCTCCTTTCATTATTCCAGGTGAGGAAACGTCTGGAATCGTCACAAATAGCATAAGAGAAATATTAAAATATGCGGATATTGATTATGCTATAAATATCTACCCATGGAGCAGGGCTTACCACTTAGCAAAAACGAAACCCAATATACTTATCTATTCCATTTACAAAACGAAGGAACGTGAGCAGTACTTTCATTGGTTTTGCCCTGTTTACCAATCTACACCTATTCGCTTTTACAAATTAACAAGCAACCAAACAAATATTAATTCTATTGATGCCATAAAATCATCTATTCTAGGAGTCATGCGAGGAGATAATAGCCACGAATATTTATTGAGTTTGGGCTTCAAAAGTGGTGTGAATTTAGATATTTCATCGAATGAAAATGCAAATTTGCGTAAATTAATTAAAGGAAGAGTGGATGCTGTAATCCAATCTGAAGAATCAATTAAGTATCGTTTAAACCAGCTTGGTGCTAATGATGTTGATATAACTTCAGGTATGGCACTTCATCAAGGTCAAAAAGCAGAGCATTGTATGGCCTTAGGCATTAAGACAACCCCAGAGCTTATTGAAAAAGTAAAAAAAGGCTTTCAAAAATGGCAAAAGAACAAATCGCTATAAAGTAAATATTATACATGTGTCCGTTGATTTTACAGTTAAATACCATCAGACACCTTTGGAAATAAATCATGTATAACAGCCATTTGATGCTCGAACTCACTCAAATGACATAATGCAGGATTAGACTCTGCTGCTCATATCTACACAGAATACGCTTAAATATGGAGATAAACTGCTACAAAGTAACCAGCGCAAATCTTACTGTATCTGATAAGAAGATTCTCTTTAATTTTCAGATAAGTTATGTACCGCCAGTATTTATTTTTTGCTTTAAGAAAACACCTTTTTTGTAATGATAGTCTCAGTAATATCTACCAAACAGTCTGTTCTAATTAAAACTAACTTTAAACTTGTAGGGTGAAGTTATGATTTACTTGCACCGTTTACTTAGCCTTTAGTTAATCCTTTATAATTTGTCATCGATAAACCCCTGACAAAAATAGTCAGGGTCTTTACGTTTTTTTTTGTTGTAATGATGAAAGTGTTCAAAGCCAATCGAAAAAGCAAAAGGGTTGGCATTATAATCAGCATAATATTGATCGCGTCCTAATTTTGCTTCATTTACACCGGAAATAAAACCACTTAAAAAATCATCTCTACCATTAAGAATAATTGTGGTAATACCCTCATCATTAGAAACTAATTCGATAATGCTATCACCAATAAATTTGTTAACAACGGTTTCATTAAATACCCCTATATATTGCTCGGTATTGTTATCGTATAAAACGGCGCTGCCCTCATCTTTTGCTTCCATTAATGAAACAAAGAATTCTCTTATTTTTTTTGATATCATTTTATTGTCTTTGGGAGTTGGTCTTTAATTGAAGTGGGGGCAGATTGACAATATTCAAATCAATGTTGAAGATGAGATATTTAGTTGTTAGTACAATGCTGTCTATGCTTGGACTTTAATGCCCTTATTTTGTTGTGAGCCATATAGTTGGTACATAAAAGCATCGCATTGATGCCAAGTTCTAAGGAAATTTTTGCAAATTAAAGTTTAAGTTAAAAATCAAATAACTCACTATTTTTCTTATTGAAGGACTTTTGTTGATTCATATCAATTATTGCTTATTTGTATTTTACTTTATCTTGTAAATTTTGAAATATACTCTATTTTTCTTCCCTATTATACATCTTCATTTAGGGATGAAAGAATGACAAATGTCACTAACTTGTTCTCTCCTGCCATTAAAATATCGAATCTTTTATCGTTTAAAGCTAAATTTTTGTTGGTTTCATTACTCTGTATTATTCCGCTGATTTTCTTTTTTTCATCTCTTGCAAAAAACCAATGGCAACAAATCGATATTGCTGATTTTGAACTTAAGGCTTCTGGCTATATCGTGCCATTAAGATCACTGGTAGAACATATTGCACAGACAAGGGGAATGACAAATGTTTACCTTAATGGTGATGTTAGTATTGAAAATAAAATCATTAATAAAAGAGCTACAGTTAAACAAGATTTTAAGCTCTTACTAAAAATAGATAATGAATTGGGAGATGCATTAGGAACAAAAAAATTTCCATTAGCATTAGAGGAACGTTGGTATAAAATCACTACAGCTGCATTTTCAAATCAATCACATGAGGTATTCAAGCAGTATACTGAACTCATCGCCGACATAATCGATTTTATGGATACCGTCGGTCGCCAAGGTAAAATGTTACAAGACATAGATGCGGCCAATAGTTATTTGATCAATAGCTTGTTACATACGTTACCAGCTCAAGTTGAATCTTTAGGACGTTTACGAGGAAAGGGAGCAGGTATACTCGTCGCAAATACACTGACAATAGATAATAAATTACAAGTCGCATCATTATCGAGTAATCGTCACGCTTTGAACTTGGAGAAAGATATTAATTACCTTTTTCAAACTTCACCATCATTAAAAGAGTCTTTGCAGGAAAATTATCACACCGCTTTGATAATGCTAAATGACTACCTTGAACTAGCAAACAATGAAATTGTAGTGGTAAATGACGCTTCACTAGCATCATCGACATTTTTTGATGAAGGTACTCAAACTATTGCTACACTGTTGGATTTATTTGATGCGATGCAGCCACTATTGGAGCAACGTATGGTTGAACAAATTGGTCAAGCGAAAATGACTATTAATCTTTATATAATGATTATTGTGATGGTGGTTTTTTTACTTTTTTATTTTTACATGGGTATTTATTTAGCGATTAAACATAGTTTGAACTTAATGATCAATACATCTCATTCGATATGTGATGGTGAACTGGATGCGAGATTATCCCTTGATACTAAAGATGAATTACAAGTTATCGCTAGTAGTATCAATGAAATAACTGATGGTTTAAGTCGATCCATTATTGCCGTGAGAGCGTCAAGTATAGCAATAGCAGAAGCAGCAGATGAAATAGCACAAGAAAGTAAAAATGCTGCAGAAGGCATGATGACGCAATCACAAGAGTTATCGGTCACATCAGCTGCGGTAACCGAAATGAGTGCTTCGGTACAAGAAGTTGCTAAAAATACTGAGATGGGATCTTTATCTTCAGGGCAAGCAAGTAAAGAAGCGAAAGAGGGACAATCTGTAGTTACCACTACAATAGATGCGATTAATCAATTGGCAGATAATATCAATAATTCGGCAAAGGGGGTGGCTGATCTTAAAGAGAATAGTACCAGCATTACCAGTATTTTAGATGTTATAAAAGGTATTGCCGATCAAACAAATTTACTTGCGCTTAATGCCGCTATTGAAGCTGCTAGAGCAGGAGAACAGGGAAGGGGGTTTGCTGTAGTTGCTGACGAAGTTCGAACCTTAGCACACCGCACACAAGACTCTACGCTAGAAATTCAATCTATGATCGAATTAATTCAATCAGGTATTACGGAAGTATCAACGAGTATGATTGAAAGCCAAGCTTTTGCTAAATCATCAGTTGAACATGTCGAGCAAGCAGGTCAAGCATTAGTGTCTATTTCCAACTCTGTTGAAGAGATTAATGGTATGAGTTTGCAAATAGCCACTGCTGCAGAAGAGCAGTCTTGTGTTTCAGAAGAGATTGCCCAAAGCATCGTTACGATTAGCGATGTTTCAATAGATTCATCAATAAGTGCTAAAACATTAGCACAAGCGGGATCTCGTTTGTCTGCTATGTCGAAAGAAATGAGATTGGTTATTCAAAAATATAGTATCGATGAACAAAACTTTAATGAAAACGAAGCGGCAAAGCGCCTATTACATTGGCAGGATAAATATAAAATAAACATTAATGAAGCCGATCGACAACATGAAAAAATGGTCGACTTGATGAATGATGTTCACATTATGTCGCATCAAAAGCGCAGTAATAAAGCCATTTCCAATGCACTTAATGTTTTAGTGGAATATACAAAAGTCCACTTTGCATGGGAAGAAGACTTCTTTGATAGTTATAGTTACGAAAATGCATCTGAACATAAAACGCAACATCAAAAGTTAATTCAAGAATTAATTACTCACCAACAATCTATAAAGATTGCTAGCCCGCAAAAAGTTGATAAGCAGATGGAGCAGCTAAATACATGGTTAATTCATCATATTGAAAACAGTGATAGTGGTTATGCTGCCTTTATTCACTCAAAGTAAAACTAGCTTATAGAGCAAATGGTGTCAAAGCAATGTAGGTCGCTGGCATAATACTTGAATAATTTTCATCAGAAGCTTCTCTTTTAGGTGATCTTTATGACAACCAAAAAACAACGCCAGCAGTTATTGAATTTCAATCGTATATTCATTTATTGTTTTGCCTTACTTGGGCTATTTTTTGATTACACGTGGGCTTATGTTTTATCGTTAACGCTGTGGGTTTGGTTATCTGCTTTCATATTTTATGAATGTAAAATAATTGAATATTATCAGTTATATATATCCAAAGGTTTGTCTTACAAAGAAAACAGCTAAAATATTATTAGCAATTTTTAGACAATTTGTCGAATAGCGTACATAGTTAAGGCAGTACCTTCTAATCAATAGAAACCCTATAATCCTTAGTTAATAAAAAATTCAAAGGTAAATTGTCTACATAGTTAAAGGTTAGTAATGATTAATTATCAACCAAAAACATCAGCACAATGGATTGAGTTGATTTCTAAAAATGAACTACCTGCTATTACATCAACAGCACTGATGCTCGATCGCTTTTCAAATGATGATAAATCCTCACTTCCTAAATTAAGTCGAGCCATTTTGCATGACCAAGCACTTTCTTCTTGTCTATTAAAAGTTGCTAATAGTAAGCAGCGCGTGGGCAGTAATAATGTTAATACAGTTTCTCGTGCAACTGTTGTCTTAGGGATACATGCAGTTAAGAATATTTGTTTAACATCTAAATTAGTAGAAGGTTTGTTAAATAATGACGAACTCAGTTTAAATGTGTTTAATCATTTAACACAGTTAATGGCAAATTCATTTTATGCCGGTTTATTGGCAAAAATGATGATCCCTCATTATGACGAAAGTACGCAGGAAGAAGTGTATTTGGCGGCAATGTTATATCGAATTGGTGAGAGTGCTTTTTGGAGTGCTGGTGGAGAAGCCGCTGAAAAAATGTTGAATTATATCCAACTACCTGTAGAAGAATTTGCGCTCTGCTGTTTGGAGAATATTGGTACAGACTTTAATACGCTAAGTGTGGGTCTAGCGAATAAATGGAATTTAGGTGAGCTATTACTTAAGTCATTAGACAGCCCAGAAAGTCGCACGGTGGAAATGAAAACAATTTATTATGCGGATAAACTAAGTGCATATATTGCTAATCCCGTAGGGGCTGTCAGCGACTTTGAAGACTTGCTTGAGAATATTGCCCAACTTATGAATATTAATATTAAGCAACTCAAAGCCAGAATCGCATTTACAAAAAAACATGCCGATAAATTACTAAAATCCTATGGTGCGTCTTTACTTACTGAGCGTATAAAAGATTTACCAAAATCTAGTGAATTTAATCAAAAAAGCGTAACAGTTACTAGGATTGAAAAAAATAAAGATACTTTATTATTAGATACTTTCAGTGAATTAACAAAAGCAACAATGCAAGGGAGTGACTTGAACGAGTTACTTCAAACTTGTTTAGCTAAAATCGTTAATATTTTCGGTTTTGAACGCTGTTTATTTTTGATGTTAGCCAATCATGAAAAACAACTTAAGTGTCGATTTTCATATGATCATCAAGGTAATAAAGAACGTTTAGATAAGGTGATTGATTTAGTATCAAGTGAGAATATATTTACTCAAGTTATTCAAAGAGGTAAGGCGTTGTTGATCAATGAACCTTATGATCTTCAATGGCATAATTATATGACCCAAGAAATTATTCATTTTATTGATGGGGGAGTCATCTGTTGTATGCCGATTAAAATAGGTGAAAAAATAATAGGGGTGATTTGTGGGCAGTTGTTTAGTAAAGGGAGTAAAATTGAAAGGCATGATTTTAATCAATGCTGCGCTTTGCTAGAGCACCTTAATATGTGTTTAACTATACGTTCACACAAGTAACTTCTTAGTTAGAGATAGTCGTATGGATTTATTAAGCCTCAATCGAAATATTGGCAAACTTGTTTATGATGAAAATATAAATGGTAGTCAAATTGAGGTACGTGAGTTAAATCATTTCCGTTGGTTTTCTTTTGGTGACGATGCTATTCAAGCGGTAATAGATGTTACACAACCAAGCAATATTCTTTTACCGGTTCCACAAGCTATGCTGAGTTTTTTATTATGGAAAATTCAGCCATTAAAGATTCTAAACTTGGGTGTAGGTGGTGGCTGTTTTGAACGCTACTTCCAACCAATAGTTGATATTACACTACAATCCGTTGAAATGAATACACAAGTCATTGATATGGCAAGAACCTATTTCTCTTTACCAAAAAATCAGCTTGTCTATATTGAGTCTGCAGAAGACTTTTTACAAAATAATCAGCAAAAATTTGATGTGATCTTATGTGATATTTTTACTAATCAAGAGAATCCAGCTTGTTTGTATGATCAACACTTTTACGAAAATTTGTATAATGGTTGTAGTACTTCAACGGTAGTTTTTATTAATTTGTTTGCTATGAATGAGCAAGATATGGTGGAAATTATTAAGCTGATTAAACCTTATTTTAATTATGTTTCTCTCATCGAATTTAAAGATTACAAAAATGTTATCTTGGTTATCAGTCCGCAAATACTTCCAGATAAAGCTCTATTGCTCTCAAAAAATAATGCGGGGAGTAATACAACAGGTATTGATTTTTCTGACGTTATTACACACTGGCATGTGATAAGTTAACAATGTTTTTTGTTTATAATGAAAGCAATAGACACTAAGTGATTGAATAATAATTGATTTAATTGTGTTTTTGAGTGTGTTAACGACTGGTAGCGTGAAAAACTAAGCCGCCTTAGCAAAAAATGAAATGCTCAGATAACGAGTGTGTAATGTCAGAAAAGAGAGATTTTGTCGTTCAAACAGTAAACACTATCGAATTATCAATAACGGAGATAAAGCCGGTATTAATCTTTCTTGAATAACTTTAGCCACTCGTGCTTATAGAACTAATTAAGAATGATAGTCGTCAATTTATAAGTGAGGAAAATGAATAAAAATACGGATTAAGCTTTCATTTTTAATTCTCGTTTATACCTTAGCGCAATAACTTTTAAAATATCGCGCCAAGTGATAATACCAATAGGATGGCCTTTGTCATCGACCACAGGCAAGCACGAAACATGTTGATCATGTAAGAGCACTACCGACTCATTAAGCGTGATCTCTTCATTAATTGTCGTTAATTTACGACTCATAATTAAATGAACTTTTTTCTGCAATAAAAAGATATCTTTAGGTGTTTCTTTACTAGTACCTATGGTGGGACTGAGATGCTTATAAACATCACGATCGGTTATGATTCCAACCAAAGAGCCATTATCGGTGACCAAAATATGGTGAATACTGGTGCTGTCAAAAATAGCTTTTGCTTTACTTAAATCATCATCTAATTCCAGTGTGATCAAATCTCGTGACATTAATTTAGCGATACTCAATTTATAACTCCAATATTTTTAAACGCAGTAAATTTATGCAGTAAATATTATATAGTGTATTCATCCATTTAAAAGAACAAAATCTGTAAAGCCTGATAGAGGTCAATATTTCATATATTATTCAAATAAAGTACGGATAATCGTTCAAGGCTATAACAAAGATGGGATAAATTAATTGTAATATTTACTTCAAAAATTATAAAGAAATTACAAAACAATGTTACAAGTGGTTAGAAAATAATGGTCACTACATGCGCATCGTTGACGTTACGGACTGATTAACTAATGGCAGCTTTCCACTCCGCGACCATTAATTAAGATCATTTACTCGTATCGGCAGGTATTGGGCACTCTGTGGGAAATCTACTGTTAGATTATTTTAGCGATTTGAGATTTGCTTATATACAAATACTTTCCTTTTCATGACGATATCCGATTTGATTTTTATTATTGCCTTCCATTTTGAGCTCTCTACGCCTTATGCCAAGAAGCGGTGTAGGGAAGAGAGCTATTTTAAACTTCGAAAATCACATAATACTTCAAATGAAACTTCTACAACCATGTTTAAGTTTCTCGTTTAATAGTGACAAATAATTGAAGATTACGAGTGAATGTTATTCATGGCGATGATAAATTTTGCTAACTATTTTCCAACCCGTATTGAGTTTATATAAAGACATATAATCAGTGAAGACTTGCTTACCATTTCTGAATAACTCTACCTTTGCAATAGCCGCATCATCAGTAATGTCGATCATTGCCAACTTATACTCAGTTTTTAACTTAGGTGGTTTAGGATTCATTTTTGCTATCCAATTGTCACGAGAGACCTTTACTATTTTGTCTTGTTTGTTGTGAATTAAATTAAAACCAGAAACTAATCCTTTTTTAATCGCAGGGAAATCTCGTTTATTTTGCAGACCATCAATATAAGCACTTTCAATTATTGTTTTGATTGCTTCTTTTTCAATCTCAAATTTTTCTTTCTCATTTGCAAAAGTCGTCTTTGCAGAGAGTAATAGTAGTAAAAAGTATGTAAATTGAGCTATTTTATTCATATTTTTAAATCTCTTAAAAAATTAATGTTGAAGGTTAAGTTATGTAAAGTTACAAGCCGCCCGCTAAATCCAAAAAATTTCCGGTTGAAAAGGAAGATTTTTCTGAAGCTAACCAATAGATAGCTTCGGCTACTTCGAATGGTTGCCCACCTCGACCTAAAGGAATAATACCTTCAAGTCTTTTAACCCGCTCAGGCTCTCCGCCATCAGCATGCATATCCGTATAAATTAATCCTGGCCGTACACAGTTGACTCTTATTCCCTCATTTGCAACTTCCAAAGAGAGCCCTCGAGTTAAAGTATCTATAGCACCTTTAGACGCTGCATAATCAATGTACTCATTAGGAGAGCCAGATTTCGACGCACCTGATGAAACATTGATAATGACTCCGCCATTACCACCTGTTTCCGTTGACATTCTTTTCACTGCTTCACGACTACATAAAAAATAACTAGTTATATTGTTGATTAACACGTTATTGATACGCGTTGCGGTCATATCAACTAATCGTGATTGTTGTTTTAAAATACCAGCATTATTCACCAACACAGTGATAGCACCTAATTCCTTGTCAACTATTGAAAATAGGCGGTTTACATCATCTTCGTCTGACACATTTGCTTTTACAGTAATACATTTGACACCAAGCTCAGATATTTCACTTGCAAGTTGTTGGGCGGGCATTGATTGTGATTTGTAATTTATACAAATATCATAACCATTTTGGGCAAATAATTTTGCCGTGGCTGCACCAATTCCTCTGCCACCACCGGTGATTATTGCAACGTTTTTATTTTTCATTTTTGAACCCTTTATGTTATTCAATTACTTATGAGTTTCTCAAGTTAAGTTGTTTATTTTTCAGCGCACCAATCGAAACGTTGCTCGGTTATTGCTTTTCCCCATGTGGATGCATGTTTTTCTTGGGTTAAAGTGAATCCAGCATCTTCATATAATTTACGTGCTTTATCTAAACCTTGGAAAGTTGTTAGATATACATGTTCTATTTTATTGTTTTTGACAAAAGACATGGCTTCGATGAATATTTTACTTCCAATACCTGTACCACGTAATTGGTCTGATACGATAAACCAACGTAGTTGTGCGGTTTTATCATTTCTATGGTCTATGGCGATACCACCAACAATCTTGTTATTCATTAGTACCAATCGAATAAAGTCTTTCTCTTTATCAAAACGACTTAAAAACTCACTTACACCACCAGCGATGACCGATTCATAAACATGATCAAATCCCCATACTCGAGCATAAAATTCGCTCTGAATTGCGCATAAGGTGGAAAGACAGCCAGGAATAAACCCAGAAAATGTTATGTCGATGGTCGATGATGTACTGGATTTTGATTTATCTAAACTTGAGGGCATAGTAACAGTTCTCTTCTTCAATTTACTTTCAATTAGTCAATTATGGTGAGCAGTCTATCTAAACAATAAGTTTGCTGATGAAACTTGACATCAACAAAAGCACATCTACTTTAGCCTCAGAATGAGGAGAGTGAGCACTGTGCTTAATAATATGTGAGTATACTTCTCCACCCGAATGTTTTTCTATGGAGTGAACTTGTGCATGTGAGGCATATTGGTCGTTTTCACCTTGTAAAACGAGTATGGGTATATTAATACTTGGTAAAAGGTATTCAATGTTCCAACTCTTAAACCAAGGCTGCAGCCAGGTTGTAGTCCACGCTTCAAATGTTTGTGCTGTATTTTTACCATGATATTTGTATAAACCGTCCAATTTATTCGCCTGCCAAGCTTCATCCGCTTGTTTAATCCCTCTACAGGTTTCGTTTTCGACCATGACATGACCTGCTTCTGAAATGATGCCTCGCAAACGATTAGGTTTTTGTGCTCCATAAATTAACGCAATACTTGCTCCATCAGAATGTCCTACTAGTATAAAAGGCTTACTAGGTATAACTTCATTTAATATCAAAGGTAACTCTTTAAGTGCATATTCATGTAGATAATGAATGCTACGTGTATTTATAAGTGGTGACGATTTTCCATAACCAATACGGTCATAAATCAGTCCTGCACAACCTGTTTGCTGACATAAGTTTTTAGGGAAATCTTTCCACATTCCCACACATCCAAGCCCTTCATGCAGAAATACTAAATAGGGTTTGGTGTTGTCACCTTCTATTAGTTGGTAGTGAATATATTCACTACTGTTGATATTTAATTTTGGCATATATCTCAATTTTATTTATTGCAAAAAGTCGTAGGGATAGTGACTTAATTAGATCTTGACTAAGTTTTTAATCATAAAATATTTACAGCCGGTACGCGGATAACCTTCCTGAGTCCATGCTACGGTGTAGTCATGTTTTTGATAAAAAGGCATGGCTTGGAAATTCAAAGTATCTAACAACACTTTTTTACAACCTCTTTTTAATGCCCCCTTTTCTATATCATTGAGTAATTGACTACCCAAATTTCTACCTCTCATACTTTCGCTAACCCACAACGTATCTAATAAAAACCAATCCCCAAATGTCCTCCCCGCAGCTCCAGCGACGACTTCTTCTCTCTCGTTTGTTATTTTGACAGCGATAGGTTTTTGCTTTTTTACTTCCCAGTTTTGTTCGTTAAATTCATTGATTTGTTGATCCAAAAAGTCAATAAATTGATGTTCTGGGTTTTCGATTAATTCTATTTTCATTTTTTATTACTCTATTTAACAACGGAACGTGCCTCATAATGATGCATTCTTGTAACTAGAGAAAAATCATTAATCATTGCATTAATTATCGTCAGATAAATGTAACAATTGACATTAGCTGCTACAATTCCCAATCATGCAATTTTATAGTCCGATAAGGCCAAAGAGCGTCAATTGCAAAATATAACTGTACTAACTTTTGAAAATTGTTGGGCAATGAATGTGATGATAGTTAATGATTTCTTTTCTATCGTGCAACGTCTGCAACGTCATCACGATCAAACGTTAGACTTTAGTTGTCATATCGTAAGTTATGATGGAAAGATGGTGAAAAGTGCCAGTGGAAATGTTATCAATGTGGATGCTGCTATTGACGATATTAAAGTAACAGATCTCATCATCATTCCACCCATAGAGGGGAATAAACTTGGCCAGAAAATTAATGGTCAGCATGAAATTATACAATGGCTGCAAAAAAAACATGACAATAACATACCTATTTTATCCGTAAGTACAGGCGCGTTTTTATTGGCTGAAGCTGGATTGTTAAGTCATACGTTAGTGGCAACACATTGGGCTTTTTTACGATACTTTAGAAAAACGTATCCCAATACCAATTTTATTAGCAATAAATCTTATACATATGCAGATAACATCTATAGTACAGGAACCTTCAATGGGTGTATGGATGTTTTATTACATTATATAGCATTGTCAAAAGGGGAACACTTTGCACAACAATGTGCGGCACATAGTTTACTTGTGGCACCAGAGCAACTAAATCCGGTATTGCTTGGCAAGCGTAATCATTCTGACGAGTTGATTATCAAAGTTCAAGATTGGATAGAAGAGAATTATAATAAGAGTTTTTCTATTTCTGAGTTAGCCATAAAATTTTCTTATAGCGAACGAAACCTTAAGCGGAAATTTAAACTGGCTACCAATATTTCACCAATTCAATATTTACAAAATGTTCGAATAGAAAAAGCTAAAAAATTGTTAATTGCAACCGATCGTAGTGTGACAGATATCGCCTATACGGTAGGTTATGAAAACTGTAGTTTTTTTATTCGTCTATTTAAAAGGACTGTGGGAGTCACTCCGAAACAATGGCGACTTCAGTAATATAAATATTTCATAGATTATGGCTCTAGGCTAAGCTCAGGAAGCAAATATGATTCCCATAATGTTTCCTTAAATATTTTCTTAAAAAAGCCAAAATGTCCAATGTTTTTAGCGTGCATTTGTTCCGGAGAAAATCTATGCATTTTAGGATTACTACTACCAAAAAAACTATGCAAAGAACTAATGTTTTCAGCCGACATTAATTGATCATCGCTAAATGAAAATGATGAAATAGGCTTGTTGAACGCTTGGTAAGATGCTTTTATTTCTTCATTTTCTACACCTAATAAATATTGAGGGTGCAAACACCATTTTCTCCACTGTGTCATCACCCCAAAAGGTAAATTCCCGACCATACCCAAGCGTTTACCGGGAAAGTAACCTAGTAGCTTCAGTAATACAGGTGCAACAAAATACCAAAGATACCAAACCTTCTTCTTTAGGGGGGCTGCATTTTGTCGCCAATAGCCACTTCCGGAAGATATAGTAATCACTTTTGAAATGACATTTATGTTCGGTATCATAGCGGTTATTTGGCCACCAAGACTATGCCCTATCCAATAAATGGCTAGACCATCAATATTATCTGACACTTTCTCCAAAATCTTTTTACAGTCAAATTTTGCCCAGTCAGTAATAGTCGCTTTTGATTTTTTGTAATATTCAGAGTTGTTATCTCCCATTGATGAATAATCAAAAGTTACTACTTCAAAGCCATGGTTAGCTAACCATAAAGCAAAATCTTTATAATATGCTCTATCGACTCCTAATGCAGGAGCAATTACAACAGCTCCTTTCTTATTATGCTTGGGAGTATAAAAGGTACTGTTAACTATTTGTTTATTGTCTGCTATTAATTCCAAATTTTTAATATCTATCATAATCAAGGCTCTATTTTTGACGAATAGTTTTCGTTAAAACCCTTTTAATACTTAGTGCACACCAATACAGTTATATGACACAAAGCAAAAGTTAAAGGGGGTAACTAATATTAAATTGAAAGCAAGGCTTGGGTTTTAAGCTGACTTTATTTTTAATCTACCTTTTACTTAACGTTCAATCTATACAGAAATTTATGGTCATCATATTACCATTCTTACTAAAATAAAGTTAATGTCAGAACGTCTTGAATTGTTGTTTATTTATTCTAATTCCAATGGAGAGCCAATTTTTTCATCATACGGGAAAATATCTTGATGATTAGAAAGTAAAAATATAGAGATAGCATGTGTTTAAATTGAGAAAAATAGAAAGGTGGTTGTGAATTTTAAAAGGTACTGCTCAATATTACTCTAACAGTTAGGGGAAATTTTCTGCTTAATTTTAGTGAAAATATTACTGACTTTGGCATAAATCCATTGTGAATAAATCAATGTTTTTGGCAGTGATGAAAATAGAAACGAACTACATTTTCTCATTACAGTGTAAAGCTATTTTTTTAGAAATTTTAAAGATGCTCTCTTTAATTATCGCAATAACTGTAGGGGAGCTCTCAGCTTCATTTCTGATTAAATATATCGCTTGGAATCATTCATAATTATACAATTATCAGAGTTTTGCTAACTTAATAGTAAAGAAGACTACTTTGTCCAAGCGCCTCTGAGAAAGACAATATCATATCCATAATTTCATCACTCATTTATATGTTTACAAATTTAATGCATCCTTGCCCACGATAAGAGGTAGTGAGATTGTTTTTGATGTATGGCTAAACAGTTTCTTAAAGAAAAGTGTGCCATCTCCGACGACTAATCCATAACAGTAATACGAAAGTAAACATAGACATACTACCGCCACTTGATGATTGAGTGTCAGCTTGTATCGCAGTAGCGGTACTTTGATTTACTTCAAGTGGAAATACATCTTCAGTATCAAATATACCGTCATTATCATCATCGGTATCACTGTTATTTCCTACACCATCACTGTCGGTGTCGACACTTTCATTAACATCAAGTGGAAATGCATCTTCAAAATCAAATACACCGTCATTATCATCATCGGTATCACTGTTGTTACCAACGCCATCACTGTCGGTATCGACACTTTCATTGGCATCAAGTGGAAATACATCTTCAGTATCAAATACACCGTCATTATCATCATCGGTATCACTGTTATTACCTACGCCATCACTGTCGGTGTCGGTATTTTCATTAGTATCAAGTGGAAATGCATCTTCAATATCAAATACACCGTCATTATCATCATCGGTATCACTATTATTACCTACGCCATCACTGTCGGTGTCGGTATTTTCATTAGTATCAAGTGGAAATGCATCTTCAATATCAAATACACCGTCATTATCATCATCGGTATCACTATTATTACCTACGCCATCACTGTCGGTGTCGACACTTTCATTTACATCAAGAGGAAATGCATCCTGACCATCAAGCACACCGTCATTATCGTCGTCGATATCGCTATTGTTTCCGACGTTATCTTCATCTGTATCAAGCCATTCGCTAGGATCTTGTGGGAAGACATCAATACTGTCATTAAATCCATCGCCATCACTATCAATGTCGTTATTCTGGGTATTGAAAATAATATTTGCTAATACAGGATAATGATCAGAAGCTTGTGTAGTTATATCGTTTTCAATACGTTGTGCAGATACCACTAAATTGTTTGTATTGTTATATAACAACCAGTCAACACCTGATTTGTTACCATCATTTACAGCATTCCAGGTATCATCAAGGGTGACTTTATTAGTGATCCCACTCGGCAAACTAACTTGTTCTAAGAGAAATTGCATCGTTGTTGTATTTGTACTGGCGTTAAGATCGCCTGCAATAACGAAGGGGAGTTGCCAACCAGTTGATAAATTATATATTAACTCGACGAGTATCTCGGCGTGTTGTTCATTGACTTGTGCCGCTGTATATCCCGAAGGTAATCGATCATTTTGGGTTTGCTGAGAACAGAAATGGCTATTTGTAAAAATAAATTGACTACCGGTACTCTTATCCGAAAAAATGGCATAGTTTATATAACTATCATTTACACACCACAGCATTTGATTTGTTTCGGTACTGCCAGAAACGATGAGATTCAACCTTGTACTGTCAAATAGTATTGGTATACGACTGTCATGCAAATTAATCATCTTATAATGGTCACTTATTAAGGGGATTAGCTCATTTAAAGGTGTTTGACCTGCTTCTTGTAGTCCAATTACGCTGGGTAAATTACTATTTATTGTATCAGAAATTAGTGATGCTCGATGTGACTGCCAGTTTGCGCCAGCAATATTGTACGTTAAAAAAGAAACCTCAGTTGAAGTATGCAATTTTCGTTCACTGGCTAATATTGGTCTGTCAAAAGGAAACTCTTCATTGGCTACTCGCGGATCAGTTAGGCCATTTGCAATAAATTCAGCTACATTATTTTTAGTTGCTTCACTTTGTGATGCCATTGATAACGTATGATAATCAACAAACATATTTTCATTGGTGGTTGGAATACCAGATTGATTATCAATAAATTGTTGGTGTGGGTTTTCGATGCCATTGTCCTCATCAGCAAGGGCATTATAAAAATCGATAGCATCTCGTGTATCGAGTACCCACCCCGTATGCATTAGGGATTTTCTCAAACCTGAATTTCTTAAAGAAGGAGTTTTAAATCGTCCAAAATCATCAATATTTTGGGTAACCTCTTGTCGCCCTATATCTTCTTGAGCTGGTCTTAAGCCGATATTATAAAATTTATTATCGGTAAATAATGGAGGTTTATGGCAATTATCACATACTGTAGATTCTTCAAACATTTCCCAACCAGCTACTTGCTCAGCTGTCATAGCGGTTGTGTCTCCAGCAATGAATTTATCCCAAGGCGTTTGATCAGCAATTAATGTTCTTTCGTAAGTGGCAATAGCCATTCCGATACGTGCTGCAGTAATATCTTCACTACCAAACGCTTGTTCAAAAAGCGATTGATAATTAGCGAACTTTTCGAGTTGAATTGTAATGTCAACGGGGATATTTTCGGCAAGTGCCAATGGAGTGACTTGTTGTAATTTATCAATAACGTCTTGCCAGGTTCTCCCAAGCTTCGCCATTTCTATAGAGCTTAAAATAGGCCCTATCGCTTGACTTTCTAACGCACCATTTTTTTCAATTAACACATCGACAGGATTTTGAGGGTCGATAAAAACCTCTATCGCTCTGCCATCCCAAAATAGAGTTGGCGAAAACATCGCATTAATATTTGATGGTGATGAACGGCCAGTAACTTGCGCTTTATAGTTAAAGTGAGGATTGTTTTCCAATAACATTTCATTATTATATTGTCGTATCCCTGCAGAGCCAATTATATCATCGTCAGTATCCCAAATATTATCAGGTCCTGGATGTAGCGCTGGGTTTTCCTCTGCACCACCTACATGCGGTTTATGGCAACTGCCACAGGCTACAGTGTTATCACTTGATAGTTGTTCATCCCAAAACAATATTTTTCCCAGTACTCTTTTAGGCTCTGTGACGATATTTTCACTTGGTACAGGAATTATCAATTCGGCGAGTGAAATGTTGTCTGCGAGTACAAAGTAAGGAGAGCAAAAAAATAATGTCACAAAGTGGCGAGCAGAGTATGTTTTTATGTATTTTATAATGATGAAAAGTGGGATGTTTATCTTAATTTTAAGCACTCTAAATACCTAACTACTGTTGAGTTTTATCTAATTTAACTTTAATGACCCATTATTGAGTCAGTCTATGAAAAATTAAAATTTTTCAGGGAACAGTTGTTAAACGATGCTAAATGAATTTGGTTGACAGCCATGGTGAAAAAATTATTTTTAAATAATAGGAACACTGATAGACCTTTGGAATTAAAGTAGGCTATTACAAATAGTAGAAAAAAATAATCGTGAATATTGGATTATTCAAATAGACAATAAGTGATTTATCAATGTATCTCGCTGTAACTAGGCTAATACTCACAATCTAAAAAAGCGGTATGTTATAGGAAAATATGGTAGATTTTTAATTACATAAGAAGAAAACCTATCACTACAACCAAGGTAGGTTGCAATCGCTTAATAAACTTTTATTTACTGGAATATCGTTATGAAAGAATTTATCCAATCATTGCCCAAAATTGAGCTGCATCTTCATATTGAAGGAACACTTGAACCTGAGTTGATGCTTAAGCTTGCAGAGCGAAATAATATTGATATCCCTTTTAATTCAATTACTGAGATTAAGAGTGCATATAACTTTCATAATCTCCAATCATTTCTCGATATATACTTTCAAGGGGCGAATGTACTCATCAATGAACAAGATTTCTTTGAATTAACTTGGGCATATTTACTACGCTGCAAGGAAGATAATGTTGTACATACTGAAGTTTTTTTTGACCCGCAAGCACATACTGAACGTGGTATTTGTTTTGATGATGTTGTTAATGGTATCCATAGAGCGCTTATCAAAGGCACGACAGAACTAGGTATTAGCACTAAGCTTATTATGTGCTTTTTACGTCACTTAGATGAAGCATCCGCATTTCAAACCTTGGAAAGTGCACAAGGTCATAAAGACAAAATCATCGCTGTGGGGTTAGACTCTACGGAAATTGGTAACCCAGTAGGAAAATTTGAGAGAGTATTTAATCGAGCAATTGAACAAGGCTTTTTAAGTGTTGCGCATGCTGGAGAAGAAGGGCCAGCGAGTAATATTTACGACGCGTTGAACGTATTACACGTTACTCGAGTCGATCATGGCGTTCGTTGCATTGAAGATGAAGAACTAGTGAAAAAACTAGTCACTGAACGTATTCCTCTTACGGTTTGTCCTTTATCGAACATTAAGTTAAAAGTTTTTGAGCATATGGCCCAACATAATATTGTAACCCTACTTCGAAGAGGGCTCTGTGTCACGATAAACTCCGACGACCCAGCATATTTTGGTGGTTATATGTCGGATAACTTTATGGCGGTAAATGAAGCACATGTTATGAGTAAAATGGAAATTACTCAGTTTACGTTTAACGCTATTGATGCCAGTTTTATATCGAGTAGTGAAAAACAACAACTAAGGTTTTTGACGCAAAAGCACCTAGATTTACATCAATAATTGTTGATTTCTTCTTATTAGAATTTACAGTTTTTTGTCGCTAATTACACAGTTTAATGTGTTAAGAAGATAAACTTAGCGATGAACATGACGGTAAGTGCCCAAATCCCAAGAGATATTTCATTGGACTTACCCGTACCCGCCTTTAGCAACGTGTAGGTAATGAAACCAAAGGCAATGCCGTTCGCGATAGAAAAAGTAAATGCCATCATCACTGTCGTGCATACCGCTGGCGCATATTCAGTTAAATCATCCCAGTTCAATCCTTTAAGTGAGCTCATCATCAACATTGCAACGTAAATAAGTGCACCGTTAACAGCAAAACCCGGTAGCATTTTTGCAAGGGGTAAGAAGAACATGCCGGCAATGAATAATAATCCTACGGTAACCGCTGTTAGCCCTGTACGACCACCGGCAGAAACTCCGGCAGCAGATTCAACATAAGAAGTCACAGGAGGGCAACCAAAAGCGGTACCAATAACAGATGATATTGAATCAGCTTTTAGTGATTTGTTTAGGCCATGGATTTTCCCGTTTTTATCTTGTAGGTTAGCGCGTTCAGCTAGGCCCATTAAAGTGCCAGCGGTATCGAAAATGTTAACAAAAAGAAACGTAACAATGACAGGTATTAAGGCCACTTCAAAAGCACCTACGATATCAGCTTTCCACAATACCGGTTCAAGTGCAGCGAATTGAGGTAAGGCGAATAAACCATTGTAACTAACAAATCCAGATGCTGGAGCAAAAGATTTTGCGGCCTCTGCTACTACAAAAAAATCTATAGGTAGCAGCCAAGTCATAATAAAAGCAATGAAAGTGGTTAAAGCAATACCAATGAGTACGGCACCAAAAACTTTACGGTAACTAAGAATCGTGATCAGTAAGAAGCTTAAAAATCCTAACGCTGGTGCTTCAGGGCCGAACTGACCGAAGCCAAAATGGGTAAAATCAGCGATAGCAACGACATTATCTGGATTAGGTACGATGATACCTGTGAATCGTAGGCCAATGAAACCGAGGAAAAGGCCTACGCCAGCAGTCATTGCCAGTCGTAAGCTCATCGGAATACTATCTAACATCCATTCTCGAAGACGAGTAACACTCATGAAAACGAAGATGACTCCTGAAAGAAATACGGCACCTAGTGCAACTTGCCATGTATATCCCATCGCCCCAACGACAGAAAAAGTAAAAAAAGCATTGAGACCCATGCCAGGAGCGAGACCAATCGGCCAATTTGCGTAGAGCCCCATTAATATCGTGGCAATAGCAGCTCCAAGACAAGTAGCGAGAAACAATCCATCAAAGGGCATACCGGTTTTTGACATAATCAAAGGGTTTAAAAACATGATGTAAGACATTGTCACAAAGGTGGTAAGACCCGCGATAAGCTCTGTTTTTATATTTGTATTATGCTTTGTTAGTTTAAACAGACGTTCGAATAGCCCGATATTTTTAACTGGTTTCTTGAACGTTTTACTAACATTTTCCATATTTACGGGGCTCTTGTTGAATGATTAACAGGGCGGTTTTAATGGTTAAAACCAATGTTTTGCTGAGAAATCTATTACTGATATAAAGTGATATAGGGGAGTGCTTCTTTAATAGTATATTCACTAGACATAAATATAATAGACATAAAATTGAGTAAAGATATTAGTAGGATGGAATATACCGATTTTAGTTAGTAAAATTAAGTAAATATTTAATTAAGTGAGTATCTTTGTCCATTTACTCTTCTATTCTTTAATTTAAAAATTTGTCAGTAATGTCAGGTTTTTGAGTTTTGTTATATAATGCCTATCTTAGCTCTTGATCAAGCGACAATATAGTAGGGTAAATTGTTTGAGAGAACAGATTTTCATGAATTTTTGCATTTACACTTTTAGGTATTTACACATTCAAGTATTTACATATTTAGGCATTTACACATAACCAAGTACTATTTACTAAACACATTAAATTAGGCCGCTATGCTTTCTTTCTCACACTTTAATCGACATACCCTTAAAGGTGACATTTTTGGTGCTTTGACATCAACAATTGTTGCAATACCTTTTGCATTAGCCTTTGGGGTTACATCGGGAGCTGGAGCAAGCGCGGGGATTTATTGTGCCATTTTTACCGGTTTTTTTGCTTCCTTATTTGGTGGTACCAATCAACAAATTTCCGGACCAAATACAGGTTTAACTGTTGCAATGGCGGCGATACTAACCAATTTTGTTGCACAGTCGCCCGAAAATGGCATCGCAGCAGCTTTCACTGTGGTTAGTTTAGCTGGATTATTCCAAATGCTGTTTGGCTTTTTTAAGTTAGGTAAGTACTTTACGCTGGTCTCGTATCCAGTGATATCCGGTTTTACTTCTGGCATTGGAATATTAATCATCCTTTCGCAAATAGAGCCGCTCTTTGGATATGATCTTGCTGAGCTGCACATGTCATTTAATATACTAACCAGTGATAATACATTACTTGGCCTAGGTTGTTTGTTAATACTTTTTTTATGGCCTAAAAAGTTTAGGCAAACTCTGCCTGCCAGTATTGTTGCAGTCGTTGCTGCAACCGTATTTTTTGTATTTTCTGGTGTTGATTTACCTGTTGTTGGTGCCATTTCAAGTGACTTACCTGCATTCAATATTCCGGTATGGGACAG
>Ga0209292_1000487_pt1 | contig 51733 bp, 49 predicted proteins | sample GOMGulsemesocosm_2_FD_184634 | JGI IMG/M metagenome (GOLD analysis project Ga0209292, IMG submission 184634) | Methane-oxidizing microbial communities from mesocosms in the Gulf of Mexico - GOM9C Gulf of Mexico (SPAdes) (version 2) | ecosystem: Environmental > Aquatic > Marine > Cold seeps... | reverse complement strand
AATTCAGCGGAAAACAATTCAGCGGAAAACAATTCAGCGGAAAACAATTCAGAAGCACCACAAGGTGAACCTGAATCGCAAGCCGAGAATGGATCGGCCACAACGCTGCAATCTAAAAATACTGGTGTACAGCACAAAGATAATCAAAAATCCGACCAAGAAAGTGAGTGGGGCGCAATGTCAGCCCAAGGTCAAGAAAGCGCGCCTATCGCTTTGCAACCTAGATTTATGCGTGACCGCACTGCTAAAAAAAAACACTACGCTGAGCTAGTCACAGACAAAACGCAGCCGATGACAGCAAAGAATACGATCAAGAATAAAAGTGGTGATATCGCAGGTGGTCATAAAGCCAGTCGCCAACAAACTCAACAGCCAGATTGGTTACCCACGTTAGTGAGTAATTTAGGTCAGTGGCCGCCACAACAGATTAAATATAAAACGGTAAAGTTAGGCCAGCCGAGCGTGCATTTTATCTTACTTGATACTTCTGGTTCTATTTTACAACATCAGCAATTAGGTCAAGCGAAAATTGTAATCATGACTATCGCAGAACAAATTTATCAGCAGCGCCAGCAATTATGCATTTTTGGTTTTGGTAATGAAAATGTTGAGTTGATCATGGCGCAACAAAAAGCGCCAAAGCAACTGCAGCAGTGGTTAGATAATATTACTGCCGGAGGTGGTACGCCGATCCGTGATATGTTGCAGCAAGTGCGAACCCAGCAAGATAAATTAGCTAAACAAAGTAAAGGTTACCGCTTTTATAATTATCTGATCACCGATGGTCGCATCCGCCAAGATATTGATGATTTGAGTTTACTCGGTGAAACCTTGTTGATTGATTCTGAAGATGCGACGGTAAAGCGTGGCCGAGGGGCGATACTAGCTGAGCAGCTAAACGCGGAATATTGCGCATTATCATCTTAGTGAAATCGAATCTAAGGCAAAAATAGAGCGTAGGATTTAGACATTTTCTTTGCAAAATGTCTTTTTCAGGGATGAAAAAGCCAAGCATACAAGGATGTACTCGCTGCGTTTTTGCTGGAAAATTGTCTTACATCCGAAAGCCTAATTAGGCTCAGCAGATACAAATAATAATTAGATAATATAAAGAGTTAAAATGACAAAAATAACATGTCCAGCGTTGATCCTTGCCGCACCTTCTTCTAGTCAAGGCAAGACTACGATCACGGCGGCATTAGCATCAATGCTAAAAGCACAAGGTAAAATAGTTCGAGTATTTAAAGTTGGGCCTGATTATCTAGATCCGCAGATTTTACGTCAAGCATCAGGACAGCCTGTAGAACCGTTAGATTTATGGATGGGCGGTCCTGAATATTGCCAGCACAAACTTTATGAAGCGGCAAACGTCGCCGATATTATTTTAATCGAAGGCGCGATGGGCATCTTTGATGGTAATCCATCTAGCGCCGATCTTGCTGCGCAATTTGATATCCCAATTGGTATCGTCATGGATGTAAAAGGCATGGCACAAACCGCAGCTGCAATTGCTTATGGCCTCGCTACTTACCGTGATGATTTTAAAGTAGCGGGTCTAATTGCTAATAACTGTGGTACAGAGCGTCATGCGCAATTAATTCGTGATGCTATGCCTGCAAGTTTGCCTTTATTAGGCGCATTAAAACGCAGTGATGATATTACTCTACCTGAGCGTCACTTAGGTCTAGTGCAAGCTGAAGAAATTTTAGATGAACTCATTGTTAGACTAGAAGCTGGGCGTGAATGGATCGAATCATCAGAGCTGGTTAACCTGCTAGAAAAACTAGAACCGACTGAGTTTAGCCCTATAGATCCAAATTTATTACCGGAAATTAAACCGGAGTTAAATGGACGTAAGATAGCCATCGCTAAAGATAATGCTTTTAGCTTTATCTACGATGCCAATGTCAATCTATTAACAGAATTGGGTGCTGAGTGTGTATTTTTCTCGCCAATTCATGATGAACAAATGCCAGAAGCAGATGCTTTATGGTTGCCAGGCGGCTATCCTGAGTTGCACGTTGAAGCGCTGCAAAAAAACATCAGTATGCATCGTTCTATTAAGGCGTTCGCTGCGGCGAATAAACCCATTTTGGCAGAATGCGGTGGCTTATTATATAGCCTCGAATCGCTGACTGATCTTGAAGATAATACTTATAAGATGCTAGGTTTAATGGCCGGCATGGGCAAGATGCGCCAACGTGGCGGTTGCCAAGGCATGCAAACCGCTCAATTACCTGAAGGTGATATTCGTGGGCATTCTCATCATCGCTCTTTAAGTAGTTTGACCCCTGTGCCAATCGCTTGCGGTAAACGCCCTAAGCATCCTGCGCCAGGTGAAGAAATTTACCGTGTTGGCAGTTTAACGGCCAGTTATATACACTTGTTTTTCCCATCGAATCCGCAAGCGGTGATCAATCTTTTTAAGGACGCATAAGTTATGTTCATTGAACAATTACCATTGATATTCTTAGGCTTTAGCCTTGGTTTGATGCACGCATTAGATGCGGATCACGTGATGGCAGTTTCTACTTTGAGTAATCAAAAACCAAGCCTGCGCAGAACGGTATTGTTCAGTGCGAACTGGGCAATTGGTCACGGCAGCGTATTGGTTGTCAGTGGTTTATTGTTGTTTGGCTTAGGTGTTGCTTTGCCAGAATCACTTATTCATGTTGCTGAAATGAGTGTGGGTGGGTTATTGATTTTCTTAGGGCTATTTTCTTTCTGGCAATTCAGACAGCAAAAACTAAGTCTTGCAACTCATCGTCATGGCGATGTTGAACACCAACATTGGCATGAGCATACTCATACCGATAATAGTGCTGAAGCGCCAACTAAAGACGGCCATGTGCCAGTGATGGTTGGGGTATTACACGGACTTGCCGGTAGTGCACCAGCGTTAGCGCTGATTCCAGCGATTGGTCAAACTGAATTGTCAGTTGTGATCGGTTATTTAGTGATGTTCTCAGTCGGTGTTATGTTATCAATGATGGCGTTTGGACTGGGTTTTGGTTCATTGCAACGCATTCTAAAAGAGCGTTATGACATGTTGTTTTACTGGAGTCGTCGCGTGATCGCGCTATCGTCAACCGTGCTTGGTTGTTTCTGGTTATATCAGGCGATATAACCTATGTGGCCAGAAAGTGATGAGCAAGTTAAACCGTTACGTACGGGATTAACCACAGGAACCTGTGCAACAGCATCTTGTATTGCTGCTGCTCATCACCTGTTAGCTGATATTCAAATGGACGCGGTGCATGTTACTTTGCCTCGCGGTCAGATTGTCGATCTGGCTATTGTTAAACATCACTATTTAACAGCAACTCAGTGTCGCGCTGATGTCATTAAAGATGCTGGTGACGATCCTGATGTGACTCATGGCGCGACTATCTTTGTTGAATTGACCTTAATTCCTCAAACTCAAACTCTAACTCAAGCTGAAACTGAAACTGAAACGGAAATAGTTTTTAAAGCTGCGCTTGGCGTCGGCACTGTTACTCGTGATGGTTTAGCATTAGCGATTGGCGAGCCTGCTATTAATCCAGTACCGCGACAAATGATGTCAGAACATCTAACTGAGATCGCCAAAAAGTTTAACTACACTGGTGGTTTTAGTGTGGCTGTCGGTGTTGAAAATGGCGAAGAAATTGCGCTAAAAACCATGAATGGTCGTTTGGGTATTATTGGTGGTTTATCAATTCTTGGCGTATCAGGCATTGTTCGACCATTTTCTTGCTCTGCTTATATCGCATCGATTTTCCAAGGTATGGATGTGGCCACGACTAATGGTTATCGCCATATTGCCGCTTCCACGGGCAATCGCAGTGAAGCTGCCATTAAGGCCCATTACCAGCTGCCTGAGATTGCACTTATTGAGATGGGCGACTTTGTTGGCGCTGTATTGCAGCACAGTAAAAAAGTACCGCTAGATAAACTCAGTTTTTGTGGTGGTTTTGGTAAGGTCAGTAAACTAGCGATGGGAAAATGGAATTTACACAGTAAAGAATCGAGTATTGATTTCCCATTTTTAGCGCAATTAGCAACAAAGTTAGGTGCTGATACTGACCTACAGAATTCTATTTTAACGTCTAATACCTCTATTGAAGCGTTGAAATTCTGTAACGAGCACGGCATCGATTTAGCCACTGCGATCTGCCAATCTGCTCTTGAACAATTACGCCGAAAGATCCCTGCTGTGATTGAAATTGAAGTGTGGGTGATCAACCGCCAAGGTGATTTAATTGCCAATGCACAAGAATCAAAAGGATAATTTGATGAAAAGAGTGATTCGATGAAATTACTGTTACTCGGCGGGACTGCGGATGGACGTAAACTAGCTGCACTACTGCATGAACAAGGTATTGAAGTGATTTACAGTATTGCTGGATTGGTGCGTAAACCGCCGTTGGATTGCCAAATTATCAGTGGTGGATTTAGTCAACATGGTGGTTTAGTCAGCTATCTACAGCAAGAGAAAATAACCGCAGTGTTAGATGTGACCCATCCTTATGCTCAGCAGATCAGCAGCACTGCGCAGACAGTTTGTGAGTCGTTAAATTTACCGTATTGGCGCTTTCATCGCCAAGCTTGGCAAGCTGAATGCGGTGATGATTGGCGTGGTTATACTGATAATGTCGAGTTGATACATTTATTAAAAAAAGCATTAACAACAGAAACAAATATCCTATTCAGTATTGGTCAGCTTGATGCTGAGCTATTACAATTATTAGCTGATTTGGCCAAACGTACTGCGGAACAAGGTGTTACATTGCGGCTTATTGTGCGTACCGCTGTAGCACCTAAAATCCCATTATTAGCTGATATGCACTGGTTAAAAGCCATAGGGCCTTTTCATTTTGATGATGAAAAGGCGCTCTTACAGCAACATAAAATCAGTCTGATGGTGAGTAAAAACAGCGGTGGTGATTCCACTTATCCAAAACTCGTTGCGGCGCGGCAATTACAAATTCCGGTGTTTATGCAAACTCGCCCTGAATTAGCTGATATTGAAACAGAATTTAATGATTTAAATGACTGTGCTGAGTTTGTGGCTGGTTTCAGTCGTTCGTTTACCTCACCCTGATAGGTTGCTAATATGCTAGTGAAGACAGAGAATATTCAGCGGTTAATGATAATTTTACCGTATTAACGGCGTAATTTAACGCGATAAAAACTAACAAAATAATAAGAAGAAAACGATGGCGTTTGCATATGAGATTAATCCCCAAGCAATCGAACAAGAAAGCTTCCGTCAAATCCGAGCATTGACTGAGTTAAATCACCTATCACCTGAGCAGCAACAAGTTGTGATGCGTATTGTGCACAGCGTGGGCATGCCAGAAGTCAGTGAGCAAGTTCGTTTTAGCGCACTGGCATGTAAACAGGGCTTGCGAGCGATTGCCGAGAAAAAAGCTATTCTGTGCGATGTGGAAATGGTGCGACATGGCATTACCAAACGCATGGTGAGTTGCGCTCCTTTATGTTATCTCAATGATGAACGCGTGCCACCATTGGCAAAAGCCAAAGGTGAAACGCGTACTATGGCTGCGCTGGAGTTTTGGCAACAAGATCTTGCAGGCAGTATTGTGCTCATTGGCAATGCGCCGACGGCGTTATTCCGTTTATTAGAAATGATTGAGCAAGGCGCACCTAAACCAGCCTTGATTATTGGCATGCCGGTGGGTTTTGTTGGTGCTGCGGAATCAAAACAAGCGCTATGGGATGTACATGAAAAACTCGGTATCGAGTGTATTACCTTACTAGGCCGTCAGGGCGGTAGCGCGGTCACTTCTGCGACACTAAATGCGCTGTTACGTTGTAGCCAAGGAGAGTGGTATTAGTCATGGCAATTTTTCAAATGTTTAACTCGGGTGAAAATGAGCATAATAGTGGTCTTTTGGAAAATCATATTGAGATGACACATAAGATCCATGTGATTGGTCTTGGTGTTGCTGATGCGGCGATATTAGCATCGGATGCACGTAATGCTTTGGGTGATGCTGATATGGTTATTGGCTCTGAACGCCAGCTGGCTATGGTGGCTGATATGCTTGATATCATGTCTGAAATGAATCAAGACCCAGACAACAGATTTCAGACTCAGCAAGTTATCTTACCGAAATTAGCCGAACTTGAACCATTAATTTTAGCCAATCAAGCGTTAAAAATTGTGGTGCTGGCTTCGGGTGATCCACTGCATTATGGTATTGGTCGCTGGTTAACTAAAAAGCTTGGCAATCACAATCTGCAATTCCACGGTGGTGTATCGAGTGTACAAGCCGCGTGTCACCATTTAGGTTTGGCTTTACAAGATATTGAAGTCTTGAGTTTACACGGTCGACCGCTCGCTAAAATTTACACTGTCTTGAATAATAATCATAAATTAGTGGTATTAACGGATAAAAACAGCCAGCCTCAGCATTTAGCGCAAGCTTGTATGCATGCTGGGTTTAACGACTCTAAAATTACCGTTTGCGAACGCTTAGGCTATGAAGACCAAATTATTCGCAGCTTTAATGTTGCAGATTTGGCTAATGGCCGTGAATGCTTTAATGCCCTGCATGTTTCAGTGGTTGAAGTGCAAGGCAAAGGTGCATTCTTACCTAACTTCCCCGGTATTGAAGACCAACATTTTATTACCGGTCGTGAAGCGGGCAAAGGCATGATCACTAAGCGTGAAGTGCGTGTACAAATTTTGTCTTTATTACAAGCCAGTAGAGGTGATGTAATTTGGGATATTGGTGCGGGTTGTGGCAGTGTCGCGGTAGAGTTAGCTTATTGGCAGCCCAACGCCAACATTTATGCAATTGAGCATCATCCTGACAGACTCAATTGCTTGGCAGCCAATCAACAACGTTTTGGTGTTGTTGCTAATCTACACACTATTGCTGGCAGAGCACCAGAGCAATTAGCTGAATTACCGATGGCGAATAAAGTGTTTGTCGGTGGCAGTGACGGTGAGTTAAGTGAGATTTTACAACAAAGTTGGCAGCAATTGCCGGTTGGTGGCGTATTAGTCGCCAGTGCCATTATGGAAAGCACTAAGTCTAAATTACATACTTTTTCTGACACACTTACTGCTGAAGAAAGTGCAACCGAGTCTATGCAAGTTGCCATCAGTAAAGGCACTAAATTAGCTGGGCAGCTGGTATATAAGCCAAATTATCCAGTGACTCTTTATCGTTTTATTAAGCTGTAGGAAGTAATTATGACAATCAATATTGCATCGCAATCAAGTAAGACAAAAAACGATAAACGCAAAGGTAAATTAATTGGTGTAGGGGTCGGTCCTGGCGATCCATTATTAATGACGTTAAAAGCGCATCAACTGATCCAACAATCTGTCGTGATCAGTTATTTGGTGGGTGAAAGTGGTATCTCTCAAGCGAAAACCATTGCCAATGATGCGATCAGCAGTCGCCAATTTCCCGCGATTGAAGAAGCCATTATTATGCCTATGGAGCGAGATAGAACTCGCGCCAATGCGGCCTATGATGAAGCTGCCTCTCGTATTAGAACGCACCTTGAAACGGGTCATGATGTGGTGTTTTTATGTGAAGGTGATCCGCTGTTTTTTGGCTCGTTCAGTTATTTACTTGAACGTCTGCAGCCAGATTTCGAGTGTGAAGCCATTCCTGGTATTGCTTCGATTAATGCTGCTGCGGCCGCGTTAGTGCAACCATTAACTACTTTAAGCGATTCGTTTACGGTATTAAGTGGTCGCCATGATGATGCGTTTTTACGCCAAAACCTACGAGATCATGCAACGGTTGTTATTATGAAAGCGGGTCAAGCCCGTCCGCGCATTTTAGCGGCATTAGCTGATACAGGGCGCACACAAGATGCCAGTTATTTAGAATATATTAGTCGTGACAATCAAGTTATCGAAACGGATGTAAGAAAATTAGAAAATGCCGCAGGGCCGTATTTCTCACTGTTCGTGGTACGCCGTTAATGATCACGATTGTAGCATTAACGGAGCCGGGTTTATTACTGGCTAAACGGATTGATGGATTACTTAAAAGTAATGCGGCATTAGCCATTAAAGCTAGCGAAAAGCAAGCCGGGTGCGTCAGCCAAATATGTTACAAACCGAAACCGTTTTCTGCTACTGTGCAGCAGGCTTTTCAATCAGGCGATGCGTTGATCTTGATTTGCGCTACTGGTATTGCTGTGCGCACTTTAGCGTCAGTACTTGATAGTAAGTTAACCGATCCGCCAGTATTGGTTTTGGATGAAGCGGGGCAGTTTATTATCCCACTATTATCGGGTCATGAAGGTGGTGCTAATGATTGGGCGGGTAAACTGGCGAATGCCTTATCGGCGCAATTAGTTATGACCACTGCAAAGCCTTATATTGATCCAATATATAGTGTCGGTATGGGTTGCGAACGAAATTGTCCAGTTGATAAACTTGATGAATTATTACAGCAATGTTTGCAAAAAGCAGACCTTAATATTGAGCAAATTAGTCATATTAATAGCATTGATATTAAAGCCGATGAAGTGGGTTTAATAGAGCTTGCTAAGCGTTATAGCAAGCCATTTATGACTTGGGATAAAATCCAATTACGCACGGTAGAAGATCAACTCAGTACTAAATCTGATTATGTATTTGGTGTGGTTGGTGTCTATGGTGTCGCTGAATCTGCGGCTTTGTTGGATGCTAAAATACAAACACAGCAAACGCCTGAATTGCTATTAAATAAACATAAATCAGCGGTAGCGACTTGCGCAATAGCAAGGGCGTATCCGTTGGCAGATCAAAGTAATAGAAAAACCGAAAATCGTAATAGTATTAATGGCGCAAACATATAAGGCCATGGATGGTCTTGTTTAAGCGAACAGGGATGTCTTGAGCGGTTTGCAGAATTAATACTATTTTGATTGTTAGATTGAATACAGGCATTGAAGAACAGAGCCTTAAAAAAATAAAGACAACAATAAAAAGTGGTAATCAATGAGTAAATTATTTTTAATCGGCACAGGTCCCGGTGATATCGACCTAGTAGCGCCAAAAGCAAAAGCAGCAGTGCAAGTAAGTACCGACCTTGTAGCTTATGGTTTGTATCTTGAGCTATTAGGGAGTGTTTGCGATGGCAAAGTACATCATGATTTACCATTAGGCCAAGAAATAGATCGCGCTCGTTTAGCATTAAATTTAGCGGCCGAAGGTAAAGCGACAGCGCTTATTTCTAGTGGTGATATCGGTATTTATGCCATGGCGACCTTGGTATTTGAATTACTTGATCGTCAACTGCAAGGTTTAGAAGAACATCCTGAATGGCTAGATGTTGACATCGAAGTGGTACCAGGGATCTCTGCAATGCAAGCTGGCGCAAGTAAAGTCGGCGCTATGCTGGGCCATGATTTTTGTACTATCTCATTGTCTGATTTATTAACGCCATGGCAAACGATTGAAAAACGTTTACATAGCTGTGGCACCGGTGATTTTGTGGTGTCATTTTATAACCCAAGATCAAAAAAACGCGATTGGCAGATCAATACGGCGCGCGATATTTTATTGCAATACCGTCCAGCCAATACGCCCGTATTACTCGGTCGTCAACTAACCCGTGAAGATGAAAGCATCACCATGACTACGTTAGATAAGCTGCATTCAGATGATGTAGATATGTTTACTATGGTAACGGTTGGCAATTGCGAATCGCGTCATATCGTCAACGGTGAGAAAGAATGGATTTATACACCACGAGGATATAATAAAAAATTATGACAGTTTATTTTATTGGTGCAGGACCGGGTGACCCAGAGTTGATCACGGTAAAAGGCCAGAAACTAATTAATGCTTGTCCGGTGATTTTATATGCTGGTTCATTGGTGCCGCGCGCTTTATTTGCAGATGTTGAAGAGAGTGCCGAGCAAATCATCGATACCGCGCCAATCGCATTAGAACAGATCATTGAGCATATCAAAATTGCCCATGCGCAAGGTAAAGATGTTGCTCGTGTACATTCCGGTGACCCAGCTTTATACGGCGCTATTGGTGAGCAAATTCGTCAGCTAGAGCCGTTAGGCATTGATTATCAAGTCATTCCTGGTGTAACTGCAACAGCTGCTTCAGCCGCATGGCTAGGCAAAGAGTTAACGCTTTCAGGTGTATCGCAAACGATTATCCTAACTCGTTATGAAGGTAAAACCCCGTTCCCAGAACGTGAACGTTTACCTGCGTTAGCGGCCAGCGGCGCGACATTAGCTATCCATCTCGGAATCACTAAAATTGCTAAAATCGTTGAAGAGTTGATCCCATTCTATGGTGAGGATTGCCCTGTGGCGGTATGCTATCGCACCTCTTGGCCGGACCAAGATAAAGTCACTGGCACGTTAAAAGATATCGTGGAAAAAGTACGAGCTAAAAACTTTAAACTGACATCACTTATTTTAGTTGGGCATGTATTAGGCTCGGATGATTTTGATAATTCATATTTATACGATAAAGATCAACCGCATATTTATCGCCCACCGGTGAAATAACAGGTAACAGTGGATTGAATGGTGATAACAAGGCGTGGTGTTTAAAATACCACGCCTTTTTATATATCTCTATAATGATGAAACTTAATTGGTTTTACATACCGGAGTACGTTCAACCGCTTTTCCCTTCGCACGCTCTTCGGCAATCACTTCATCTGGTAATTGACTCATAAAGCAGTCACAAACATTATCATTTACCATGGTTCGCGGTCCGTGTGGATGGGCAGCATGTTTGTAAGGTGCATGATGATGACCGTGACCGCTATGGCTATGCGTGTCGCTATGATCAGCAGAATGTGAATGGTCATGTGAATGACTGTGTTCATGTTCGTGCGTATGGTTATGTTCATGGCTGTGGTCGTGAGAATGGGCTTCTTCACCTTCAGGTTTGAACTCGGCATGGTGATGGTGAACATCCACTTCGCCATTCGCTAAGCGCGCTTGAAAATCCGCCATTAAGTCGATATTTGCCCCTTGTTCAGAGATGGTTTCATTAATACGCAGTTCAAAAGTATTGATGACATGATCTTGTGCGCGCAGATAATCGGCTTTCAAAAACTCAACTTCAGGGTTTTCTTTAGCTACTTTGTCGATGTAGTTATAAATGCGATCGATTAATTTACCGCCAAATAGGAAGTAAGGTGCAACGACTATTTTTTTGAAACCAAGTTTCAGTGCCATTTCTAAACCACGGCCAACAGAAGGGAATGTCACACCAGAATAAACAGTTTCAGACCAGCCAAAACCAAGGTTCTCACATGCTATACGAGTCAGTTTGGCGGCATCAGCATTTGCATCGACCACGGATGTACCACGGCCTACAACGACGAGCATAGTGTCGTAAAGTGAGCCGACTGCTGGAATAGTCTGCATGCCCATGGCACCTAAAATACGTTGTTGAAATGCTTGGATCATTTCATCATGCAGCCCTAATTCAACACCGTATTTAATGGTTAGATTTGGATTTTTTTCTTGGTAAGTTGTTAATACTGAAGGAATATCGTTTTTCGCATGAGTCGCTGCAAATAACATACCCGGTACTGCATGAATAGTCGTTACGCCTTGTGCTATCAAACGATCTAATGCAGTGTGGATATTGGGCGCTGAATATTCTAGAAAACCGTAATCAATTTTTAGCTTCGGGTGGCGGGCTTGTAGCTCTTTTGCAAGTAAAGAAAACTCTTCCTCTGCGATTTTTGCACGGCTGCCGTGGCCGCAAATTAGTACACCTGAATTTTCAGGTAGATTGGCGATGTTTGTCATTGAATTTAGACCCATGTTAGCGACTTATTTGCGCGCAAGTATACGATAAACCATAAGATAGCGATAATCCTTTTAAAAAAATGGATAATATTTCATTATTAAGCGGTGATAAACTCAGTTGTAATAAATAAGGCTGCCACCTATAATCCTTGATCACTCATCACAGCATAAGCCCTACTGTTTACAAGGCTTTAGCTTATGTTGTTAATGGAATTACCCGATCATAAAATCAGATTTCTAGCTGATTTTATCACGTTATTTTCCGGTGTTATCGGAATCGTCTCGCCATTTTTCAGGAGCTTTAAATGCTATTAAATAAAATCCCCGTTACTGTTGTTACTGGCTTTCTTGGTAGTGGTAAAACTACTTTATTATCAAACATCTTAAAGCAAGCTGCCGGTAAACGTATTGCGGTGATCGTCAACGAGTTTGGTGAGCTGGATATCGATGCAGATCTGCTGCGTAGTTGCCCGCTGGATTGTGAAGATGAAGCGGCTGTGCCAGCAACAGGCGAAAACGGTATTTATGAGCTGGCAAATGGTTGTATTTGCTGCACGGTTGAAGAGGAATTTCTGCCAGTAATGAAACAGTTGGTTGAACGCCGTGATGATATTGATCATATTTTAATTGAAACCAGTGGTCTGGCATTGCCAAAGCCGTTAGTTCAAGCATTTAACTGGCCTGAGATTAAACAATATTGCACGGTGGATGCGGTGATCACGCTTATTGATGGACCCGCTGTCGCTGCGGGTCGTTTTGCTAATGATGCCGATAAAGTTCAAGCACAGCGTTTAGCGGATGAAAGCTTAGATCATGATCCTAGTTTACAAGAACTATTGGATGACCAGCTAAGCGCTGCTGATTTGGTGGTCGTAAGTAAAAATGATTTGCTAGCTGATGCAGAGCGTCAATTAGTGAAGCAAGTGGTTACAGCTCGCGTGCCGGAAGCGGTGAAAACTGTTTATATCGATAACGGTGAAATTGCGTTAGACGTGATCATGGGATTAGATGCTGCTGCTGAAGATCAAATTGACCATATCCATAATCATCATGATCATCACCATTCTCACGGCGCACATCACGATCATGCCCATGACCATTTTGATTCGTTTGTGTTGAATTTTGGTGAAGTAGATAGCGATAAATTACAGCAAGTATTAACTCAATTATTAACGGAACATAATATTTTCCGTGCTAAAGGTTTTGCTGCATTGCCGGGCAAACCAATGCGCCAAGTATTACAAGCTGTCGGTGAGCGTTTAGACGTGCATTTTGATCGCATGTGGCAAGCGGATGAAGCGCGTAAAACCAGCTTAGTGATGATTGGTAAAGGTCTATCTCGCGAGGTCATTGAATCTGCGCTTAAAACAGCTGAGATTACAGAAAGAGAAGCTGTTTAATGCATTTATTGGCAGCGCAACCCGGTGGTTTTAGCGACGATGAAGGCATTATCGATCTAGAACAAAGTTCGGCGGATATTGTTATTTTATCCGCTGCCGATAGCTCATTAGCAGCGTTGGCAGGTGGCGCTGAATTGCTTGGCGAAGATTTTCCTAGTATTCGGTTAGCCAATTGGATGCAGCTGCTTAAACCTGCTGCATTCGATCTCTATCAAGACAAGGTTCTGGATAACGCTAAAGTGGTGGTAGTTTCACTGCTTGGTGGTGCCAGTTATTGGCAATACGGTTTTGCGCGTTTACAAGACTGGCTGGCTGGCGCACGACCTTCTCGCCCACGACAACTTATCATAGTACCCGGTGATGATACTGAAGATGCCGCATTGTTTGCTGCTAGTAGTGTTGATGACAATAGCGCTAAGTTAGTTTGGCGTTATTTACGTGAAGGCGGTCAGCACAATATCAGTAATTTCTATCATTATTTGGCTGCGCAATTTTTTGATTGCGATGATAACCACTATCAATGGCGTTTACCGCAAACCTTACCCAATGCTTTGTTGTATATGCCAGTGGCTATTTCTAAACAATTAGCTGCAACTGAATCAGTTTCAATACCATCAGTTTTAAGACAAGCAGTTTTAAGACAAGCAGCATTAAAACATGTGCCATCGAAACAAGTCACGTTAAAAGACTGGCAAGCGCGTTGGCAGCAGTTGGCTTTGGAGCCTGTTTTTAGTAATAACGCTGATAATTCAATATCACCTGCTGTTTGCATACTACTATTTTATCGCAGCCATTTACAAAGCGATAATACCGCCATGTTTGATGGCTTGATTAAATGTATTGAAGCGCAAGGCATGTTGCCACTGCCGATAGCCGTACAGTCGTTAAAAGATAATGAATCCATCGACTTGGTGAATGAACTCATTGCTCAAAGCCAAGCGCAAGTGATCATCAATACCACTGGTTTTTCTTGTAACCGTGCTGCCACTCCCGATTTAAGCGCCGAGCCAAGTGAATTTGTCTCGCCGTTTGCGGCTGATATTCCCGTGTTACAGTTAGTCTTATCCAGCAGTACCGAACAAGATTGGCAAGAGTATAAGCAAGGCTTACGCAGCCGTGATATCGCCATGCAAGTGGTATTGCCTGAAATGGACGGCCGTATTATTACCCGCGCGGTGAGTTTTAAAACCTCGTCTTATTACAGCGAACGTTGTGAAACTGCAATTGTGAAATATGAATTACATCGTGAACGCGCTGATTTTGTTTGTCAGTTAGCCGCGCGTTTTTGCCAGCTAGCCACCAAAGCCAATGCACAAAAACGCTTGGCCTTGATCGTGGCAAATTATCCCACCAAAGATGGCCGTATTGGCAATGGTGTGGGTTTGGATACGCCCGCCTCAACGGTGGCCATTTTACAAGCCTTGGCCGATGCGGGTTACCCTGTTGCGGATATTCCTAGCGATGGCTCTTCACTGATTCATGAACTGTTAGGTTCAATTACCAATAATCCAAATACCTTGCACCACTTGCCTTGCTGGCAAAGCTTGGATGTGGATGAGTATCAGCAATTTTTCCAACAATTACCCCAGCAAAACCAAGCCGCTATTTTGCAACAATGGGGCTCCCCTGAGCAAGATCCGAAATACCGTGATGGTCGCTTAATGTTGTCGGGTATCCGTTTAGGAGAAACCTTTGTCGGCATTCAACCTGCGCGTGGCTTTAATGTTGATTTAGCGGCCAATTACCATGATCCGGATCTAATCCCGCCACATAATTATTTGGCTTTTTATTTTTGGTTGCGCCACTGTTATAAAGTCGATGCCATAGTGCACGTGGGTAAACACGGTAATTTGGAGTGGTTGCCGGGCAAGGGTAACGCATTATCAGCGCAATGTTGGCCGGATATAATTCTCGGACCAATGCCCAATTTCTATCCGTTTATCGTTAACGATCCCGGTGAAGGTGCGCAAGCCAAACGCCGTATTCAATCGGTGATTATCGATCATTTAATGCCGCCGATGACTCGCGCCGAAGTCTATGGTGATTTAGCAGAGTTAGAGCATCTAGTAGATGAATATTATCAAGCGATGGGCATGGATGAGCAGCGCGAAACCTGGCTACGGGATGCCATTATTGATAATGTTAAAAAATCCCACGTGGCTGAAGAATTGGGTGGTGAAACCTCATCGAGTGATGAGATGTTAGCCCAGTTAGATACTTATCTGTGTGATATCAAAGAAGCGCAGATCCGTCATGGTTTACATATTCTTGGTGAACTGCCTGACATAGACAAGCTTAGCGATACCATAGTCGCTTTACTGCGATTACCACGCGGCTGTGATCATGCTGGACAAGGTATTTTGCATAATTTGGCGCTAGATTTAGGATTAGCTAATCCTGAAGTTTTTGATCCATTAAAAGCGCAAGCCATTCTTTGGCAAGGTGCTAAACCAAGTATTCTTGCTGGTGTGAGTGACAGTTATTGGCATAATGAATTAGATACTCGTGAACGCTTAGAGTTGTTAGCAATGCAGCTGGTGAGTTTACTGGTATTGCAGAAAGAGCCAGAGACTGAGTCTGAAAAAGCATTATTAAATATAATTACTGATGAACAGGTATTTAGCCAGTTATTACCGCGTATTCAACAGCAGTTCACTTATATTAGACACACATTACTGGCGGCATTAGTGCAAAGTGCTGACAATGAAATTACTGCGCTATTAACTGGGCTTTCCGGTGGATTTGTTGAACCGGGTCCCAGTGGCGCGCCAACCCGTGGTCGTTTGGATACCTTGCCAACGGGGCGTAATTTCTTCTCGGTTGATAACCGCTCTATTCCATCTCCAGCAGCGTGGGCCATAGGTCAACGTTCAACTCAAGCCATTATTGAACGGCATTTACAAGAACACGGCGATTATCCGAAACAGCTGGGTTTATCTGTGTGGGGCACGGCGACTATGCGCACGGGTGGCGACGACATAGCCCAAGCATTTGCCTTGATGGGGATTAAGCCTATTTGGGCACAAGGTTCGCAGCGGGTAATAGATTTTGAAATCATTCCTTGCGCATTATTAGGTCGCCCTCGTGTGGATGTCACCTTGCGAGTGTCGGGCTTTTTCCGTGATGCCTTTCCGAATGTGATGAAGCTTTATGATGCCGCGGTGTTAGCACTTGCTACCTATGATGACCCCGGTGGTCAGAATACCATTCAGAAAAATATTAAACAGCGTGTGAGTGAGTTGCAAGTACAAGGCATGGATGAGTTTGCTGCGAAACGGCAAGCCTCTTATCGGGTATTTGGCTCTAAACCCGGGGCTTATGGCGCGGGTTTGCAAGGCTTGATTGATGAGCGTTGTTGGCAAGAAAATGACGATCTAGCGACCGCCTATTTAAATTGGGGTGGTTATGCTTACGGTAGTTTACCGGAGGATGTGGATGGTATTGGTGCTCGTGATGCGTTTTCCAATCGCTTATCAAAGCTTGAAGTGGTGATGCAAAATCAAGATAATCGCGAACATGATTTACTTGATTCTGATGATTATTACCAGTTTCAAGGCGGAATGACCAATGCGGTGCGGGTACTAAAAAATGCAATGCCAACGGTTTATCACAACGATCATGCGAATCCATCGCAGCCTAAAATACGCACATTGAAAGAAGAGTTAAATCGTGTGATCCGCTCGCGGGTTATTAACCCTAAATGGATCTCGGCGATGCAAGAACACGGTTATAAAGGTGCCTTTGAAATGGCGGCTAGTGTGGATTATATGTTTGCTTATGATGCGACCACCGATTTAATTGATGATTATCAGTATGAGAAAGTGGCAGATGCGTTAGTCTTTTCTCCAGGAAACCAAGCGTTTATGCAAGAGCATAACCTCGATGCATTGGAAGAGATGGCCGAGCGCTTATTAGAAGCTACTCAACGTGGACTCTGGCAAGCGCCCGGTGAATATGCCGATAGACTGCAAGACCTACTGCTGGATATTGATGCTGGCAGAGAGAGTGCTTAGAGTTGTTTGCAGAAGCAGTGGTATATCGACGAGACAAGTTAAAGACAATCTTTGAAATTGTAAGGAATAATATGTTTAACGTTAAAGCTGTAGAGTTAGCAGATGAAGAGTTTATTCAAAAAAAAATTAACAGTAAAACTAAACCTTTAGGTGCGTTAGGCATGTTGGAAGGATTAGCTCAGCAACTGGCTTTGGTGCTGAGCAAAGATAAAATTGAATTAAACAAACCGACATTATTGGTGTTTGCTGGCGACCATGGCATTGCTGAAGAAGGCATTAGTATTGCCCCCTCGGCTGTGACGCAGCAAATGGTGATGAACTTTCTAGAAGGCGGCGCGGCAATTAATTGCTTCTGCCGAACTCACAATATGGCGATGGAAGTGATCGATGCCGGTATTTTATTACCAATTGATGATGTGCGCTTAACGCAACAATCGTTAGGACGAGGCACGCGTAACTTCAGTAAACATGCAGCGATGAATCTCACTGATGTCGATAAAGGCCTACAGCGAGGTGCTGATGTGGTGCGCAAGCATTTGCGTGCGGGTACTAATGTATTCGGTTTTGGTGAAATGGGTATCGGCAATACTTCTTGCGCTGCGGCGATCATGGCGGCATTGATGAATATTGAAGTATCATCTTGTGTTGGCCGTGGTACCGGTATTGATGATGCGGCGTTTGCTAAAAAAGTGGCATTAATAGAACAAGCGATTGCGATGCATAAACAAGATCTTACCACGCCACAGCAAATTCTTGCTTGTGTGGGTGGCTTTGAAGTAACGCAAATGACGGGTGCTATGTTAGCGGCTGCTGAAGGTCAAAGTATTATTTTAGTGGATGGCTTCATTGCAACAGCGGCTGCGATGTTAGCAATTGCTATCGCACCTGAAGCTAAACAATACATGGTTTTTTGTCACCAATCACAAGAGCAAGGTCATCAATTAATGCTACAGCATTTAGGCGTGACGGCATTATTGAGTTTAGATTTACGTTTAGGTGAAGGTACTGGCGCGGTGCTGGCTTATCCGCTATTGCAAGCTGCGGCGAGTTTTTATAATGATATGGCAAGTTTTGCTGACGCTGGCATTGATGCGGTTTAATTCGTAAATAACCTGAACTCGGCTTAAGGATATTAGACATTTTTCAAGCAAAAACGCAGCAAGTACATCCTTGTAAGCTTAACTTTTTCATCCCTGAAAAAGATATTTTGCTAAGAAAAGTCTAAATCCTCACGCAATGTTACTTATCCGGGTTTAATGTTAAATAATAAGAGATAAATATGAGTCAACCACCTGAAAACCAAACCGCTCCAGCCAAAAAACAGGGTTGGTTTACATTGCAGTTTGAATTGTTTTTTATTGCATTAGGCTTTTTCTCTCGCATACCGATCCCGCAAGGAATAGATTTTAGTGCGCAGAAACTGAATCAAGCTTGCCGTTACTTTTCGATGGTGGGTTGGTTGGTTGCGCTAGTGAGCTGTGCTGTTTTCTATCTTAGCTACAACTTCTTTAACGTCAATGTCGCCACGCTACTTGCTATGTTAACGGGTGTATTGCTCACTGGTGCTTTTCATGAAGACGGCTTAATGGATTCGGCAGACGGTATCGGTGGCGGTTGGACGCCGGAACAAAAACTGAAGATCATGAAAGACTCACGCGTAGGCAGTTATGGTGCAATCGCGATGTGGTTTATCTTAACCTTGAAATTTGCCTTGTTATTGCAATATGCTGAACTGCTGGGTGATGGTGCTGTGATGTTGGCTATCTTAATTGGTTATCCACTGAGCCGTGCTGCCGCGACTGTATTGATGTTTGTTTCACCTTATGTGCGAGTGACTGATGACGCGAAAGTCAAAGCTGTCGCAGAGCCAAAACAATTTTCAGACTTGTACATCTGCGTTGCCATTGCCGGATTAAGTTTAGTTTTTTCACCTACTTCAACGGTGCTATTACTTGTTGCCTTAGCAGTTTTTGTTCTCTTATTTCGTGCATTCGCTCACAAGCAGATTGGCGGCATTACTGGCGATATTCTTGGCCTCGCACAGCAGCTCAGTGAATTAGTGATTTATGCCATGCTGATTGTCAGTGTGCAGTTGTAGCGTTTAGTGAATAAGAAAGGAATAAATAAATGATCCATTTTGTCACTGGCGGAGCGCGCTCAGGTAAGAGTCAATTTGCTGAAAATCTCAGTGAGGTATTAAGTAAAACTCAACAACGCCAGTTAGTGTATGTTGCTACTGCGACCATTTATGATGATGAAATGCGCCAGCGTATCGATCTGCACAAACATCGGCGTGATGAAAACTGGTTATTAATCGAAGAGCCACAACACCTTGCACAATGTTTACAAAACATTCCTGAGCAATCAGTAGTACTGATTGATTGCATGACCTTATGGTTAACCAATTGGTTATGTTCTGAAAATTTCGATGAGTTTGCCGCGCAGAAACAGCAGTTCCTTGAATTATTAACTACAAAATTTGCGGATGAAAATAACTGTGATTGCATCATAGTGAGCAATGAAGTCGGTAGCGGTATCGTGCCGATGGGCGAGTTATCGCGAGACTTTGTTGATCACGCGGGCTGGTTGAACCAAGCCATTGCTAAGCTGGCCGATGAAGCAACTTTAGTGGTGGCGGGTTTACCGCTTAAATTGAAATAGGATCTTAAAATATGATTATCCCCAGATTTTGGGAATAATCTCAATGCAGATATTAAGACAAAATGATTCGGCTAAATTCCGCTAAAAATTCAGACGTGTCATTGAGGTAGTTGGGATAAGCTTTTTCGATAGATTTCAAATCACTGCCTGCAACGAGTAATACATTTACATTATCTTCTTTTTCAAGTTCAGCGTAACGAGTTAAGGCCTGCTCTTTCTTGGCTGGAGAATATAAATAAGCATGGCCTTTTTGTTCTTCGTAGCTATAGACTAAGAGAGTATAAGCGGTGCTTTTCGATCGTGTTTTAATATCATCTATTTTTAAAGCATTGTTAAACACATCTAATTTATGAAAAACTGAAAGTTCAATGTTCAGTTCGGTTAGCTCTTTTTTGTACTGCTGAGCTTGCTCTTCAGATAATGTCCAAGATCCATCTCTTACTGCTAAAAATTCTCCCATAATAAAAAATAACCGTTTCCAGCTAGTATTAGCTTTAAATGGGTTTGTTTTCAGTGTTTCTTTTTCAATTATATCGACAATTTCAACGGTTGTTGCCCACAAATGTTGTAGTCGAGTTCTGAGTTGAACTTCAATTTGAAAACCTTTCCATGCATGTTTTTCAACTTTGTCGTAGCTTTTGTAAACGCGATGAATCCCTCGATAACCCGTTGGTTTTGGCTGTGTAATATAGTCGTAGCTTTTAACTGTATGGACTGTTCGGCTTTCATCAAGGCTTTGATCTAGCGCTTTAAGATCAGGTAAGTTATCTAAAATAACTCGGCAACCACCAATATCATGCATTCGTTTTAAACTAATCGCGTTATCCGTTTTACCATCAAGAGACTTTCGTTGGAGCTTATCGATAATTGTTGGTAGACGTTTTAGTCGTCTAACAACGGTCGCCGTTTCTAATAGGTCTAGTTTTTTTGCATGCTTCCAAATGAGATTTTTTACAATTTGTAATGGATAGATATGCGTAGCACGAAAATTTTGAATGACAGAAATTGCATGATTATAATCACCTTCATGTTTTCTGATAGCTCGGCCTGCTTTTTCTACTTGTTTTTTTGAGAAGGCAAGTGGCTGTTTCGTTTTTTCGTAGCTTTCGTTTACCATCGTATTTACTCAATCGTTAACATAAATAATATTTCAGCCCTATGGTACTATTCAATCCAAGCTTTGGGTATATATGAGTTTAATCTTTTAACTTTATCCATATATTTACGGGGACTGGTTTATTGGAAATAATATGAACATGACAACAAAAACCACCGAACTATTGCTATTACGTCATGGCGAACCAGCATTAAAAAATGCCTTGCTAGGTTTAACCGATCCTGAATTATCGGCATTAGGTTTACAGCAATTACAAACGAGTGTGAAATCCCTTACTGATATTGACTTGGTGGTGAGTTCACCGTTAAAACGTTGTGCTAATTTTGCTGGTCAGTTTGCTATGCAACAACAACTGGATTTTAAAATTGAACAGGATCTGCGTGAGTTTGATTTTGGTGATTGGGATGGTCAATTGTATGCAGATTTACATACCCAATTTCCCGATGAAATGCATCAGTTTTTTCTCGACCCAGCCAACAATACGCCACCCAATGGTGAAACCTTAGCGCACTTTTCTCAGCGTATTGAAACAGCATTAATAGCATTGCTAACAGAGCATGCTGGTAAGCGAGTTTTGTTATGTATTCATTCTGGTGTGATCCGGACTTTGTTGGCGTGGTGTTTAAAAATAGATTATCTCAGTGGTGTGCAATTTCAACGTATCGCTATTGATTACGGCAGTATTAGCCACATCAGTGTTTACCGACATGAAGGTCAGCACTTTCCACAACTGCGTTTTAGTAATAGAACCCCAGATTTAAAATAATAAGAGAACAACATGGCTAAGTTAGCGAAGAGTTTAATGATCCAAGGCTGCACATCGGATGCGGGGAAAAGCATGCTGGTGGCGGGATTATGCCGTGTATTTAAACGCAAGGGCGTGAAAGTCGCCCCTTTTAAACCGCAGAATATGGCACTCAATAGCGCTGTTACCGCTGATGGTGGTGAGATCGGGCGAGCACAAGCATTGCAAGCGGTGGCTTGTGGTATTGAACCTTCGATTCATTTTAATCCTGTACTGCTTAAACCCAGCTCAGACCAACAATCGCAAGTGATCATTCAAGGTAAAGCAGTAAGCCAGCTGGAAGCGAAAAACTTTGCCAGTATTAAACCCATGGCCTTCGAAGCCGTATTAGATTCTTACCGTCAATTACGGGAAGAATATGATCTGGTCTTAATCGAAGGGGCTGGCAGCCCAGCAGAAGTGAATCTACGCAAAGGCGATATTGCTAATATGGGGTTTGCCGAGGCGGTTGATTGCCCTGTGATCTTAATTGGTGATATTGATAAAGGTGGTATTTTTGCCCATTTAACTGGCACGGTTAATTTGCTGTCTGAATCTGAGCAAAACCGGATCAAAGGGTTTGTGGTGAATAAGTTTCGCGGCCAAATCAAGTTGTTACAACCGGGCATAGAGTGGCTGACCGATCATAGTAATAAACCTACCTTAGGTGTTTTACCGTATCTTATGGATCTTAAACTCGATGCTGAAGATGCAGTAAATCATGATGCGGTGGCCAATACAGGTAAGATTAAAGTAAAAGTACCGGTATTAACCCGCATCAGTAATCACACTGATTTTGATCCATTGAAATGGCATCCCAATGTCGATTTAGAGTTCGTACCGCAAGGGCAATCTTTGCAAGGTGCAGACTTGATTATTTTACCCGGCACGAAAAATGTTCGTAAAGATTGTGAATTAGTGAAATCTCAAGGCTGGGATAAAGAAATTAACAGTCATTTACGTTACGGCGGTAAGCTGTTTGGCATCTGTGGTGGCTATCAAATGTTAGGCACGATCTTAGATGATCCACAAGGCATAGAAGGTCCTGCAGGTTGTAGCGAGGGTTTGAGTTTGCTGGATTTTGTTACCTTGCTGGAATCAGAAAAGCAGTTAAAACAAGCAACTGGCCAATTTAGCTTTGGTGTAAAATCTGGTGCGATCACAGGTTATGAAATCCACTGTGGCGTATCTCAAGGTGCAGCATTAACGAAACCCTTCGCCATGATATCCGATCAATTTGGCGCAAGTTATCCTGACGGTGTCGTATCCGATGATGGCCAAATCATGGGCAGTTATTTACACGGTTTGTTTGAACAAGAGCAAACACTGGCAGCTATTTTAGAATGGGTTTCAGGGCAATCTGTGGATGTGCAAAACTGGGCTGATATTCGCGAAAGTGAATTAGAACGCTTTGCTGATTGTTTGGAGGCCAACTTAGATATGGCAGTGATAGAAGAGATTATTGCTGCGAGTTAATTTAGCTGAATTTAGTTCAAGGGTATTAGACCGTTTTCAAGCAAGCACATCCATGTGAGCTTGGCTTTTTCATTCCTGAAAAAGACATTTTGCTCTGAAAAGTCTAATACCCATTAATGTTTAGTATTTATCTGTATTTAAGGCTGAATGAAAACATTAAACCAAGCCACCAGCACCTTGCTGAGATTGTTCGCTATTCTCTACCAAGATTGCCGTTGCGGTATTTTTTAGTATTGCCCACTCAGCATCATCAACATCAATACCTTTATTCCACGCCATATCTTGCGCATTATTGAGGTCGGATGAATCAATATGAGTTTCGTAGTCTGATGATAAGGCGTTGACGTTGAAATCCTTTAGCGACAGCTCAATAGTCATATCATGATCGCTGCTCGGTGCTGAGTTTGACATGTCATTTGATAGAAATATTTCTGGTGTGATCTGGCCACGATTAAGAATATATAAAGTACGTTTTGGTGCTGTGCCATTGTTCCATTGTGCTTTACAAGCGATGCCTTTATTCGCCAGTTTTACCAACTCGCTATAAGCTAACCACCGGTTGTGACAATGCTGTAGTTTTATAATGAGTTTTTTCTTTCCGACCATTTTTTCAATTGCATAATCAATTATAACTGGAAGGTGGCAAGCCAAACTACAACCGTGTAAATCGACATTTAATACTCCAACGCTCGCCTGTGAAATACTTACAGGGCAATCTTTTTCTTGCGTTAAAAATTGCGTGGCTTTATTGAAATGGCGAATACCATTGAGACCGACCATTTGCAGATTTACCACCATGCTGGCGATTTCGTCTGCTTCACCACAAGTTCGATGCATGCCTAAAAAAGCTTTGTTGGTGATTGCCATTAACTCATTATGTGAAACGATCATTACAGCTCTCCTTGGCTTATATTTGATGTTGCCGATAGGGTATTTTTCTCAGGTAAGATCGGGAACAACCATTCTCCATCATGGATCTCGTCGAGTAGTGGCGCACCTTGAAAGAAAGTCACACGAACCCAAAGATTAGAACGTGGATCAAATTTAGTTGCACCGAACACCGCTAATTTACAACGTAGCAAGTGAATTGGCAGTGCGTCTTTATGCAGTACATTCATTTGAATGTCGCCCATTTGTTTATGTCCAAGCGTCCATGCCCGCCTTGCTATGCTGCGAAACTGCGGATGTTGGATCAGAAACTCAGCCAGTGAGGTTCGTGCAGGCGAATGTAACAGTGCTTGATATAGATGATAAGTCTGGCGGCCAACGTCTAACGGTAATTCTTTATCTTCACCGGCTTCCTCACCACGAATTCCTAAACGCGGCTCTTCTTTTTCTTGTGAGCGATACCAAAACCAGTAATTATTTTCGGCTTTAGTAAAGTCGGTCGCAATCGCCCATTGATAGCGGGATTCGAGTATGGCGATAAGATCTTGAACTTTCTTACCGCTTGGCAAACTCAGGGTTTCATCGCAGTTCATTATATTTTGAAACTGATCGACTTGTTCTGGATACAGCTCCATCAGGCAAGAAAGCAATATTTCTTGGCCTTCTAGGCTAAGACTTGTTGATTGCGTAACTAAGTCTGCCCAAGTTTGTTTAGCGTTGAGTTCAGCTAACTTGCCGATTAAGGTGTTCAAATCTGCTCGTGCTGTCGCATTAAAAGCTTGTTGGTCAGTATTGATAGTGACAACTTGCTGAAGATGGCTGATGGCTTTTTCTAGCAAGGTTTGCAATGGTTCGATTTTATCGGCAGTGATGTTATTGCTTAGTACCGTGGTTAATGCTGCTTCACGCGAAGACATCCATTGATCGACAATGCTGGGATGATTAATTAAATACGGCGCCATGCCTAAGCCTGTGGCGTTACCGATACCAAGGTAGCGTTGTAAATCTCGATTTAGTTTGACTGATTTTTTGCCGCCTTGCTGCTCGGCAAGGTAATGCACCCAGTCTAAGCTAAATTGGCGCAGCAGATAAACAGCACACATTTGCGCACTAAAAGATTGGCTGAAATCAGAGTTATTCTCTAACAGTTTAAAATCAGCAATACCGAATTTGCCGTTACCGTATACAGCGGTAGTTCGTAAAATATAACCGACTTCTGCCAGTTCTTGCGTATCTGGCTGTTGCCCTTGGGCAAGCTTGCTTACAAGGTGTTGAAAAACCCGCACGCTTTTATTGGCTCGCGCTAATACTAAAACATTATTTGGGTTACGACCGGCTTCTTGTAGTGGTACGTTAGCCTGTAGTTGAGCTAATAACGCCTGACTTACAGCGCCTGATACCAATGCAAAGGTGACGTCCCACTTTTCTGCGATAACACGATCATTTCGCTCGTCATCAGCGATATCATTACAGAACACCACTAAATGATATTCTGCATTTTCAGTTTTAAGCTTATAGATAACGTGCCCAAATCCTTGAGCTGATAATTGCCATTCATGTTGGCTAACTTGCCACTGCTGCTGCGCCATTTTTCTAATTAAGGTGCGCACAAAACTGATGCGATTCTGATGCATAGCGCCAAGTCGAGTTGGTGCCATGACGACGGCTGGATCGCGCATGTGCGTGGCAGTGTCAGTTGAACTATGTATATCCATATTGCTCATTACCATATTTAATTTTTAGACATCAGCCGGGCTATTAATACTTAGCCCAGCTACACATTACTGTTATTTCTAATAATTATTGTTTAATGTTCTAACTTATAAACCCTGTTCTTTCGCCATCTTGGATGCAATCTGTGGTGCATTCCAAAGCGAGGGTAATAAGATTAATGATACGGGCACGGCGGTGATCACGATAAAGGATTGCAACGCTGAGATACCACCCGAGCCAAGCGAGATAAGTATCAATGCTGTCACACCCATCATTACCCCCCAGAATGTTCTGATAATGGCATTTGGCTCTGTTTCACCACTGATCACCACACTGATGGTGTAAGTCATTGAGTCACCAGTCGTCACGATAAATATCGTGGTTAAAATCAAGAATAAGATCGAGGTAATTAACGGGAATGGCAGTTGTGATGTCACCGCTAATAAAGCCCCCGGCAAGTTAAAACCTTCAAATGCTTTACTGACGGTACCTGGTTCTGCGATTTCAAATGCTAAACCTGAACCCCCGACAATCGTGAACCAAAAACAGGTCACTAATGGCGCTATAATACTGATTGTGGTGACCAGCTGACGGATGCTACGACCGCGAGATATACGCGCGATGAAGATGGCCATCATAGGTCCATAGCCTAAGAACCAGCCCCAGAAAAATACCGTCCACCAGCTTAACCAACCTTCATTGGAACGGTAAGTAGCCATTGGTATAAAGTTATCCAACATGCTACCTACGCCCTGAATGTAACCGTTGATAATGAAACTTGTTGGGCCAAAGATAAGGATGTAAACCATTAATACTGATGCCAGAATGACATTATAACGACTTAACATTTGCATGCCGCGGTTCAGTCCGCTTAGTGCTGATAGGGTATATAAAACAATAGCTAATAAGATAATAATTAACTGAGTTGTGAAACCGTCGGGAATATCAAACAGCGCATTCAGTGCATAGCTTAGTTGTAGTCCCAAAAAGCCAATCGGTCCAATGGTGCCAGCTGCTACAGCAATGATACAACACGCATCAATCAGTGCACCGGTATGGCCTTTTAATGCGCGTTCGCCTAATACTGGATAAAGTAAAATACGCGGTTTAAGTGGTAAGCCTTTGTCGTAATGTAGGTGCATCACCACTATTGAGGTTAAGCTGCCAACAATAGCCCAAGCGAGGAAACCCCAATGCATGAACGATTGTGATAAAGCATTAATAGCGCCTTGTTGTGGGCTGTCTTGTGGGCCATATAAAGGGGGTGGGCTAACAAAGTGAGCAATAGGCTCTGCTGCTGCCCAAAATACACCGCCACCCGCGAGTAAGGTACAGAAAATAATTGCCATCCAACGGAAAGCATCCATTTCAGGCTTATCAATAGCACCTAAAATCACTCGTCCGGTACGCCCGGCAGCCAAACCTATACCGATTAAAAAGGTCAGTAATAATAGTAACTGCCAGTAAGGACCAAACACTTTTACAGACCAAGCAAAGCCGGTATTTACCACACTAGATAATAATTCGGCATCATATAATGCAAGCAGTACAAAGGCTGCAATGAAGCCGCCGCTATACCAGAATGCTGGATTATTCAGACCGAGTTGCTCTCTGGTCGACACTTTGGATTTTACATTGTTTGTTAAATCAGACATACACTGACTCCAGGTTTGCTTTGCTATTGCAAAGGTATATTTGTTGCCAGTGCACACACTTGATATTGAACTGGCGACTTATCTCTTTTTATAGAGTGATGATTTATATATTTAGTCAGGAACTGGGTTGTAGTCCTTGCTGTAGGAAGTTAAACCAGTTATCACCTAATATTTTTCCTGCTTCGGATTCATTAAACCCGTGACGCATTAAGCCGTTATAAATATTTTCCATGCCGCCAGCTCCGCAGAACCAAGGTAATGAATCCGGCCAACCAGAGTTGTTCGCTGAGCCTTCGCCATAGTCCATGGCTTTAGACCAGCGACCATTGCGCATCCACTCTAAAACCGCCTGCGGTTGGTTAAGGCATAAATCACTGCCGATACCAAGGTGCTCAACGCCAACCATATCTGCCGTGGTAGCAACCATTTGGCAAAAATCTTCGAGGCTGCATTGACTGCCGTTTGGTAAATGAAAAGGATATAAACTAAACCCCAACATACCTCCGCGTGCAGTCAGTGCCTTGATCACCGTATCCGATTTATTGCGCAATGCTTGATGGGCAAAATTAGGATTAGCATGACTAATACAAATCGGTCGCGATGATGTCTCAATTGCTTCAAGTGTCGATTTTTCAGCACTGTGTGACATATCGATGATCATGCCGACGCGATTCATTTCAGCGATGGCTTGCTTACCAAAACGTGTCAGGCCGGTATCATTTTGCTCATAACAACCGGTCGCAAGTAAACTTTGGTTGTTATAAGTGAGCTGCATGATAAGCAGACCTTGTTGGCGCATGACTTCGATAAGACCAATTTCGTCATCGATGGGTGAACAATTTTGCGCTCCAAAGAAGATCCCGACTTTGCCTTGCTGTTTAGCTGTTTCAATATCTGCCATGGAATAAACGGGCATAATTAGATCCGAATTTTGTTCAAATCTTAGATTCCATTCAGCAAAACGAGTCAGGGTTTCACGCGCTGTTTCGTGGTAAACCAAAGTCGCGTGAACGGCGGTAATGCCACTGGCTTGCAGCGTTTCAAAATACGCTCTATCCCAGTGACAATACTGTAATCCATCAATCACTATTCTCTGCTGGTACATAAAAACTCCTTTTTTGCTAAATCAAATCGTTAATGCAGGTATTAATAAGCACGTTGATAAGCAGTTTTCACTACGGTATAGAACTCTTTCGCATATTGCCCTTGCTCTCTTGGGCCAAAGCTAGATTCTTTACGACCGCCGAATGGCACGTGGTAATCGGTACCCGCGGTTGGCAGGTTTACCATCACACAGCCGGTTTGCGCTTGCTGTTTGAAGAGGGCACTGGAACGTAGGCTTTGAGTAATGATGCCGCCAGTTAAGCCGAAGCGCGTATCGTTGACAGTGGCAATCGCTTCATCAAGGTCGCTAACACGGATGATGCTGGCCATCGGTGCGAATACTTCTTCTTGGTTTACTTCCCAGTTATTTTGAGTATCGAGGAATAATGTCGGAGACATGTAATAACCGTCATGTTGCAGGGTTAAACGCTCACCACCAAATGCCAGTTTTGCGCCGCTGTGTTTGGCATTTTCAATCCAAGCAAGGTTAGCGTTGAGTTGCTTATCATCGACAACTGGGCCCATGAATACGCCTTCTTCTAGAGCGTGGCCGACTTTTAGTTGACTCATACGTTTGATCAAGGCATCAACATAGGCGTCATGCACGCCATCCATGACGACAAGGCGAGATGAAGCGGTACATTTCTGACCAGCACCGGAGAATGAACCGGCAATAGTTGCTTCAACGGCGATGTTGATATCGGCATCATTGGCAATCACTAAGGCATTTTTACTGCCCATTTCTAATTGGCAACGCACAAAATTAGGTGCTGTTGCAGTCGCTACTTTACGGCCGGTATCTACCGAACCAGTAAAACTCACGCCATTAATCTCAGGTGAGTTAATTAACGCATCACCGACTATTGAACCACTGCCTAGCACCAAGTTAAATGTGCCTGCAGGCACACCTTGGCGATGGATAATTTCAGTTAATGCGACGGCACTCGCTGGTGTTAAGTTGGCAGGTTTCCAGATAACACTGTTACCGAAAGCCAGTGCTGGGGCAATTTTCCAAGCCGCTGTTGCAGTCGGGAAGTTCCAAGGAGAAATAATGGCAATGACACCGACAGCTTCACGAGTTACTTCCACTGATACACCGGGTCTGACTGAATCAGCACTATCACCGATTTGGCGTAGTACTTCAGCTGCGAAATACTGGAAGAATTGTCCGGCGCGATAGATCTCACCGCGGCCTTCCATGAACGGTTTACCTTCTTCGCTTGAGAGTAATCGGCCTAACTCATCACAACGTCCAATTAGTTCATCGCCAATTGCTTGCAGTACTGCTTGTTTGCGTTCTAGTGGTGTTTTTTCCCATTCTGGTTGTGCTTGTTTGGCAGCTGAAATAGCTTGTTGTACTTGCGATTGACTGGCTTGGGCAAAGTGACCCAAATTTTGGCTAATATCTGATGGGTTGATGTTAATCGAAGTATTAGTACCTGATTGCCATTCACCTGCGATATAGAGCGATTTTTCAGGTTGAATACCGTTGATTGCTGTATTTTGAGTGTGCGTGGTCATATTACTTTCCTTGTTCATTATTTATGTGTTGTCAGAGACGGCTGCGTAAACCACAAATTCAACCAGCATTTCTTCACGTGCGAGTCCCGCGACGACCATGGCTGCGCGGTTTGGATAAGGCGCGTTGAAATACTCGGCGTAAATTTTATTTACCTCGGCGAGGTAGCTGCGATCAGTAACGTAAATCAACACCTGTAATACTGAATCTAATGATTCGCCTGCACATTCCAATGTGTGTTTGAGGTTCTCAAACGTTTGTGTTGTTTGTGCTTTGATGCCGCCTTCGACTACCACGCCTGTTTGATCAATCGGGATCTGCGCGGTATATAAAGTACCTTTGTTAATGATTGCCCACTCAAGTGGCGCTTTTGAGGCAAATAGTTCTGTTTTTACTGGCTGTTTTTGAATTTGATTATTCACACCGCACTCCGTTATGTGACAGGTTGTTTTGCTGTGATTAAACATTAGTCTTTGACAGGTGATAAATCTAACGATAAATTTAATTCAACCGATAAGTAAAATTTATCACTATATGGAAGCGTAAGATAAACACTGGGCTGGTGGAGAAATCACAAATGGATTTAAAGCTACAACAATTGAAACATTTTGTCTTAGTTGTGGAAGAGGGCGGTTTTCGGGCCGCTTCTAACCGCGCGAATCGTTCGCAAGCGGCACTTTCTACTTCGATAAAAGAGCTGGAAAGGATCTTAGGACAAGCATTATTCGAACCCGGAAACAAATCGACGCTCACCGCTTTTGGTGCCATATGTTTACCGCAAGTGATTAAATTTCTTGATGTTTACAATGTATTTAATAGTGATATTAAGGCGTACGCATTAGGTCAGCAAGGGCGCTTACGCATTGCCAGTGTGCCTTCTGTGGCAGCTAAATTGTTGCCGAGTGTGTTGGGCGCTTTCTGTGAAAAATACCCGAGTGTCGAAGTCAGCTTGATTGATGATAATGCTGCGGGGGTTGAGGCGAGATTACGTTCTGGCGATGTTGATTTAGCCTTTGGTAACTGCTCTAACCTCGATGAAAGCAATATTCAGTTCCATGCTTTGCTGTCAGATCCGGTCGGCGTAGTCTGTTTGAAAGATAATATTCTCGCGGAACAAGTCGATGGTGTGCACTGGAAATCATTACTTAAACAGCCCTTTATTCGTAATGGTACTTGTAAGCTATTAGAGCCAACTCTCGCACATGTTATTGCTGAAAAAGCCCTATATTCGGTCGAGAACATTACTTCGCTATTTTCTGTGCTGGAGCTGGGCATTGGTATTACTACTTTACCGAAGTTAGCGTTTCCGACCAATGAAACCCGCTTAGTATGGCTGCCTTTACTGGAACCGTTATTAGAACGTCAAATTGGTATATTTCGTTTAGCCGACCACAGCCCATCGCCACAGGCCAGTGCTTTTTATGAGTTAAGTTTGCAGTATTTGAACTATGCCGGTGAAGCGAATAAAGATATTAATACTGTTGATGGCGACACTGATATTAATAACAACAGTAACAGTAAAATAAGGCAATCAACTAAGCCTTGATGGCACTGGTTAAAGCAGTATATTGGTGTAAAGATGTGCCGTAAGCGACTGTGCGTAAGGCCATTGATAACTCATTATGTTTTGGCTTGTATCAACAAGATGAGCACATGGCTGATGAATGCAAATTGGCTCATCCTGAGTTGCAAGACTTAAGGCGCATTATGCAGACAACTGTTAATGCCGCTATTTATAAAACAAATTAGCCAAAGTGTATATTCAGCCTCAACTGGAATAAAAATAAGTGTGTATTAACTATGCGTATTTTTAGCTGAGATTAATTCACTGGGCAAACTTAGCTGGATTGCTATTATTAGCGTTATTATTTTTAATAAGTCGGCTATCATCGCCAAATTAGTCCGAATTTAAGCTGTAATACAAAGGGAACTGGTCATGACCAAAATGAGTGAATTAGAAAAGCATGTGAAAAAAGCCCGCAATCGTAAGATTAAAGTGGAAAAAGGCGTTGAAAAAGCCAAGGAAGAACGCGGCGTCATGTTGGTTATAACTGGTAACGGTAAAGGCAAGTCAACGGCTGGTTTTGGTAATGTGACGCGCTGTGTTGGTCACGGCTATAAAGCGGCTGTAGTACAGTTTATCAAAGGTAAATGGGATTGCGGCGAGCGTAATCTATTAGAAAAACTCGATGTACCTTTTGCCGTCATGGGCACTGGTTTTACTTGGAATACCCAAGATCGACAGTTAGATATTGATGCCGCAAAAATAGTTTGGGAACAAGCTAAATTATTCTTAAAAGATCCAGATATTCATGTGGTATTGCTGGACGAATTAACTTACATGCTCAGCTACGATTACTTGCCAAAAGATGAAATTATTAATGCACTGAAAAACCGCCCTCGTGAGCAGTCTGTGATTGTCACTGGCCGCCGCGCCAGCGATGAATTAATCGAAATCGCCGATACTGTTAGCGATATTCAAGACACCAAACATGCATTTAGAGCTGGTATTAAAGTCCGCAAAGGTGTTGATTGGTAGGTAAAGTACGACAAATTATTTTGCTGATCACTGTGATTAGCAAGATAGTTTAACTCGTTTGAGGGCATAAGTGAGTTAGAAAATCAATCCAAACTATGTGTCTACTGATTAGATTTTGTATTGAATCTTCTAACTAAGTCGCCAGTTTTGCTCGGCCACTACATTTACGCCGTTGTCGCAGATTATTTCTTTCCGACAACGACAGATGTATTACATTAATACTCTAGCACCTGGGACATAACCTCCAGCCTTCGCTATATTTTGTTGTAGTTCATAATGGTGATCTACAGGTAGTCCATACCATTTTCTTATTTCTTCAATTGTTCTGAATAAATCTAAAGCATTAATGTTGGTAATTACCGCAATTCTATCTTTAGTTTTTACTATTGGCTCTCTATCATTATGCTCTACATAGTGCTCTTCAGTAAGTGGTTCATTATATTCAACAGTGCCATAAGAAAAGTGAATTAATACGTGATAATTCATATTCTCACTTAGATATATTTCACCTCTTAGGTCACCCCAATGATCGGGTTGGGGTTCTATCTTATTATCGTCTTTATCGAAAAGACAGCTGTAATCATGTAGCTTAGGGTAGTTAGATATACAACCAAGTTTCTGAGCAATTTCTTTGTTTAAATTAAGCTCAAAATTTGTATATTCAGATTGAATGGTTAGAATTCGCTTTCCTGTCATGACTACTGGTGACAAGTCTTTAATAAGGTTAAGGTTGAGAGAGGATGTATCACCAAACTTGAAGTTTGAAACTTTATTCGTTAATAACCATATTAGATATAAGCAATGAAATATGAGTGTGTTTTGTATAAACAGTCCGCCCATTTTTAATTTTTCTCGTTTATTTCCCCATGCGTAGTCACTATACCCCCATTTAAATGTTGAAAAATAACTGCTTTCAATTAAATGGTGTTGATATTGATAGCATAAATCTACAAATTCATTGTCTTTAATCAATGAGTTAACTCTATCCAATATTAATGTTCTAGTATCACTTTGAACCATATCTTCATTACTCATTTCTTCTAATTTACATTTATTAAGGATTACATTTATATATTCTTGGCTAGTTAAGCTCTTTAGCAATTTCCTGTAGAACCTATTTTCAGTCACAAGATCAAAACCACTGAAAAAAGACTCCAAGTCATTGTAGATTTCAGCATATTCAAACCTGCCAGGGTTCCTACGAGGAGCACCGCAAAGATCTACAATTTTGTACATCAAGTTAGGTGAAATGGTGCCTTTACCACTTTTCATTTCGCTGACTCTCTCAGGCTCGATACCTAGTTGTTCGGCTAGATCTTTTTGATTCTTCCCTAAGCCTTTAAAGTTAGCTACTGCATGATTAATCCATAAAATAGTGTCGTGTTTTGTTAATGTAGTCATTCTTCTTCTCCATATAAAGTTACAGCTAAAACTTTAATTGAAAAATAGTTTTTTGTAATTACTAATTTTATGTAATTTTACGTAATTAATTACACAGGTTTGATTGACGGTCTTTGACGTTTCAAGAATTTAAAATTTTTTTGGAAATGGGATGCTCAATTAAACAGGGATATCAGTCTAATTTTTGGTGATAACGACTATACCCACGGGCTAATTGATACGAGGTGAATACCATCACCTTAGAAGCATTAACTAAGATATTGCAAGTCTACATTAGCAGCTTATGAATGAGTAATTACGTTAATTCACTTTGGGGCAAAAACTCGTTAGATTAAAAAAGTAGCTCGGTGTAATAAACTCAACGTAAGTAACAAAGTTAACGCCTTAAAACGAGAAACACTCAGCAAACTGAGATTGCCGAGTGTAATAAATCGTGTTGATGCGATTGTTAATTGCGCTTCAAATTAATAATGATAGCGACAGGAAATTATTGTCAAATGTGCGTCATTAACTGCATAAACTAAGCGATTGGTATCATCAATTCTACGTGACAAAAAACCGGCCAAATTTTCTTTCAATGGTTCAGGTTTACCAATACCTTCGAAGGGAGAACGCTTCGCATCAGTAATTAATTTATTGATGCGTTTCAGCGTTTTCTTATCCTGGCCTTGCCAATACAAGTAATCATCCCAAGCATCGTCAGTCCAAGCTAACATTCGACTCATTCAAGTAAGCCTCTTTCCGTAGTTTGACCAGCATTGTATTGAGCAATTGATTTATTTAGATGAGCAGCATTCGCAGGAGAGCGTGATAAATAAATCGTTTCCATTAAGCTATTATAATAATCCATAGACATTACAACGGCATCTTCAGCATCTCGACGAGTGATAACTGTGCAGTCCGCATCATTAACTACGCCATCAAGAACAGATTTAAGACCATTTCGAGCTTCAGTAAAAGAAACTATGCGCATAATTACCTCTTTGTTGAGTTGTACCTAATGTTGAACAAGTCTAACTCATCAAAAATGAAATGTACAATATATTGCACAGGTAATAAAGAAGCGTTTAACAGTTCTTGGGCTGAACTCTGACTAAGAACAAAGCCATGTAAAATATATTGTGAGTATAAGATACGCTTTTAATAAAACGAATAAATAACTTGAAATTCAATTAAAAACAAGTGCTTGCAGATTTTATTAAGCCAATTCTTTCTTGACTAGCTTCCTTGTTTTTAACTGCGTCATTATAACGCCTGCCATCACTAGAGCCCCACCAAGGTATTGCGCTTGATCAAGCGTTTCATCAAGTACTGTTGTTGCCATAATAGCGGTGAATACCGGCAGTAAATTCATAAACATGGCTGTTTTGTCTGTGCCTATAAAATGAATACTCTGCATCCATAACCAAGTGGCGAGAATAGATGTTGGAATAGCGGCAAATAATACCAAGGGCAGTGATTTATTGGTTAATTCGAATTGACCGTTATAAATAAATACTGGCAATAAAATTAATACCGCAAACACCATCTGCACGTACAGGGCGATCCAGTTATTAAACGGTAAACGCCAGCGCTTGAGTAATACCCCATATAGCGAGTAACTGCAGGCGGCGATAAGCATGTAGCTATCACCTGTGTTAATGCCTTCTGCAAGTAACTTGCTTATGTGACCATGGCTGAGCATATAAACCAATCCCGTGAGCGAGATAGTGGCACCAAATACGGCACGCTTGGTCAGTGAAATGTCTAATAGCGGTACGCTAAACATTAAACTCAACAAGGGCACCAGTGAAAAAATCAGCGTCATATGAGTAGCAGTCGTTGTTGGCGCGGCTAAGTAACCAAGAGATTGATTTATCACCATGCCCAGTAGGGCTAGAAAAGCCAACTTAGGCAAATAGGGCTGAATAAGATGACGCTTTTGCCAAACGGGTTTGATTAAGAAAGGCGTGAGAGCAATTAACGCAATAAACCAGCGATAAAATGAGATCGCTTCGGCAGTGATAACACTAACAGATAGGATATTGACGATGACATTGGCTGACCAGATTGCGATGGTGAGCAGGGGAATTAAAAAATACATGGCGAGATCACTAAATCCTGAATGCGGATAATAAAGCGCGATTGTATCAGACAAACAGCAATTAAAGACGCTGGAATCATCAGGCAAACTAGAGTTTCTACCTGCCATGGTTTACATTGGCACTTCATGTCCTGCAATTTATTTTCAAATTAGAGTTAGTTATATGATGAAACCCGCTTTTACTGCAATAATGACCGCCTGCATTTTATGTATCACTTCGCTGGTGGTTAATGTGGCGATGGCTACTACAGCAATGGCTAGCGAAACTGATCATCGTATATTTCAGCTAGAAACAAAACCAGAGCTGGGAAAGGTGGTCAGCTCCTCTGCGACAGAACTCTGTGATGTTGCCAGAGGCACTGTGGATTATCTTAACTTGGGTGAAGGTTACGATACTCATGCGATTACAGCGGGCATAACTGCGCAATTCGGCGGGGGCTTAGCCAGAGTAAAACGTACACTGAATTTCGTCTGCCAAGTAGATAGAGAAGATAGATTAGCAGGTAATTCTAGCCGTTTACTCGATGCTGGGTTTATTGCCAAGCATTTTGATGTGATCCGCTGGATGCCGGATAAAGTGCAAGCCAAGATATTTTCCAACAATAAACCGCTATTAAAAAACATTCCAAACGATAAAATTTTACTGACTAAATATTATATAAAACTGGCCAAAGGCAGTGCGGTTAAAACACCCGAAACACCGTATGCCTTGTATGCCTTACCTTTTGATGAGCAAGGTTTAAGCCTTGAAGAGGCTGATGACAACCGCGCATTGACTCGCCATAAGTTAACTAAACAAGCAGTATTAACGGGTGTTTTAGATAACCCCAAATTAGCCGAACCGTTAGTGTGGTTGTCCCGTTATGATCTTGAAGATAGCTTGATGCAGGGTACTGTTAATGTTGAAGTAAACGGTAACAGCCAGTTTTACAATGTACATCGCAACAATGGTATTGCTTATGATCGTAATCTTAAACGCCGAGAACAAGGGCGCTATTGGTACTTTAAACAAACCGACTCTGTTATGGGGTATGGCAAGGATGCTAGCCGTAAAATTCCAGTGCATCCGATGGTGACTGTGGCGGGGGATTTAGCGCATTTGGGATTGGGAAAGCTGATTTTATTGACTGTAAATGGCCAAAGTCGTTTAACGATTTTGGCTGATACCGGTGGTGCATTTGCCAACAACCAATATCAACTCGATTATCTTGGTGGCTATTTTAAAAATTGGCAAGATTACATTAATACTTACCGTAACTTCCCTGATTATGTGGAAGCACGGATCTTGTTATTGAAGCAATAATGCTGTTTTATCAAGTACCTTAAACTCGATATGCACTGATTGCAGTATCTAAGGTACTCGATTGTTGAGCCACTGCATGCGCTACTGCGCAGGCAATCTGGTTACTGGTGCCCATTATGGTTTCTAAATCTGCCATGATTTGTTCGATACGAGTTTTAGTATTCGCGGCAATCTCACGAATAGTCGAACTCATTTCGATATGGGGTAGGTCAAAAAGATTCGCTTTTAGCTGAAAAATCAGAAACTGATAACAAACGTTATCAATTCGTTAGAAGTATGGGGTATTTATATACAAAAAAACCAGCCGCAGCTGGTTTTTTATTCGATTTTAAGTTTTAAGCCATTGTTATTATTCTTGTGTATAAGCTTTTATACATTCGTTTTATGGCTTAATCCTTATGAGTCGAAACTCATTGTAGGGTATTCAGTTTTAAGACTCATTTTTCATTTAGAGAAAGTCTTAGAACTGGTTCATCGTGTTGTCTTCACCACCTGCTTTCAGTGCGTTATCGCCTGAGAAGTAAGATTTGTGTGCGTCACCGATGTCAGAGCCAGCAAGGTTTTGATGCTTCACTGACGCTTGTTCACGACGAATTTCTTGACGTTGAATGTCACGTACATAAGCCAGCATACCCAATTCACCGAAGTAACCTTCAGACAGAATATCCGTACCTAATGCTGTTTCATGGTAAGTCGGCAATGTGATGAGGTGATGGAAAATACCTGCTTCACGTGCTGAATCAGCTTGGAACGTTTGCACTTTCTTATCTGCTGCGATTGCCAGTTCAGATGCATCATATTTCGCGTCCATAAGGCCACGCGCATCTACTGCTGGGTCTGGATAAGCCGATACGTCTTTACCTGCTTCAACCCATGCTGCGTATTCTTGTTGACGGAAGTTCAGCGTCCAGTTAAATGACGGTGAGTTGTTATAAACAAGCTTCGCATCTGGCACAACTTTACGTACTTCGTTAACCATGTGCGCAATTTGGCCTACGTGTGGTTTTTCAGTTTCAATCCACAGTAAATCAGCGCCGTTTTGTAGGCTAACAATACAATCCAGTACCACACGGTCTATTTCAGTGCCGTCGCGGAATGCATACAGACCAGAAGCTAAACGAGTTGGTTTAACTAATTGACCGTCTTGCTTAATAATCATGTCGCCTTCAGATACGTCAGCCGCAGTTTCAACAACCGTTGTTTCTAAGAATGAGTTGTATTGAGACGCTAAATCACCCGGCGTTTGTGATACCGGTACTTTTTGCGTTAGACCAGCGCCTAATGAGTCAGTACGTGCAACGATAACACCGTTGTCGATACCAAGCTCTAGGAATGCGTAACGCACTGCGTTGATTTTCGCGAGGAAATCTTCATGTGGTACCGTTACTTTACCGGCTTGGTGACCACATTGTTTGGCGTCAGAGACTTGGTTTTCGATTTGGATACAACATGCGCCGGCTTCAATCATTTTCTTAGCCAGTAGGTAGGTTGCTTCTTCGTTACCAAAACCGGCATCAATATCAGCAATGATTGGCACAACATGCGTTTCGTGGTTGTCAATTGCAGATTGCGCTGCAGCCACATCACCACCGTTTTTGCGGGCATCGTCTAATTCATTGAATAAGATATCGAGTTCACGGGCATCAGCTTGACGTAAGAAAGTATAAATTTCTTCGATTAGTGCAGGCACCGATGTTTTTTCATGCATTGATTGGTCAGGTAGCGGACCGAAATCAGAGCGCAGTGCCGCAACCATCCAACCAGAAAGATAAACGTAGCTTTTCTTGGTTGTTTTTTCATGGCGTTTAACCGCCATCATCATTTGTTGGGCCGTAAAACCGTGCCAGCAACCAAGAGACTGGGTATATTGTGAAGAATCTTGGTCGTATTCAGCCATATCAGCACGCATAATGTCAGCAGTAAACTGTGCAACTTCAAGGCCGGTTTTGAAACGGTTTTGAGCACGCATACGCGCGGCATATTCAGGGTTAATCGCGGCCCATTTAGAACCTTGTTCAGCTTTTAGTGTCGCAACCGAATCGATATCATTATTATAAATTGACATAGCAAATCCTTTACAGTGGTCAAGTTGGTGTTAAGTATTAAGTTGGAAGTTCCGTGCTCTTTCTTATGGCTTAATACTAATAAATAATTGGGTATTTAGTTAGTTTATAATTGTTATTATCACCATTCATAAAATAAATAGATATTCATGTCAGGCTGTCTTATTTAGTATTTGTGGTTATTTAGGTACTATTTTATTCATATTTTTAGATATACAATCATTCAGATATTACATTTACAGGCACAGGTATTTATTTCATGAATATATCCAGTATCGATCTTAACCTTCTGATTTATTTTGATGTTTTATTAAGAGAGAAAAATGTTACCCGTGCCGCAAGTATGCTTAATATAACTCAGCCGGCAATGAGTAATAGCTTACGCCGGTTGCGGACATTGCTTGATGACCCCATTTTGGTACGTACTTCTGATGGTATGGCACCAACTGAAAAGGCCCGTAAGCTAGCGCCTGTGATCCGCAAGGTGCTATTGGAGCTGGAAGAAGCGCTGCAGGAAGAGAAAGAATTTGACCATAATAGTCAGCGGGTTTTTAGGATCATGGCCAGTGATTATGCTGAATCGACCTTGATCCCTAAGTTATTGCAGAAAATTAATAAAATAGCACCGAATATGACAATCGATATCATGACGCCTTCAGATGTGACCTTTCATGACGTGGAAGAAGGTAAAATTGATATGGCGATTAACCGTTTCGATGAGTTACCACAGTCCTTCTACCAGAAAACGCTTTGGCGAGATTCATTTACTTGTATGCTTAATGCTGATAATCCAATAGTGAATAAATTTAATCTGAATAGTTATTTAGCGTCCAAGCATGTGTGGGTTTCTAAGACGGGTTTTGGCGTTGGTGTGGGCATGAATCCTCACGATGTGCAAAAGTTGGGCTGGGTAGATGAAGCACTCAATCGTTTAGGTAAAAAGCGTGATATTAAGGTGTTTACACGCAGTTACAATGTGGCGATGCAATTATCGCTACAAGATAATCTGATTGCTACACTGCCAACTCAAGCTGCGCTTATCCATCAAAATAACAGCGACTATACCTTGCTAGAACCGCCGTTTCAGATCCCGGATATTGAGATTAAAATGATCTGGAGTCCGTTGCTACACCACGATGCCAGTCACATTTGGTTTCGCCAGTTAGTTTTAGAATCAGCCATGGAATTGCGTTTTCCTGACTGATACTGATATTTAAACTGACCGTAATTTATAACCAGTCCAACAGTGCGCCAAATATAATGAGCGCGCTGATGTTAACACCATAAATAAGGGCCACACCAATCGCTTGCTGCTTATGGCTAGAAAGATCGTAAATTTTATAACAAACTAAATAAAACGGCAGGTAGCCACATAAGAAAATAAAAAACGAATAGTAATAAAGGGATAATATGCCATCCCACATTACTGTACCTGATATTTATTTTTAGCTTAATATATTTTTAATTAATAGCCTTGGATCTCTAAACTTGAAATAATTTGGGTGTGTGGTGAGTCTGATATATTTTCGCAAGGTGAAATCGATTTCACATACATGGCATTAGCCAGTTGCTTTATAGCAATGGGTTTTTGTTTTCTAAGAAGAGCTACTGGCAGTGCTGAGATACAAATTAATGGCAGGTAAGCTAGGCGTTCAGCAAGGCGAAATTCATCGCGATCACCATGTAACAAACTGGGTTGATAGAGATAAAGGTTGGGGATGTTGAATTCGGCGAGAGCTTGCTCTGTTTCCCCTTTGGTTTGTAAATAACCGCTGAAAGAATTTGGATTTGCTCCAGCAGAGCTCACAACATGTAATTGCGGTACCTTGTGTTGAGCAGCCCAATAACCAAAATTAACAATGTAATCTTTATCTACTTGGCGAAAAGCGGCTAAAGAGCCTGCTTTTTTTCTGGTGGTGCCTAAACAGCAATAGGCGCTGTCTATCTCAGTATCAATATTTAGCGTGGAAAGATCGCCAAGATCATGAATTATTTCACTGACTTTCTGATGATGAGAAAAGCCAGTCTTACGGTAGTGGACTAAATAGATATGCGCAATACTGGGATTATTAAGTAATAATTGCACCAGAGCTTGTCCTGTTGCTCCGGTAGCTCCAGCTACAATAACATTGGCCATTAATGAATCCTTTATAGTTTTTTGTAAGTGTTTATTTATATTATTAGCGAGCAAACGTTTACTCGCCGTATTGGGATTCCATCCAACCTTCTAAGATCACCATCGCTGAAGCGCTATCAATAGCACCTTTTTCTAGTGCTTTAAAACCGCCTTCTTCAAATAAGCGTGCTCTTGCATCTTTGGTGGTAAGACGTTCATCATGCATTTCCGTTTTTACATTGAAACGTCCGGTTAAACGATTGGCAAATTTTACTGCGCGTTTGGTGATGTCCTGCTCGGTACCGTCCATATTCAGTGGTTTACCTACGATCACAAGATCTGGTTGCCATTCTTTAATTTGTGCTTCGATTAGGGCCCAGTCTGGAATGCCATCGTTGGCTTTAAATGCAACTAAAGGGCGGGCGCTGCCCGTTAGCTCTTGGCCTACTGCAATACCGATACTTTTAGTACCGAAGTCGAACCCAAGCAGGGTACGTTGACCGTTTTTGGCATTACTCATTATTACTCCGAATTTTTTGTGTTTAGCTATCTAAGCATGACCTATTTGGCTGGATAATTGACTGGCGTCGATACCAATCTTTTGAACTGCTTGTTCCCAGCGTTTATCTGCCGGAACATTAAATAAAATGTTATCGTCTGCGTTAATTGTTAACCAGCTATTATCTGCAATTTCTTGTTCTAATTGTCCTTTTCCCCAACCTGAATAACCTAAAGCGATAATATAGTTTTTAGGTTGAGCTTGAGTGCCTAGGGTTGTTAACACGTCTAATGAAGAGGTGATCATAATCTTGTCATTAACCGATAAACTAGAGCTGAAGCCTGGGTTGGTGGTATGTAATACAAAACCGCGATCTTCTGACACTGGCCCGCCTTTAAAAACGGGTGCATCTATTGAAGGTGTCGAGACTTCGAGAGCGTGATCTAAGTTATCACTATCTTCACGAACGGTTTGATCTAACAATTCATCAACAGAAATGTTAACGGGTAAATTAATAATAATACCCATTGCGCCTTCATCATTATGCTCGCAAATATAGATAACAGAACGCTCAAAAATACTGTCTTTCATACTGGGCATTGCAATCAGAAAATGGTCTTGCAAAGAGATCATTGGCATACTCACTTGATATATGAAATATATTAGGCTGAATGTATTATGGCAGATAAACCCAGCTTAAGTGGCCAAATTTGGCGATTTACGCTGGGTTTTTTAGGCGGGTATTAAGAACTATTTTTTATCAGAAAGATTACCTGAAGTATGGTTAGGACGATTAGCCAAACGCACTTCGATAGCGTCCATCAACATACCTGTCACACTCACATCAAACGCCGCTTCGATTTCACGAATACAAGTTGGGCTAGTCACGTTAATTTCAGTTAACTTATCACCAATAACATCTAAACCAACAAAAATAAGGCCTTTTTCTTTTAGTGTTGGACCGAGTGTACGAGCAATGTGCCAATCACTTTCAGATAATGGACGCGCTACACCACGGCCGCCAGCAGCGATATTACCGCGGGTTTCACCACTTGCTGGAATACGTGCTAGGCAATACGGTACTGGTTCACCGTCAATGACTAAAATACGTTTGTCGCCGTCTTTAATATCTGGGATAAATTTCTGCGCCATGCAGTAACGCGTTTCGTGTTCAGTCAATGTTTCGATGATCACGCTCACGTTTTTGTCTTGTTCGTTAAGACGGAAAATTGAAGCGCCGCCCATGCCATCAAGCGGTTTTAAAATCACGTCTTTGTGCTCTTGATGGAATGCGCGTAATTTGTCTTTACGACGCGTTACCAGTGTTGTTGGTGTGAACTCGTTAAACCAAGCCGTATAAAGTTTTTCATTGGCATCACGTAAGCTTTGTGGCTTGTTTACAATCAATGTGCCTTCATCTTCTGCGCGCTCAAGCATGTAAGTTGCGTATACAAATTCAGTATCGAATGGTGGATCTTTACGCATTAATACCACATCAAGATCTGATAATGGGTGATTAGTCTCTTCACCTAATTCATACCAGTTAGCTGGATCTTGTTGTACTTTAAGTGAACGAGATGCGGCATATGCGCGGCCTTCAAGCATTGATAGATCTTGCATTTCCATGTAGAAAAGCTCGTAACCACGGTTTTGGGCTTCCATTAACATGGCAAAACTAGAGTCTTTTTTTATATTTATGTCAGCAATGGGATCCATCACGATGCCAAGTTTAATTGTCATATTTGTTATCCTGTATCTTTATGAAGCGAGAGTTTGCTTAGCCTAAATCGCCAAAGCGACATTGTAATGCTGTGATCGCTGTTAAAGCTGCTGTTTCAGTGCGCAATACGCGCGGCCCTAATAACGTTTCTTCAAAATTGTATTGCTCCGTCATGCTGATTTCGTCAGCTGACAAGCCACCTTCAGGGCCAATTAATAAACGCACGCCATTTGTTGGCTCTGGCAGGGTATTAATACTGTATTTAGCTCGTGGGTGTAAATTTAGTTTTAGTTCTTCTGTTTCTTCGGCTGCCCAGTCTTTTAACTGTTGTGGCGGCATTATCGTCGGCACAAAGTTTCTGCCTGATTGCTCGCAAGCAGAAATTATTACTTTTTGCCATTGCTGAATTTTCTTATCTAAACGCTCACCAGATAGTTTAACGCCGCAGCGCTCACTGAATAATGGTGTGATCGTTGTTACGCCCAATTCAACTGATTTTTGAATGGTAAAATCCATTTTGTCGCCACGAGAAATAGCCTGACCAAGATGAATTTTCAGTGGTGACTCGCTGTCGGTTGCTTGAAATTCATCAATATGTACGGTGACTGATTTTTTCGTTGTTTGCTCAATCGTCGCCTCGTATTGGCCACCTTCACCATTAAATAGCGTTAATGTATCGCCTGCTGTCATGCGTAGTACGCGGCCAACATGACCAGCACCATCTGCAGAAAGATCGGTGCTAGTTCCAACCACTAATGTGCTGGGTTCAAAAATGCGAGGATGACGCATGCAAGTTACCTTCATTCATTTAAATTATTTAGTTGGCTGATTATACGCGCTTTAGCGTAAAACAGTACCTTGGTTAAGATCTATCAGTTTACTCAAAACTCGATGACCATCAATGCGAATGCCATTGTGCTCAAATTCGGAAGTAAGCCAATATTTTATATTGTTCACTTGAGCGACAGTTTCAAGGCTATATTGCATATCAACGTACATATCTTCACTATAAATCGCTGCTGCGATTGGAACTTGGTTATTTTTTAGTACTTCCAAGTCATATAAATCCGGCCAATCGGTTTTTTGAGCAAGGATTTCGGCTGCGCCTTGCAGTGGTTTTAAGTTCTCAAATTGGTTAAACATCCATGGATAAACCATTTCGCCAGTAAAGAAGAATGCTTTATCAGCTTGATAATTAAACTCGTCAAATTCAGCGCGAACGCGATGAGCCGCCCAATTCGACGCATGGCCTTGGCAATAGATAGATTCATGTAAAATGGCAAACAGTGGGTTGCTGTTGTAATCCAAAAACTGACTAAATTGCGCTAAGAATAACGGATTAACTTGTGTGCCTTGGGGTGTTTCGATTAGGGCTTGTTCTAGTAAGTAATACACCGCTTCAGGGCCTTCTTCCATGCCTAAATTGACGCCCAGCAGTTGCAGCATCTCAACGGTTAAACGCTCGCCACTTGTCAGTAATACTGCGTTGTCACTAATATGCTTGGCTAGTTTTCTGACTATTGTTTGTGCATCGCTAAAGCGTCGGAAAAAATCATTGTTTTTAGTGAGTAAGCGCTTATAAGTAGCTTGATAGACGTCTTCAGCGGGGCGTGTTAATGACGGAATACCACCAGTAATAAATACTTGCTTTAAACCTTCGGGTGCCGCGCTTAAATAACGCAGCGCGCAGAAGCCACCAAAGCTTTGACCGATAATGCTCCAGCGATTAAATGGCGATAATATAGCACGAATAGCTTCGGCATCACGCACTATGTTATCGGCGCGAAAATGGCTTAGATGCTCAGCTTGCCCTGCGTTATTTAGATGATGAAGGCTTAAATGATTGACGGGTGATGACAATCCGGTACCTCGTTGATCGAGCAATAAAACGCGATAGTTTTGCAGGGCTCTGGCTATCCAGCCACCATTGGCAGTCGGGCGAGTAGCACCAAAACCAGGGCCGCCTTGGAAATACACTAAGTAAGGAAGCTCTTGTTCTTGCTTGTCTGATGCTACTAACTCGCGCACGAAGATATTAATTTTTTCACCATTTGGCTGGTCATAATTTAACGGTAATTCGAAGTTATGTTTTTTCGCGACTATACCGTTAAGTGTTAAATCGATTTGCATAAATGTCCTTATTAATTTGTTTTACTTTTATTTTATATGCTTACCAGAATCCTACATTACGGCATGCAGATTTGACTATTTTATTTTCATTACCTTGAATATTCTCAATTATTTTTGTGCGTTGACATTCTGATTCGGTCACTGGATAGCGTTTGTGCCAGGCTTGTAATTCACGCTTTTGGCGACCAATTTTATAATTTGGATACGCAGATTCCATATATAAATAGGCACGGGCTATTTTGCCTCTGGCGTAATTTGGGGGCTGCACCGATTTATTTTTTATTTTAATCGAGCATTGACCAAACTGTTGTTGTGGTGCGCTGATCTGGCTGTAAAAACTATAGTTACTGCGTAACGCATTCACCGCGCCAATGGCTGGATATAAGTTATACATATCAGCCTGCATAAAGCGATAGGCTTTATTGGTTTTTTGAGCACAGCGCCTGCCTCTATATGCTTTACCTTTTTTGATACAAGCTTGGTTACCTTCTCGCCACTCTACAAATGTCCTACCAAAGTTTTCGGCTGGCACGACATGTTCCCATTCGATTTTTTTCTGACGCTTCTTGTGTTTAGTCGATTTGAAACCGTTCGCATTGGTAATTTTCTTTTTATTATTAAAACTCGCTAAGCAGTAAATAGTGGTGCGTGGTATCTGACTGTAGACCTTTTTTTCGAGCATTTTTTTCGCTTTGCTAAAAGATTGATTGGTTTGATTGGCGTTGTTTTGCGCTAGGCTTGTATTTGAGATTGATAATGCGGTTAAAAAAGCCAATATATAGTATCTATTAGGCATTTCATGCTGTCCAATTGTTATTTTTCAACATTGTAACACATTATATTTTTGCCTTAAGGCGCGAGTTATGTTCTGGAAATGATGTGTTTAGTTCTGGAAGCTGAAGAAGTGTTTCGTAATTTACATAAGAAATGCGAGTTACAAGGGCTATTTGAAGCGTTAGTTAGTCGTTTTACAATAGCGTTAAAACCATAAACAGGAGCAAGCTTCTGTTTTTAAGTTTTAACGCTGAATCTGTCAGGTTGGTTAACTTGCATTGGCTGCAGCATAACGCACGGCAATGTCACTATCAGTTAACATTTGTTCTTTGAGGATGCCAGATTTGGCTACAAAAATACGCTGGGATATCGAAAGGGCTGAAAAATCAAGGCTGCGGGCTATTTGCTCTGCTTGGCTCTTGTTACGTTTTAAAACTGCAGTAATAAGCTTTTCCATTTCGTAGTCTGTTGATTTTGCAGTATCTAACGTTATTGTCATAACCTAATATCCCTAATCTCAAAGTAGTTATATTTTATATGATGCGGTTAGATAAATACACCTAGTAAACGCTAATTTAATGCATATTTATAGAACATTTAGTCACTATTGCATTTGACGGAATGACAAAGCAACGTGTTGCTTTATTGTAAGTGATTTGTTAGGTCAATTTTATTTTGGATTGTACATGAGTTGCTGGCGACAGCTTCGGCATAAATATTGCGCATGATCACGCTGAATTTTATTATGTCTACGGATCGTTAATAGGTGTTGGCTGCAGTAACATTGATATGTAAAGGTTTTACCTTTAACACTATTTATATCGTAAGAATGCGTGGTTTTCGCTGGTATTTGGAAGATGCCTATCATGATGTTTTGCCATTCTTTACCATGTGGTTTAGTTCGACCGTAAAGTTGATAAACTAATAAATGGGCAATTTCGTGTGGTACTGTATTCTGGATGAAATGTGTTTTATTTTCTTGAAGTAAGATTGGATTAAAGCGTAATTGGTTTAGCTGCAAACGCGCACTACCTGCGGATTTACCGGTTTGATTAAACATGACTTCAGGTCGTATAAATGAACGGTTAAGCTGTTTTTCTGCATGTAGGTAACATAGCTCTATCTTTTCTCTTACGGCTTGAAATTGTGCTGCGGACATGAATATTTACCTAACTGTTAGTGACCATAAATTGTAGCCAATAAAAAAGCGTTAGAGTCTCACTCTAACGCTTTCATGTTAACTTGATAAGTTTGCTGTAGGCAAATATTATTAAAAGCTAACTTATAGACCAGCTGCATCGCGTAGAATTTCAGCTTTATCAGTCGCTTCCCAAGGGAATTCTTCGCGACCGAAGTGACCGTAAGCAGCTGTACTTTGATAAATAGGGCGCTTAAGATCAAGCATTTCGATTAGACCATGTGGACGTAATTCGAAATGTTCACGAACAAGTTTAGTTAATAGCTCTTCGCTTACTTTACCTGTACCGAATGTTTCAACTGAGATTGAAGTTGGCTCAGCAATACCGATAGCATAAGAAACTTGGATCTCGCAACGATCAGCTAGACCAGCTGCAACGATATTTTTCGCTACGTAACGTGCTGCGTATGCTGCACTACGATCTACTTTTGATGGATCTTTACCAGAGAATGCACCGCCACCGTGACGAGCCATGCCGCCATATGTATCTACGATGATTTTACGGCCTGTTAAACCACAGTCACCCATTGGGCCACCGATAACAAAACGACCTGTTGGGTTAATGAAGAACTTAGTGTCTTTATTTAACCATTGTTCAGGTAATATTGGCTTGATGATCGTTTCCATCACTGCTTCAACGAGATCGGCTTGTTTGATATCTTCAGAATGCTGAGTTGAAAGTACAACTGCATCTATACCAACAATTTTACCATCATCGTATGCAAATGTGATTTGGCTTTTCGCATCAGGACGTAACCAAGGTAGAGTACCGCTTTTACGTACTTCAGCTTGGCGTTTAACTAGCTTGTGCGAATAAGTGATTGGCGCAGGCATTAATTCTTCAGTTTCATTGTTGGCATAACCAAACATGAGACCTTGGTCACCAGCACCTTGTTCAAGAGGATCATCACGATCAACACCTTGATTGATGTCTGGAGACTGTTTACCAATAGTATTTAATACTGCACAAGAATCAGCGTCAAAGCCCATTTCTGAGTTAATGTAGCCGATTTCACGTACTGTTTTACGCGTGATAGCTTCGATATCAACCCAAGCGTCGGTAGTAACTTCACCACCAACCATGACCATACCAGTTTTTACGTAAGTCTCGCATGCAACACGCGCTTTCGGGTCTTGCGCTATGATTGCGTCGAGTACTGCGTCAGAAATTTGGTCTGCAATTTTATCCGGATGACCTTCAGATACTGACTCAGAGGTAAACAAATGTTTAGCCATTGTGTAGATTCTCTCTTATATGTGTTCGTAATAAACGTTTGTATGTGTAGAAGTTTTAACATCTAGACGGCTATTGTAAATCATTTTACTATATTTAAGATAGTCTTAAACACATTTTAATTGGCATAATCAGCCAATATGTTTATTTTTTGTCTGTTTTCAATAATGTAAGATGTTAAAAAACAAAATTTGCAGTAGCATATGGGGAAGTACTAAAATACGAATGGCGAATCATGACTAACATTTATCGTGATTAGTTTTTAGTTTATTCAATGTACATATTGTTTTTTACAATTAGGGACTAATACTGTGTTATTAAAAAAATCTTTAGCCATGACAGCTGGCCTATTAATGAGCTTTAGTTGTGCAGCGTCAAACGTATCACTGTCATTTAATAATGATAATGTAGATGTTAATTACGACTTCGAGTTACAAGAAGATTTGAGCTTGAAAGGTACATTTTTACAAACTGTAGATAATGGTTATACCGTTGATACTGGTTTGTATGCATCACAAGATGCGGGTGCTATTTTTGCTGAAATCGGTGCTAAAGCATTGATCATGGATACTGATAATGGCAGTGGTTATGCAGTAGCATTTGGTGGTCTAACGGGCTTGCATTTAACTGAAGAGTTAAGTGTATTTGCTGAAGGTCATTATAGCCCAGAAATTTTGGGTTCGGGTGATGTTAAAAACTATCTACAGTTTGGTGGTGGTATCACTTATGCTGTATTACCAAGCGCAGACATCTACCTTAAATATGTATTCACTGATATCGATTATGAAGATAAAGCGACAGAAAGCCTAACACGTGACTTACTATTTGGTATGAAATGGGTTTTTTAAATATTAAATTGTCTTAATATTTTATTCAAAAAGCCGTTTACATCATGTGAACGGCTTTTTTATATTCAATGATTTGAATTATCAGCGAGTTCTTTATTGCTACGCATCGATAATTTAAGTAACTCAGAGTAAAGCGGTTTTCCGCCTAATGCTTGTGCAATAAATGTGGCTCCCAGACAGGTCATTAATAAAGGTAATATAAGTGCGTAGTTATCGGTCATTTCAACTACTAGTACTATCCCCGTTACGGGTGCCCGTACAGTAGCCGCAAATAATGCACCCATCCCTGCAACAGCGTAAACGGCGGGTTCGGCTACAAAGCCTGGAAATAAATCAGCAGCGACAATGCCATAAGCTAAGCCAAATAACGTACCGAGTGTTAGCATAGGCGTAAATACACCTCCTGGTGCACCTGATGCAAAACAAGCAATGGTACCTAATAGTCGTACTAAAAATAGTACAACTAATAATATCCATGTGAGGGGATCTTGTATGATTGTCGTGATGAGTTCGATGCCACTTCCTGCGGTATGAGGCGCTAAAATTTGCATGAGCGTAAATACGCTACCAAATGCCATCCCGGTCATAATGATACGACTCATTTTTTCATTCTGTTTGCGTTTTAATAGCTTAGTGCTTGCTAATATCCAACGATTGAAGTTAACGCCAATAACCCCAAAAATAGTGCCTAATAGTAGAAATAACCAGAGTGAGGTCAGTGGCGGTACTGCGAATTTTGGTATGTGCATCACAGCTTGTTGGCCATGAAAACTACGCATTATTATCGTTGCCACTGCGGCTGCAAGCGTGACACATTTTATTGAGGTAATATTGTAGCGAAATTGTGGGCGCATCTCTTCAATAACAAATAATATGCCAGCAAGTGGTGCGTTAAATGCAGCGGCAAGCCCCGCGGATGCACCTGCGGCAGTTAAAATGTGTGTAGCATGCGCATAACGTTTTGCGGTGCCTGAGAACATTCTTCCGATTGCACCACCAATCTGTATTGATGGCCCTTCACGTCCGAGTACCATCCCTGAACTAATTGCGAATGTGCCAGCAATAAACTTTATCGGTAACACTCGACGCCAACGAATGTCATAAATACCATCAAGAGCGCCTTCGATATGAGGGATACCGCTCCCACTTGCTTCAGGGGCGAAGCGACGGGTAAGCCAAAAAGCAATTCCGACCATGAGAGCGCCCAAAAACATCATGACGATAATATTAATTAGCGAAGAAAATGTGAGCAGTTCAAATAACGCGAGACGATGTTCGTTGACCCATAAAATAGAGCCTTCAAAGAGTGCGATAATTAATCCAGTAACCGCCCCAACCCCCGCAGAAAGTGCCAGTAGGAAGATATAGTCATGCTTAGTAGATAGTGATTTAGGGGTAGTACGGTGCTTAAGAAGGCCACCTTGAAAAAATCTAAAATTAGGGGATTTAGCCATGTGTGTTAGTAACCTGAGCAAGTTTTATTGACTCAAATCGAGTCATATGGAATGTTAATATTTGGAGTCGGATAACGACAATAATAAAAAGTGTTTTTTTTATGAGCATTATTGGGCGGTATGTTGCCGACTAATGCATAGTATATCGTGAACTTGGTCACATTATATAGAATAAAGATAAAGCATTCTACACAATTATAGGTATTTTTTTTTATAGTTATTTATATTCAACTACTTAGATGTTTTTTATATTAATAGTGCTTTAATTTAAGCTACTTTCAAGT
>Ga0209292_1000486_pt1 | contig 51750 bp, 55 predicted proteins | sample GOMGulsemesocosm_2_FD_184634 | JGI IMG/M metagenome (GOLD analysis project Ga0209292, IMG submission 184634) | Methane-oxidizing microbial communities from mesocosms in the Gulf of Mexico - GOM9C Gulf of Mexico (SPAdes) (version 2) | ecosystem: Environmental > Aquatic > Marine > Cold seeps... | reverse complement strand
CCATGACCTCTCCTCCATCATCATTTCTATCAGAGACAATCAATACCATTTTAGACTTGAGGGGTGAAGCATATCGCTCTCCATAATATGTAAAGTATCTGCTTACTTTGGTAGTAATATCTTTACGCATCTTTAAAGTATATTCACCAGAAAATGCCATTCTTAGACTTACATTTCCGGTTGTTAAGCTTTCATTTAAATGAGTCCCTGCAAAAAATGCGGAATTTAATAAGTCTTTTGTACCATCAGGTATAAATAGAAATCTATTATTTTTAGATTCTTCCCAAGGGGTTGTAACTACCCAACTCTCTGGAATATTGAAATTTACCGTAACATCTATAGCCGGAATGCCAGAAATGAATAACGCACGCCCAGCCCACATAACTCCATCATCGGTCGCATAAGCTGCGCCATTGTCGCCAAATTTTATTTTTGGGACAACAACGTCATGATCAAGCCTTACATTATATGACAAGGTAATATAACCATCTTTATAATTCTGTAGCTCCCAGCTACTGTTAGCTTTTTTTGCAATTTGATATTGTCGGCCACTTAAGTCATATGCTGTTAAATTTTCAACAAAACCTGCCCATCCTCCTTTAAGTCCATGAACATTTTGTTCATTCATTGATATGACTTTACCATTAGGTTTTATCGTTGCGATAACTTTGGCCAATCGTGGTTGCTTTTCATCAATGGAAACTGTGTAATTATCAGCATTGCTGGTGAATGAAAATAGTAAAAGTACATATGTAAATAAAACTGAGCAGCTAAACTTCATGTGAGGGTCCTTCATAACTTTTTTTTATTGTAAAAATGTTTGGCTGTTCATTACTATCCACTTGCCTTTTCAATAAAGAAAGAAGAAAGCATAATAGCCATAACGATGCATGGCTGAATATGATGTTTATTTTATTGGATGTCGTCCTATATCCTAATATAGGACGCAATTAGAACGAAAAACTAGTGTTGATTATTTGAATTCATAAATTGAGTCGGAGTCATACCTTCTTCAGACTTAAAAGCAGTATAAAAAACTGATTTGGAATTAAACCCCGATTCAAAAGCAATTTCTAATATAGTTTTTTTATTGATGTGGCTCTGCAAAATTTCACGTTTCGCTGCAATAATCCGTAATTTATTAATGAACGCACAAAAGTTATTGCCTCCAACTATGTTTATAGACCAGGAAATATCTTTAACTTTAAATCCCGTCTCGTTTGCGACGTTTATCACAGACAATTTTGGTTTTTTGTATAATTCTCTGGTCGTTACTATTTGTTCAATACTTTGATAAATGTCATTTGCGAGAGCAAATTCTGATTCTTTACTATCCAATTTCGAGTGAGTGGTTAAGTCTTCATATGAAACCATATCGTTAAACAATAACGGTTTTCGAATAATATTAAAGATTAAATAACAGGTGATTCCAAATGCAATTAGTACATCAATAAAATACCAAGTAGCTTTAATATACTGAGAATTATATGTTTGAAAATTTAGCCGCGTTAGGTCGACAACAGCAAAAAGCATTAGAAGAATGAGCACTTTTCCAATCCAGTTCAATTTCATTGCATGAGCATCGGAACAAACAGCCATTGACACAGAATGATAACGACGAAGCAACTTGAGAGATAAGGTTAAATAAATAATTTGACTAAACGAAGCAAAAAATACAATTTCTTGAACAAAATGTGTCATTGGTATAGCAATTAATACTGGTATGAAATGCATTAACTTCCAATGGGTGCTCATAGGTCTTTCGTTAATTAATGTCCTTATCATGAAATAGATGATTGGGCCTTTTAACAATGTAAATACTGGGGTTATTAAGTAAGTTGTATCAGTTGTTCTCATCTCTTCTATAAAATTCAGTAACATTAGGGCTGAATAGTACAAAAAGAGAAAAGTAAAGCCACGAAAACGCTCAAGATTACAGATCAGCACAGCACTAAAGCCTGCGAGAAAAGCAAAGGCCATCTGCAAAATGTTAACGGGCAATAAAACTATTTCTTGAGTAAACATATAACCTACCTAATACAGCTTACCCGCATTATTTAAGAAAGGAAAAAAATGGAAAGAGTACACTTTAATAATAAAAGACTAACTAACAAGCGGCTACATCTTATTTGAAAAAACATGAGCAGTTTATACGACTAGCATTCTCTCATAGCATATATTGATATGAATACCCCTTGTTAGATAAATTTCAATAACCCCATACAATTAGCCATTAAATAAAACTTTTAATAGTTTTAAAAATATTAATTCGTAAGGTATTAAAGCTCAGGGTTATAAAAGAAGGTGTCAATAATATTTCTTGTGTAACTGTTTTCATAAAAAAAGATAAGTTCTATTTTTACGCCGTTCTAATCATTGAAACGAAAACCCTAACGGGAATGTTCGGGCTTTTGTTTGTTCTATATTTCTTGATTAATGTTGACACATTGAAAGCATTATAAAGATCATCCGGCATCTAACGAGCTGTTGGTATATGGCTAATAACTATAAAGCTTAACAAATCAGACCTTACCAAATTTTAATGTTAGGTCTGAAAGACGAATTAAGTTCACATAGAAACTGATTTTTCTCGCTAATAAAACTATGTAGTGCTATAGGGCTCGGAGCTTTTTCTCAACACCTGCAAGAAAACCGTTTAGTCTTGATTCAACTTGATCGTCAGTTGCGCCACGGCAAGTTCTAATCGTTTTATCTCACGACTTGTAGAATTACGGTTCATTTCCAACCAGAACCAAATTTTAAGCCCCATGGTACCCGTCCAGAAAGCTAATAATAATACTCCCCAAAATATGCGATCATCGAGACTTTCACTAATGAAAAAGTGATAGCCACTCCAGAACATGAATACCGCTGTCACTATCGCTAAAACTAAGCCAAATATATTCCAAATCATCATACTGCCACGGAATATCCCGAATAGTTGAGTAAATAATCCATCTTCTTTGCTCAAAATCATTTCTACTTCTTTAGCATCCATGTGTAATGCTTCTTTGATCTTGTCATCTAAGTCCATAATAACCTCCTGAGGTTGTTTCAAATCTTGAAATATTAATTCAACTGTTGTTGTAAACTAGCCCGTGCTCTATTTAATCGAGACTTTACTGTACCAAGCGGAATTTCCATTACCTGTGCAATTTCAGTCAAAGGCAGTTCCACCAGATAAAATAGATAAATTACAGCGCGGTCGCGATCTGGCAATTTTTCTATCATTTTTCGAAGCTGTTGTCGTTCAATTACTGATTCGTCGAGTTCAACGTTGAGGTTTGAATTTTCAATCGGTTGAAAATGATACGACTTAGCTTTTATTAAATCCAATACTCGCCAGCGTAGTGCACGAAAAATCCAACTTTTGAACGCGCGAGGGTCTTCGAGTTTACTTAACTTTTTACTCATACTGATCCACACGTCCTGCACGGCATCTTTAGCCAGCTCATAATTGCCTGATAAATTACAAGCAAAATTAATCAACTGCGGATGGAAGAAGATGACCAAGCATTCAAAGGCTTTTTTATTTCCGCTTTGTGCTTCAAGAACCAGTAAGTCTTGTTGTGCTTGATGCATTTATCTACCGCTTATTATTTGTTGTTATGTTAAAGACGACTGAAGTCTAATGGAGGTTCATTTTATGCTAAGTTAATTTAATCACATCAGAATAGGTAGTTTATTCTGAATGTATTTTGAGTATTTTAATATTGAAGCCAGTTCAATAGAATGTTTTCGTGATAATTTTAGTTAGTCTACGATAGGTAAAGCCTAAATATACAAACAAATGACTAGACACAAAATGTCTACATTCACCATTTGAACTCAAGGCGATAAGCTGTCGTTACGATTCACCACCAGTTCATGTCTGCTATCTACCTAGTGTTCTATTATAGTTTGATAGTTTTAATACGAATGGTTAGCTGTATTGAAGTATTCTTTGGGCATAAATTTTATAAAGTATTTGTTACCAGAATCTCATCGTTATTATGTCTATACCAATATTCTTTATCTGTATCTATGTCTAGATTGATTATTTGGAATCTAGAGTTTTGTAATAACAGCGTACTTAATTAATCTAAGCTGTTGAAAAGACGGTGTTTGGTTGCGAGCTATTGATTTTAAGTTGTTATTGATTGTCTTTTTTATGGAGGCCGCAATTGATACTTGAGTAATGGTGTTTAGTAGCTGTACCAAGGACTTGTTGATATTTCGCCCAGTAGATTATCAGTCTTGGTCATACCGGGCTCCTCTGGTGATTACTCATTACCGCACACGCACAGACATCAATCGAAAAAACATCACTTAACACATGGTGTTTATCTGCAGCCCAATCATACCGGTGTTCATCACTTTTCCCAGCGTGCTTATCTTCACCTCAAAGAAAGGCACATCTAACGCATCGTGTGATGAGGTGATATTTGTCGTCTAGCGGAAAACCTTTAATTGGCTAACTTATGCCTGTCCTTATTTGGTTTTTTTCTTGTTCTATTTGTTCTATTGGTTTTATTTATCTTTTTCTTAACTTGTTTAGGCGCTTTTGAAAACTCTTTATGAAAAGGCTGTTCTGTAACAACAGGAATGACTTGCCCTATGCTATTTTCTATATTATTTAATTGTCTCATATCATTTTCTACAGCAAATGAAATGGCCATGCCACTTTTCCCGGCTCGAGCAGTCCGTCCTATACGGTGTATGTAGTTTCTTGGATCTTCAGGAAGGTTATAGTTAATGACTAAAGTAATATTATCAACATCAATGCCACGAGCAGCAACATCAGTTGCAACTAATACTCTTAAATTAGCATCTTTAAAGTTTTGTAACGCTTCCTCCCTAACGGCTTGTGTTTTACCGCTATGAAGGCTAGCGGCAGTTATCGATGATTTTTCGAGTGCTTTAACAATGATGTCAGCGCCATACTTTGTTTTACAAAAGATGAGCACTTTTTCATATTCAGGTTTTTCCAAGATATTAAATAGCAAGGGTACTTTATTCGATTTTTCAAGGTGGTATACACTTTGATTAACCAAGTCGATAGTAACCGTTTCAGCAGTAATTTGAATTTTTGTTGGAGACGTTAATATGGCTTCTGCAAGTATCTCTATTTCAGCAGGCATAGTAGCTGAAAACAATAATGTTTGTCGGGTCTTTGGCAGCTTAGATATAATGCTTTGAACATCCTTATAGAACCCCATATCAAGCATTGTATCTGCTTCATCTAATACAAATACTTCTAACGCCTTAAAATTTATGTCGCCCGTTTCAATTAAATCTAATAATCTTCCAGGGGTGGCCACTAAAATATCAAGCCCAAGTGCGATAGAGTCAACTTGGGCTTGTCTTCCGACACCACCATAAACAACTTTAGTTTTAAGCGCTAAACCATCAGAGTAGTCATCAATGTTTTGCATTATTTGCGAGGCAAGCTCTCTCGTGGGCGTTAGTATGAGCGAACGCGTGCTCTTAGCTTGGATATCTATTATATTTCGTGCAAAACTATTGATAATGGGCAATGAAAAGGCCGCAGTTTTTCCTGTTCCCGTTTGCGCTATACCAAGAAGATCATGTCCATTAATAAGCGCTGGAATACATTCCTCTTGGATCGGTGTGGGCTGTTTATAGCCTTTAAGACTAAGGCGGTCAATAATTGACTCTAAAAGTGAAAATTCTTTAAATTCTGACATGCTGTCTCGGTATTCTTTAATCAATAGTCTATTATTCTAACAGAATGCTTTAACATATTTAAGACGTATTCAAGATGACTGTTTCGATGAATCCCCTCAAAATATCTCACAAAAAAATAGTTCCATAATTAAGTGTTTTGACATCTTGATTTTCCTTTCATGGGTGTTTTTTTAAGGGGGGGAGATAATTAAAAAATAGATGTATTGACAGTAAGTCTTATAGGTTAGGGTATGTAGGCTGGTTTTACTTTCAGTTCGAGGCCAGTTTTCGTGTTTAAGTGGCCGCTAGTTAGGATTGTTTTGACTCGTAAGTAACGACAGCTTTACTCTCACAGTTGCATTTAGAACTTAAATATCAAAGAAATAATGAGTTTAAAGTTACCTCACTAGCGAACGATAATATTGGCTAGTGTTCTCGTTAAAACGCCCGTTTATGGCAGGTGATCTTTTAAAATTCAATTGGCTATTTTTAGCGCCCAGTTAGGTGGGGGAGAATGGACGCATCGAAGTCATCCTCATATTGAAAATGCAGCTAAAACAAATATATAGATAATAGATGGGCGGCATGTTGTTATTTTTATTACATATTCCATACATTTAAACGAAAGCCCGAATAGCAATATTCTGGGTGTTAAGTTTAATGGCGAGCAAATTCCAATTGTGAGTATGCTAATGTATAACAAATGACATTTTAACTGGCATTATTGAGGAGATAAAAAATTGGTACATATGGAAGTCGCGCTCGTAAATTCATTTACTGATAATGGAAAAGGTGGAAACCCCGCTGGTGTCGTTTTTAATGCGGATAAGTTATCGAGTGCTCAAAAATTAAAAATTGCACAAGTTGTTGGATATTCGGAAACAGCTTTTGTTACCAGTGATGACGAAGCGGATTATGAGGTAACATTTTTCACCTCAACAGGTGAAGTCGATTTTTGTGGCCATGCAACATTAGCTACTTTTTCTACTTTGTTCGAAACAGGTAAGATCACAGCGGGTTCATATGTTCAGCGTACTAAAGCTGGAATGCTGTCAGTGACAATTGAACTCAATGGTAAGGTCGTTATGGAACAACAATTACCAAAAAAGTTAGATTGTTTTTCATATGAAGAAATTTCAAATGTGATTGGTATTTCAAGCCAAATACTAGCAAGTACCAAGTTGCCAATTGAAGTTGTCTCAACAGGTTTACCTGATGTAATTATCCCTGTACCTAATGGTTATTTAGACTCCCTAAAACCCAACGACGAGAAGATTGCTGAATTTTGCAAAAAGCATCAAGTTATTGGTTTTCATGTTTTTGAGCTTTGTACTCTAGAAAGTAAACTCACTGCAAGTTGCCGCAATTTTGCTCCATTATTTGGTATATCAGAAGAGTCTGCTACAGGCAGTTCTAATGGGGCTTTAGCATGTTATCTTAAAGAACATTTGGCTTTAGGCGATGACTATGTTTTTGAGCAAGGTAGAGCTATGAATTGTCCTTCAATAATTACAGCAAAAGTGGAGTCTACTAATTCAGTTATTACCAGTGTAAAAGTGGGTGGTTTTGCAAAGGGGATTGGAGCTTTTAGCACACTTGTCTAAAGTGTTATTTACATGAAAGCCCATGTTTATTTTTTTAGTTTATTTTTGTTAAATAATTGGAATAAGTTAGCCTAGTCCATCTGTTATATTTATATTCAAAGAGAATCCTATTTTCTTATTGAACTGAGAACAGGCTTTATTATTACCTTGTTGTAGATATAGTTATAATTTAGTAAGTTGACTAGATATTAAAATAGATAGAGTTACTCATGTTGTTATGGATAAATAGCTCATGGTAAATTCATATATTTAAAGTTCAGGTAAACGGTATGACATTATCAAATATAAAAAAAGTAGCCTTAAAAGTTTTCTGTATTTTATCTGCATCTATATACCTTATTAGTTTTAATGTGCATGCAAATGATGCTCATATGAAAAGTCTTATAAACGACATAACAAAAATGTACATGTCTTCAATGGTCTATGTTTTTAAAAGCCAACAGATAATTAATGGTAAAAATATTGATAAAAAGGAGCTTTTAGGCAAACGTTTTATTGATAATATTAAGCAGACCTACCTTGCAAAATATAAGGAAGAATTTCCAAAGGAAGATCACTTTGCGAAAACGGTATTATTGCAAGCGATGGTTGAAGTCATGGATGATAATAAAGCGCTATTATATGATGATGAAATAGGCTTTAAAGGTATTATTCCCGCAACGTTTGCTTTTCAATTGTCTGCAAAATTATCGACGAAAGGAGTGGGTCTAAAAATAAAATTCACTAGAACGGCTGGGCAAATAAGAAATAAACTGAATCGACCTGATTCATGGGAAAGTAGTGTTATGAAAAAAATACAAAACACCCCCCAAATATATTACGATGAAAATGCACTACTTAATGGTAAACCTGCTATTCGTCAATTCACTCCATTACCTATGGCACACTATTGTTTGGCTTGTCATGGAGTTCCAGATAACAATCCATTAAATGCAGGCAAAAAAAGATCAGAATGGTCTAATATTGATATAACAGGTTTCGAAATGGAAAATTGGACAATCGATGATTTTGGTGGTGGTGTCAGTATTTCAATAGAAAAGTCAGTACTGGAATAAAGTTAAGGAGGTCTTTTGGTTTTTGCTAAAAAAGTAAAAAAAATTTATTGCTTGAGCGTTTTAAGTTTATTTTCATTTGTATCATTATCTCAAACGTTAACCGTAGGCTTTATTGATTTTCCTCCTCATATAGCTTTACATGAAGAGTATAAAGACAGTCCGTTATATCAGTATATTAATAAGGTGTTTCTTCAGGCTAATTTCAAAGTTGTTTATGTGAAATTACCACGAGAAAGAGCTTTCACCGAATTAATTAAAGGCAGGGTCGATGTATTAATGCCCACCTCTATTCCGTCAAATCATGAAACAGTAAGAAAACTATCTGTCCCATTATTTCATACTGTTCCTGGGCTCTGTTTTAAAAAAGAAAATTATATTCCAATTTTAAGTGCAACTCATCGATTTGAAAAACTAAACATCGGTGTTCCTGCGGGTTCCCAAGTAGTTGCAGCACTCACTGGCTCTCAAGCAAACCTGATCCCCTTAAAGGGTGAAGATGTAACAAGTCGAGGAGTCGAATTGACTCAAAGAGGGAGGCTGGATGCTTTTTATCATCCGAGTCCAGTTAAAGTGTATCACCAAGAAAATCCTTTATATAAAGAAGTGGCTTGTTCATATTTTCATGGTTACTCAACACCAATTTACATTGCAATCACCAATACGATGTCAAAAGAAACCTTTACTGCCATTAATAAAATATTTCAAAAAGCGATGCTTGAAGAACCCTATGAATACTACTTTGCGATGAGAAAGTAGTTTAGTTATATTTGATAATTATAAATTTATTTAACTAGGTTAAAATTTTTCAGTTAAACACACTCAATAAAAAAGTTCAATCTTATACACTTAGAGGTGGCGATTCAGTCGTTGATACTAATATTGAAATTACAACAACTGACTTTAGCATTCGTACAATTTGTTTCAGAATTTAGTCTGAGTTTTCTATACATATTCATATGTTTAGGTAATATATGAATAGGTGGATAAGTTCGTATTCATTTATTATTTCAGGACGAAAAATGAAAAAATCAACACTAATATTATCGTTATTTTCACTCTTCTGGCTTTCAGCATGTGTGCAGGTAATAAAACCCACGACCAAAGCTGATAGTCTGTTAGCCCTTTCAAGCGTCTGGGACTTACCTACTAAATATCCGGTTGGTAGCACTTTTTCTTTATCTCCTCAATATGTAAAAGATGCTTCTTTAAACTCTAAGGAGATAGACGTTATTTACCAGCTTTATGCAAATGCAATCTCGGAAGGATTTTCACAAAAAGGTTACCAAATAGTAGACATTAATACTCCAGTCGATTTCTATGTTGGCTTTGGCGTTGCTTTATCAAAAGATTTATCAGATGAAAATATCAGTGAAAAATTTGGCGTTACACCAGGCTTAAGCGAGGATGCAAAACTCGAAAAAGGAAGCTTTTTAATGTATGTAGAAGATGCTAATAGTAAACAACGAGTTTGGAGAGGAGCTGTTCAAGGGTTTGTTCAAGAAAATTTTAGTTCAGCTGAGAGAAAAGAACGTACTGAAGATGTGGTAAAAATGATTTTAGTGCAGTTTTTTAAATAACGTTAAATACAAATGTATTCAAGAGCATTACAAATTAATACGTTATATTTTTAATTAATAGGCTCTAATACGTGAATTAAACATTAAACATTAAACATTAAAGAACTAAATAGTTAAAGGATAAAAGATGAAGAAACAACTACTCACTTTATTGATTTTTTCAGGACTATGTGGAACGATTTTTGGAATCACTTCGGCGCATGCAGCTGATGTAAAAGTAACTTGGACAGAGCCTGGAAAATATAGAGATATATACTCTGGTAACCAAGGAAAAAAACGCTTCCGAGAGAATACATTCAAGGAACTTGAAAAACATTTGCTAAAACTTGCTAAGGCATTACCTGAATCCCAATTACTTGAGATTGAAGTTCTTGATGTTGATTTAGCTGGCGATGTGCATGCTGGCGGGATGCACAATATAAGAGTTATTAAAGAAATTTATTCTCCACGAATAAAGTTTTCATATCAATTAATAAATGCGGATAAAGCAGTAATACATAGCGACAATGTGAATTTAAAAGATATGAATTTCATGATGGGTAACAGTTCAAAGTATAGAAATAAATCATTAGGCTATGAGAAAGAATTACTTGATGATTGGTTTGATAGCACATTTTCTAATGATGTAATGAAATAGACAGTTGAGCGTTTATGATGACGTTAAGGCTGAGAATAGGGATAATTATTAAATACTAAATATCGTATTTACGACTAAAAAGCAAAGTGTGATATTAGATTTATGAAGATTTAGACACATTTAAATATAATGATACAATTGGTAAATTGTTAAGCGACCTTCTTTGAATTAGTATTTAATTACATTCAAAAGGAGCGTAACATGAAAAAATTTATTAAATTGATATTGGTTGCAAGTGTTTTATTCCCAGCAATTAATGCCGTTTCTGCGGCAGAAGTACGTTGGACTAATCCGGATAAATACAGTGATATGTATTCTGCAGATGAAAATGAAGCGAAATTTAAAAAGTCAATATTTAAAGAGTTGGAAAAACACTTTACAAAACTAGAAGATAAATTACCGAATGGCTATAAATTAAGAGTGAACGTTTTTGACTTAGATCTTGCTGGCGGTGTTAATTTTAGAACTAGTCGTCAGATACGAGTGATAGGTGCAGGACAATCAGCTAGAATTTTATTTAAATACCAAGTTATCAATGATAAAAACCAACTTGTAACACAAGGCACCGAGAGTTTAAAAGATGTTAACTTCAGAGAAAGAAGAAATGCAAGATACCCAAATCAATCATTAAAATTTGAAAAAATATTGCTCGATGAATGGTTTTCTGAAAAGCTTGAAATATTGTAATTGTTGATAAAGTATTTTTTTCTTGATGTGATTCCCAAATAAGACTATTTTAGATGAGGGTTTTATAAGGAATTAAAAACAATGAAAAAAACAATTATAATGTCAAAGTTTACTTTATGTGTCGCGTTAGCACTATCTACTATAAGTTTTGCTGGCTCTGCCGAAGTGCGTTGGTCGAATGTTGAAAAATATTCGGATGTGCATGAAGGGGATGAAAATAAAGCTGATTTTTTGAAAAATACTTTGTCTGAATTAAAGAGACATTTTATTAAATTAGAAAATAAACTTCCTGAAGGCTATAAATTACACGTTAATGTGTATGATTTGGATCTTGCAGGTAGTGTTCGTTTTCAAACTAGTCGGCATATCCGAGTTGTCGGATCACAATCTCCGAGAATTTTATTTAAGTATCAAGTGTTGAATTCAAAAAATGAACTTGTGACTCAAGGTACAGAAAATTTAAGAGATACAAATTTCAAAGATAATCGTAGCAGAAGATACCCGAACCAATCATTGAAATATGAAAAAAGATTATTAGATAAGTGGTTTAAAGAGTCGATTAAAACACAAATCAATACCTAGAATTATTTTTATTGTATAAAAATGCAGCCATTTGGCTGCATTTTTTTATTTATGCTTTGTTAATAAAGATTAATGGCTAACGTTAGCACTGTCTTCAAAATTAGCTAATACAGTAAAAAGTTTTTCTATTTTTTTTACTGTGTCGATAAGCGTTTGTTGATCTGATGTTTTTTGCCAAAAAATCAAATCGTTTGCCACCTCTTCAACATACGGCTGAAAAGTATTTTCAGAACACTTAAAACCTGCATCTTCTTTAAATATAGCTCCAAAACCCGCTTGTTTGTTTTTTCTTAATTCAGCTAAGTTTGCATCAGCGGTTAATGATTTCTTTAAAATAATTGAAATATTTTCAACAAGTTGCTTACTGACAGTTTCACTCATAGTGTCTCTATATTAAATATTGTTTTGATAATAGCGCTATTATGCCAAATTGATTGGCGTTTTGTTAGCCTCTCCTGCAATTTCTCTTACTAATTTAGGCATTAAAAAGCCAGGTAGAATAGCCATCATTTTTTGTACTATTATTTTTGCCTTATCTTCGCAAACATCAAAATGTGCAACGCCTTGTACAGGGTCAAACATATGTAGGTAGTAAGGCTGAATACCACTGTCAAAAAGTACTTCACTTAACTTGCATAAAACGTCAGCATCATCATTTATTCCTTTTAATAATACACTTTGATTAAATAAGGGAATTCTTGCTGTACGTAATTTTTCAATGGCACTTTTTACATTATCGTCAATTTCATTGGGGTGATTAACATGTAAAACCATCGTTGCTTTTAATCGAGTTTGAGACAATATGTTTACTAGAGATGTTGTAATACGTTGTGGGATCACAATAGGTAAACGCGTATGAATACGCAGGCGTGTAACATGTTTTATGGGCTCCAGCTGCTCAACTAGCCACTTAAGATGTTCATCGTTTGCCATAAGAGGATCGCCACCACTGAAAATAACTTCATTAATTTCAGGATGATCTGAAATATATTTCAATGCAGGTTGCCAACGAACTTTATTAGGGCTATTTTCTTCATAAGGAAAATGTCGACGAAAACAATAACGGCAATTAACAGCACAGCCTGATTTTATAATCATCAAGACTCGATGCTTATATTTGTGTAATAAGCCTTCTGCAACCGTATCGTGTTCTTCTAGCGGGTCGGTCGAATAGCCACTGGTAATAATATATTCATCAGATAAGGGCATTACTTGCATCAGCAAAGGATCAATAAAGTCACCTTTTTTCATTCGAGAGATGAAAGGTTGTGGCACGCGCACGGGAAATAATTTTCGTGCTGAAAAATGTTGCAAGTAATCCGAGTCGTTAATTTCAAGCATTTCTAAAAGTTTTTTGGGATCAGTTACAACATTACTTAACTCTTTTTGCCAAGAAGTGTGCAATTGATCGCTGATTTGGGTTATTATCTGCGGCATTTCTAATTTCAATTTAAATCTCTGCGTTATCTGTTTGAGTATAAGAGAACATTAATATGGCTAATTTTAGTACAAACCAATTTAAGGCTGGCCTTAAATTAATGATTGACGGCGAACCTTGTAACATTTTAGAAAACGAATTAGTAAAACCTGGGAAAGGCCAAGCCTTTAGCCGCGTAAAAATTCGTAAACTTATTTCTAATAAAGTCTTAGAAAAAACCTTTAAATCAGGCGAGTCTTGCGAAGGCGCTGATGTATTGGAAACCGAACTTGCATATTTATATGCTGACGGTGAATTCTGGTATTTTATGAATAATGAGACCTTTGAGCAAATTGCAGCTGATGAAAAAGCAGTGGCAGACAGTCTTAAATGGTTAAAAGAAGGCGACATTTGTACCATTACGTTATGGAATGGTTCTCCGATCACAGTAACAACACCTAATTTTGTTGATCTCGATGTTACTGAAACAGATCCAGGATTAAAAGGTGATACTGCTGGTACGGGTGGCAAACCTGCAACTTTAAATACCGGTGCTGTTATTCGTGTACCCTTATTTATTCAAATTGGCGAAACAGTGAAAGTAGATACTCGTACGGGTGAATATGTATCACGTGCAAGTAAGTAGATTCTTGTAACTCTTTTACTGACTATTCAATATTTTTTTAAGTAGCTAAAGTGATTTGGCTACTGATATATCTTCTTAATATTTGATAATACCCATAAAAATTATATTAAAAAACCTGCTGTTGCAGGTTTTTTTATACATCAAATATACTAGTTTATCGTTTTAGTATGAAATTTTAGATATTCAAACAACTCTTTGTAATACTTACCCAGCTTTTCTGCTTTCTTTTCTTTCGAGGCCTGACGTACTAATTGTCGTAATTTTTGTCTTTCCATCGATTCATGTTCAGCAAGTAGAGCTTCAATAACATCACTTCCTTGATCAATCGCATCATCGCGCATCTTCTCAAGCTTAATGAACTTTGCTGTTTCTTGCTGATGTTTATTAGCCATGACATCAAGCGCATGTTTAATCGGCTCTAAATCAGTTTCAGATAATATTTTAGCTAAATGGCGAACATGACGACGTAATGCCTCATGCTTATTATTAATTTTATCAGCTAAAATTAAGGCGTCTTTAATATCTTCAGTAAAAGGTATTTTACTGCGTTGATGTTTAGATAAATCAATAAGCTTCTGTCCAAAGATTTGCAATTGGATCATTTCGCGCTTTACTTCAGATTTACTTTTTAATTCTTCATCTAATTCATCGATATCGTTTGAAGAGTCGGGCATAATATTCGTTATTAAAGTGATAATTATCGCTATTATACGCGTAACTGCTTATGGTATACAGTGCATATTTTCTAATTTCCGCATTTATAGAAGAAAACAATAAATTATGACTCAAACGATGAACCCTAAAGATTCGATGAAAGAACAATTATCGCAGGTTGAGCAGCGCGTTGCGCAAGTACTCGACTTAGCAAAATCGCTAGGCGCAGACGCAGCTGAAGCCTCTATAAGCCGTCAACAAGGCTTAAGCGTTGGCACACGTTTAGGCGAAGTAGAAACGGTTGAGTTTACTAATGACGGTGCATTAGGCATTACTGTTTATCAGCAAGGTAGAAAAGGAAGCGCTTCTACCGCTGACTTATCTGAAGCTGCATTAAAACAAACGGTTCAGGCTGCGGTGAATATCGCTAAATATACTTCCGTTGATGATTGTTCCGGTTTAGCTGATAAGAACATGCTTGAAATGTCACCTGCCGATCTAGATTTATATCATCCGAAAGTCTTATCAACAGATGAAGCTATCCAACTGGCAAAAGAATGTGAAGATAGTGCATTAGCTTTTGATCCGCGTATCACCAACTCTGACGGCGCATCACTTGATAGTTTTGAAGGGTATAAAGTGTATGGAAATACCAATGGGCAAATTGTTGGTTATCCGAGTTCACGCCATAGTTTAAGTTGTGTGATGATCGCCTCTGAAGGTGATGATATGCAGCGTGATTATGCTTATACCGTTAATCGTGATTTTGATTTAATGGATAATGGCATTAGCATTGGTATTCAAGCCTCAAAAGAAGCGTTATCTCGATTGAATGCTCAGAAGCTCCCTACAGGGAAAGTACCTGTAATGTTTCGTGCCGATATCGCCAATAGTATTTTTGGCCATTTTATTGCCGCAATCAGTGGTGGGAACTTATATCGTAAATCATCATTTTTAATGGATTCGATTGGTAAGCAAGTTTTTCCTGAATTTTTAAATATTAGTGAGCGTCCACATATTCTTAAAGGTTTAGCGAGTAGTACCTTCGATAGTGAAGGTGTAAAAACTGTCGATCGTGAGATTATTGTTGATGGTTGTTTAGAAACATATTTATTAACAAGTTATTCTGCACGTAAGTTAGGGCTAACAACAACGGGACATGCTGGTGGCATTCATAATTGGCAAATTAATGCGAAAGGCTCTGCCAAAGGTGGCGACTTTGATGCAATGCTGAAGACGTTGGGTACTGGTTTTCTCGTCACTGAATTAATGGGACAAGGCGTTAATATTGTAAATGGTGATTATTCACGTGGCGCTGCTGGTTTTTGGGTTGAGAATGGTGAAATCGCTTATCCAGTTTCAGAAGTGACTATTGCAGGTAATTTATCGGACATATTTAAAGGCTTAGTTGCTGTTGGCAGTGATGTTGATTTACGTGGCAGTATATTAACGGGATCATTACTCATTGAAGAAATGCAGGTTGCCGGTAGTTAATTGAATTTTGATTGCATTATAATAACTGAAAGTAACTAAACATTAATGAGTTCTTGATAGTGTTCAAGAGCTCTTAAATTAACGTTTAGCTTATTTTTTAGTGGGTTTAAGTTAGGAGTAAAGTCGCTGTACCTAAGAAAGCAAATATTCCCACTACATCCGTGATCGTTGTTAATATCACACTACCAGCTAAAGCGGGGTCAATGTTTATTCGTTTCAAAAATATAGGTATCGCAACTCCAGCTATACCGGCTGCGGTTAAATTCATTAACATCGCAAAGGCTATTACGCCACCGAGCATTAAATTTTGTTGCCAAATAGCCACGACAGTTGCAATTAACACCGCCCAAATAATGCCATTAAGAAAACCCACCGCAAGCTCTTTCTGTAAAAGTATTCTCGCATTGTAGTCGCCAACGTGACCAAGGGCGATAGCTCGAATAACCAGCGTTAATGTTTGGTTACCTGCAACACCTCCCATACTCGGTACTAACGAATTTAAAATTGCTAGAATAGCGAGTTGGCTTAAAATACCTTCGAACATGCTTGATACAGCAACAGCGAGAAGTGCTGTAATAAGATTAACACCTAGCCAAATAGAGCGCTGTTGAGTACTTTTTAATACCGGGGCAAAAGTATCAGCTTCATCGTCTAAACCAGCCATACTCATCATTGAATGTTCTGCATCTTCACGGATAATATCGATTACATCATCTATTGTGATACGCCCAAGTAATCGACCTTTATCATCAACAACAGGGGCAGAAAACCAATCAAATTTTTCAAAAAGCTGTGCAACGTCACTATCCGATAAATGCGTTTGGATCGCTTCAATATCTTTGTTTATCAAGGTGGAAACTATAATTTCAGGTTTGGCGGTAATGATTGCTGCTAAAGAAACAGCACCAATAAAGTGGTTTTTACGATCAACAACATAAAATGAATCGGTAGCTTCAGGCAAATTTCCACGCAGACGTAAATAACGTAATACCACATCAACGGTCACGTCTGGACGAATTGTTATGGTATCCGTATTCATGATACCACCAGCGGTATCTTCTTCAAATGATAAAGCGGCTTCTACTCTACCTCTGTCTTGCGTGTCCATAGCACTTAATACTTCCTGATAAACACTATCAGGTAGAGTACGTAAAACTTCAGCTAAATCATCAACATCCATCCCTTCAGCTACTTCTGCTAATTTTTCAGGACGGATATTTTTTAGAATACCTTTTCGAACTTCTTCATTTAGTTCTTCTAGTACTTCACCGTGATTATCAGCATCGATAAGTTGCCATAATACTGCACGACTTTTCGGGTGAGAAGACTCTAAGATCAAAGCAATATCATAAGCTGGCATATTCTGTAGTAATTTACGAACGTGCACAAACATGCCGCTACCAAGTGCTTTATTGACTTGTTGCAGGCGTTGATGGTTTTGTTTTTGCTCTGAAATTTCCGGCATAAAGTTTTCCTGTGCCGCAGTAAACGAAAATTATAGTTATTTCATGTTAGCCCAGTTGTTCGAGCTAAAATGTCTTGATGAATAATAACTTAACTCAATTTTTAATTCAGTATTTATTTATTATTCACCTTCATCAAACTTATCAGAAAATAGCTGGCAAACATCGCTGAGTGCTTGCTGGGCATCTTCACCTTGGGTGATAATTTCAACGGTTTTGCCAAAGCCGCCCGCGAGTAACATCAATCCCATAATACTGCTAGCATCAGCTTCTTTACCTTCTAAACTGATGGTGACGGTAGCGTTGAATTTTTGACTTAACTGAGCAAGTTTAGTGGCAGCACGCGCGTGCAAGCCAAGTTTATTGCTAATGGTTAATAATTTATTATATTTTTCCATTTTTTTATCACTACTAAGTACTTTTTATTTTTATATCGCGGTGATGAGACTGAACATCATCACGTTCTTTGCGGAGATTGTTTGCCAATAACTCAGCAATATAAACAGATCTATGTTTGCCGCCAGTACAACCAATAGCGATGGTTATATAACTGCGATTATTTCGTTCTAAATGGGGTAACCAAGTCATCATGAAGCTATTGATTTGCCAGATGAATTTGGTGACAATCGGCTGGCTTGCAAGAAAATCTTGTACAGGTTGATCTAATCCTGTGTGGCCCTTTAATGCTTTTTCCCAAAAAGGATTAGGGAGAAAACGCGCATCAAATACATAATCTGCATCTTGCGGTACACCATGTTTAAAACCGAATGACTCAAACACAACGACCATTGACGCAGAAGTCTTTCCTAAAATTCGCTCTCGAACCAAATCAGACAATTGATGGGGTGTTAACTGGCTAGTATTTATGTACAAGCCAGCGCGTGTTGAAATGGGCTCAAGCAATTTTTTTTCCAAGGAGATAGCTTGATCAAGAGGAATGTTTTGTTTGATCAATGGATGCAAACGACGAGTTTCACTAAAGCGTCGAATAAGATCAGAATCATCAGCATCTAGGTAAAGAATATCAAGTTCTACCGTTTTTGGGAGGTAATCTAATATTTCTGAAACGTCATTTGGATCATTCGGTAAATTACGTACATCTAGGCTAACGGCAACATTGTCATAATCATTAATAACGGTATGTGCCAATGCGGGTAATAAATTCACAGGAATATTATCTACACAGTAATAGCCTAAATCTTCGAGTACACGTAATGCAACACTTTTACCTGACCCTGATCGACCACTAACTATCATGAGTTTCATTTGAATTTTCCTGACTTTTTTATTGGATTTATTATCGTGGAACATGTTTTATTATATTGAAAAGCTCTTGCGAATTTTTGCACTTTCTTACTTGTTTTGCGATTTTTTTATCACTAAATATTTGCGCAATACTTTGCAAGGTGTCTAAATGTTGTTGGCAACTCTCTTCAGGAACAAACAGTGCAATAATAATATCTACATTACGGTTGTCTATCGCATCAAATTCAACGGCTTTTTCACTTGTCAGTAAAACAGCAATCACTTGTGAGGTATTTGACAATCGACCATGAGGAATGGCAATGCCATTACCTATGCCTGTTGACCCTACTTTTTCGCGGGCCATTAAACTTTCAAATAATTGGTGGGTATCGAGATTTTCGATTTTATCTGCCGCAGTTGTGCTAATTATTTCAAGGAGTTTTTTTTTGCTTGTGCCCTTGACAGCACAAAGGGTGCAATCAAGGGTGAGAATATCTTGCAGCTTCATTATTCTACTTACATTCTTTGGTTAGAGGAAAGAGGTGAAACAGCATTAATGCTGATTCGTTTTACCTTTGTATTTTAATATTTGTTTATCAAGTTTGCCAACAAGACTGTCAATAGAGGAATACATATCGGAATTTTGTGCTTTCGCATGTAAATCCGTACCGTTGACATGAACAGTCGCTTCAGCAATTTGATTTAATTTTTCAACAGTGAGAACAACATGAACATTATTGATATGATCAAAATGTCGAGTCAATTTTTCCATTTTTGTATTGACGCTTTCTCTTAAAGCTTCGGTAATTTCAACATGGTGGCCAGAAAGGTTAATTTGCATAAACTTAATTCCTCATCTTTTCGTTAAAGTAAACTTTTTCGTTGATTAGAAGGTGGAATAGAAAGTGACTCTCGATATTTTGCAATCGTACGTCGAGCAACATTTATCCCTTGATCGGCTAATAAATCAGCCATTTTACTATCACTTAGTGGTTTTGCTGGAATTTCAGCCGCCACTAATTTTCTAATTAATGCACGAATAGCGGTTGATGAACATTCGCCACCATTTTCGGTGCTAACGTGGCTTGAAAAGAAAAATTTCAGTTCAAAAATACCACGTGGAGTGTGCATATATTTTTGTGTGGTTACACGTGAAATAGTTGATTCATGCATGTCGACAGCTTCTGCGATATCATTTAAAACCATAGGTCGCATTGCTTCATTACCATGTTCGAAAAAACCAATCTGTCGTTGAACAATACAGTTGGAAACTTTGAGTAATGTATCATTTCGGCTTTCTAAGCTTTTAATAAACCATTTGGCTTCTTGCAAATTCGAGCGAATAAATTGCGTATCAGCTGATGACTTCATTGACCGTGTCATAGAAGCATACTGCTGATTTACCGAAAGCTTTGGAGCAGTGTCAGGGTTTAGTTCAACGATCCAACGGCCATTTTTCTTTTCCACAGAAACATCAGGAATAACGTATTGGTCATCACTTTTGATAACACTGTCGCCTGGTCTAGGATCAAGTGTTTGAATAAGGCGGACTACTTCACGAAGCTGTTCTTCTTTAAGTCGGGTTTTACGCATCAGGGTGCGATAATCTCGGCTACCTAAAAGATCAATGTAATCGCGTAAAACTAACTTGCTTTCATCTAACCAAGGTGTAGCGGGATCAAATTGATTCAGCTGAATAATTAAACATTCTGATATTGAACGTGCGGCAACACCAATCGGATCAAAAAGATTAATACGCTTTAGTACTACTTCAATTTCATCAAGTTCAACATCTTCAATGGCAACACTTTCTAAAATATCTTCACTGGTAACGGTCAAGTAGCCTGCATCATCAACGGCATCGATGATTGCCATAGCTATAGCCCGGTCTGTTTCAGTAAATGGACTTAACTCCATTTGCCAGCGCAAGTGATCTTGAATTGAGTCTTCAGTTTCGCCTTGGTAGGTATAATCTTCTGAGGCTGGGCCAGAACTTGAACTTGCGGCTCCTGCCGTGTAGTTGTCATCCCAAGTTGTATCCATGTTTAATTCTTCAGGGATATCTGTTTTGTCCATTGCTTCAGTTGTGGTGATTTCATCTATGGTAGGCGCAGAGTCTTCGCTGCCATCAGAAATGGTTGTTTCTTTAACATCGCCAGTACCAGAGGTATGAGCATCTTCAAGATTATCCGTACTTTTTTCTTCAGCATTATTAGAAGATTCATCCATTTCTAATAACGGATTACTTTCTAAGGCTTCTTGAATTTCTTGTTGAAGCTCTAACGTCGATAATTGCAGCAATTTTATTGCTTGCTGCAATTGTGGCGTCATGGTTAATTGTTGTCCTATGCGGAGTTGTAGAGTAGGGCGCATTTAGGTCATTAACTTCCTATTAATTTAATAGAATATTTTCGTTATGTTAAATACGAAGACATTCTTAATTTATTGTCTACTATAGCGTGAATTGTTCACCAAGGTATACATCTCTTACATGTTGATTTGCAAGAATTTGATCTGCATTACCTTCAGCAATAAGTTCGCCATGACTCACTATATAGGCATGTTCACACACATCGAGTGTTTCTCGTACATTATGGTCGGTGATTAAAACGCCTATGCCACGTTCTTTTAAGTGTAGAATAATTTTTTTAATATCACCTACTGAAATTGGGTCGACACCTGCAAAAGGTTCATCTAGTAAAATAAACTTGGGTTCTGCAGCTAAAGCTCGAGCAATCTCTACTCGACGGCGCTCCCCACCAGATAAGCTCATACCTAAATTATCTTTGATATGACCAATGTTAAACTCTTCTACTAAATGCTCTAATTTTTCTTCACGTTCTGCATCAGATAATTCTTTTCGTGTCTGTAATATAGCCATGATATTATCGTAAACACTAAGTTTTCTAAAAATAGAGGCTTCTTGGGGCAAGTATCCAATGCCTTTTCTTGCGCGTTCATGCATGGGGGCTAATGTGAGATCTTCACCGTTTAAGATGATTTCACCGTTGTCACTTTCTACTAAACCTACAATCATATAAAAAGAGGTGGTTTTCCCTGCGCCATTAGGTCCGAGCAAACCGACTACTTGTCCGGCTGAAACCTGCATGCTCACATTCTTAACGACTTTCCTACCTTTATATGCTTTGGCAAGGCCTATCGCCATCAGTTTGCTAATGGTCATAAATTACTTTTTTCCTGAGTTACTGGCGTCAGTTATTTTCGCTTTGATTTTTTCTTTAGGCTGAAAAATCGTTTTAGTACGTTCATTGGTTTTACTCTCAGCATTTACATACTGAGTATCAATATTGTAAGTGATTTTACTACCACTGACTTCACTGTCTTCTTGCTTCAATAATGCATTTCCTGAAATGATAACCAAATTGTTTCCAGGCTCGTATCTTATTTCATCTGCTTGCAAATTAAGCGGAGTACCATCAGCTAACGTTTGTTCAAATGTTGCTGGTTTCCCTTTCGCAATATAGGTTTTTCCTTCGCTTCCTGATTGAGTCAAAACTTGTACTATATCGGCACGAATGATTAATGAACCTTGGGTGATAACGACGTTGTCGATATAGCTGAAAATTTTATTTTTAAGATCCGCCGCTTGTCTTGATGCATCGATTTCAATTTTTTGTGATATATCAAATTTTTCAGCGAAAGCTGATGAAAGCAAGGAGCCCGATAACATTAAGCAAAGCAGGCTATTTTTTAACAATTTCATAAATGGATTTCACATGTTTAGTTAGTGTCATTTGGTTGGTGTTTAAGTCGACAATTAAACCCTTACCGTCGATGGTAAATCCTTTACCGATAATTTTAACTTCTTGTTCTGAACTTAAGATATTCGTTTTTAGATCAAGTTCAAAGTATTTTCCTTGGACTTCTTGCAATAAGCTATTTGGATCCGTTGCTAATACGCGAACATGATTTTCTAGTTTTACTCGGTTATTGTTATACAATATGCCTTCATTTGCAGATACTTTCCATGCTGGAGCATTATTTTTTGGATGAAGTGTATATTGAGGAAACTCAAAGTTGGTAATGCTTAGTTCAGGATAATGCTCCATTCGATGTGCATCAACAACATAAGCTAAACTTCCTTTACTTTTATAAACATTACTATGTAAATTCTCAGCAATAAAGTCAGGAGTGATGGTTTTATCAATAGTTTGTATTTGTGGAACAGAGGTATTTCGCCACTCAATGATACCGTAAATAGACCCGGCGATAAGAAAGAACACCAAGGTTAAACTATAGAGTCGGTTCATATACTGGCGCCGCTAGCATTGGCTAAAGTGTTTTGGCTAAGCATAATTAAATCGCAAATTTCTCGAACAGCACCAAAGCCACCACGGTTAAATGTTGTGTAATTGGCGATGGATAAAATACTTGGGTGAGCGTCTTGTACAGCAATGCCCAAGCCAACATAGTTGATACATTCATGATCTGGCATGTCATCACCAATATAGGCAATTTCATCGAGAGATAAATTTAATTTTTCTGCCATTTGCTTTAGTGCGGGTAACTTATTCTCCTCGCCTTGCACTATGTACTTTACATTTAACGCTGACATACGTGTTGCAACAATATTTGAGGTTCTTCCTGTGATAACTGCAACATCAACGCCGCTGGCGCCTAATGCTTTTATTCCGTATCCATCTTTAGTGTGAAAAGCTTTTAGCTCTTCACCGTTGTTACCTAGATAAATACGACCATCAGAAAAAACGCCATCAATATCACAGATAAGCAGTTTAATGCTTCTCATTGCGGTAAATGCATCATCAGTGATTTCGCCGTATAATGTTTTCATATTAGATAACACCTGATTTTAATATGTCGTGCATATTCATTGCACCAATAGGGGTATTATTGTTGTTTACAATAATTAAGCCATTAATTTTTTTGTCTTCCATTATTTTCAAACCTTCTGCGGCGAGCATATCTTGATGTGCAACAGTTGGACCTTTAGTCATCACTGACTCAATGGTGTCGTTATGAATATCGACACGTTCATCAAGAATACGACGTAAATCGCCATCAGTGAACAAACCTTGTAATTGACCTTTTTCATCTATAATTGCTGTCATGCCTAAACCTTTTAGTGACATTTCAACTAAAGCGTCTTTAATTTTAGCTTGAGTATTAACTACAGGTAAGCGCTCACCACTGTGCATGATATCACTAAGGCGTAATAATAGACGTTTTCCCAAACTACCGCCCGGGTGAGAAAGGGCGAAGTCATCGGCGGTAAATCCGCGAGCATTTAATAAGGCTACAGCCAGAGCATCTCCCATAACAAGTGTTGCCGTTGTACTTGAAGTTGGTGCTAAGCCAAGCGGACAAGCTTCTTGTGATACCGCAACACATAAGTGGATATCGCCAAGTTTTGCTAAGGTTGAGGACGGTTTTCCCGTCATAGAAATAAGTTTTGCGCCAATGCGTTTTATCACCGGGACTATCGCTAAAACTTCACCGGTTTCACCTGAATGAGAAATCGTGAGTACGACATCATCTTGAGTTATCATACCTAAGTCACCGTGGCTTGCTTCGCCAGGATGAACAAAAAATGATGGCGTACCAGTGCTGGCTAATGTTGCAGCAATTTTTCCACCTATATGGCCTGATTTACCCATACCAACAATTATAACTCTACCTTTGCAGTTAAACATTAACTGGCAAGCATCTTCAAAACTCTGATCAATGTATTGGCTTAGCTCTGCAACAGCTTGTTGTTCTATGTGAATAACGTCCAATGCAAGTTGTTTGAAATTTTTCATCATTTGCTCATTTTTTAATAAAATAACGACTTCGAATTTTTACTATTGCTTCAGTTGGCTAAAAAGTAATAATTGATAAGCCACAAAAGCGCCGATCAATAACAAACCTTTTACCCGAGTAATACGAAAACTTCCAGCACGACGGGTGAAACAAAGAATAAATAATAAGACGGTAACACCTAGCATGTAAGGCGCATCGCGAGTGGCTGCATCAGAGTCTATATTTCCTGGTGAAATAAGACCAGCAAGAGAGAGTACAGCAAATATATTAAAAATATTAGAGCCAATAATGCTGCCTAATGCTAAATCATCTTCTTTCTTAATTATACTCATAATGCTTGCAGCAAGCTCCGGTAAGCTCGTGCCAATGGCGACAACCGTTAAACCAATAACCAAATCGCTTATACCAAATGCTTTCGCTATAAAAACGGAGGAGTCTACTAAATAAACAGCACTCATTGGTAAGAGAACCATACCAACAACTAACCAGAATATTGATATAGGTTTACTCACCGCTTCAGGCACTTCTTGTTCTGCTTCAATAATGAGAGGGTCAACAACCGGGGTGTTTTTAGTCGCTTTTAACGTTATTAAGAGTAAAGCGATAATATAGACAAAGAAACCAATCATTAACGATAAGCCCTCATTAAAGCCAAAATAACTGTCCGATAACATCCAATAAGCTAAAGCCGTTATAAAAAGAATAAGAGGAATTTCACGTTTGACCGTAGACGAAGACACTATCAGTGGCTGAAATAATGCGGTTATACCTAAAACTAAAGCGATGTTGGCAATATTTGAACCGATGGCATTACCTATAGCTAAATTGGCGTTTCCATCTAAAGATGCGGTGGCTGCTATCATCATTTCTGGTGCTGATGAACCCATAGCAACAATAGTCAAACCGATAACCATAGGTGAGATGCCAAAATTTCTTGCTAGAGATGAGGCACCAAAAACAAATTTATCGGCACTCCATACCAAAGTAACAAGTGAAACAAGTAAAATTAGAATCTGTATTAACATTAAGGGCTCCTATATTGAGAGGGTAAATTGTCGCTGGTTGTGAAAGAAAAACAAAGACAAATAATCGAATCAGCATAAATAAATGTTAAAAAGTCCGTTTTTTTATATTTAGAAGCTAAAAATTAACCAAATTGAGCGCTACTATAATGTATAAAGATGTCACGTAAAGTTGAAACTTACACTTTATTACGTTTTAACACGATTTCTTACGATTTTTATTTACATTTTTAACGCAATTTTAATGACGTTATTTGATTGCTCATGTAAAATTCCTGTAAATTCGATAAAAACAAACAGTGACGTTACAAAAATCTTATGCTAGAAAACTTGGTCGATATACAGAACCTTACATTCAAGCGCGATGAAAGAGTTATCTATGACGATATCAGTTTGTCGATCCCTAAAGGAAAAGTTACCGCGATAATGGGGCCAAGTGGTATCGGCAAAACAACTTTATTACGTTTAATCGGTGGCCAACTAAAGCCAAACTCTGGAAAAATACTTTTTGATGGACAAAATATTCCAACGTTATCTCGCAGTGCCCTTTATGAAGCGCGTAAGCGAATGAGCATGTTGTTCCAAAGTGGCGCATTGTTTACCGATATGAGTGTTTATGACAATATCGCTTTTCCAATGCGTGAACATAGCACACTGTCAGAGTCGTTAATTGAAAAAATGGTACTGATGAAACTTGAAGCAGTAGGTTTACGTGGTGCTCGAAACTTAGCACCCGGGGAACTTTCTGGCGGAATGGCGCGCAGAGTTGCTCTTGCTCGAGCAATCGCTTTAGATCCTGAACTCATATTATATGATGAACCTTTCGCTGGACAAGATCCAATTTCCATGGGGGTTATCGTTCGTTTGATCAAAGACTTAAGTGAAGCTCTCGGTTTAACATCAGTTGTGGTTTCGCATGATGTAACTGAAGTCATGAGTATTGCTGATTACATTTATATTATTGCAGAGAAAAAAATTATTGGTCAAGGCACGCCATCAGAAATAAGCCAGCAAACATCGCCACTGGTCCAGCAATTTATTCAAGGTGAAGCTGATGGCCCTGTACCATTTCATTTTCCTTCTGCATCTTATCAAGATGAATTACTTGGTAAGGAGCTTTTATAATGAATAGCTTACTAGGTTTAGGACAAAGTATTATTAATACTGTCTCTGGTTTAGGCAGAGCGATTGTTTTATTAGTTTCTGCATTGTTACATGTGCCTAATGTACGTAAAGGATTTCCTTTATTGATGCAGCAGTTATATGCCGTAGGTGTACTTTCTCTGATGATTGTTATGGTGTCAGGTTTGTTTATTGGCATGGTTATCTCTTTGCAAGGCTATACTATTTTAGTTGGTTATGGCGCAGAAGGAAGTTTAGGCCCTATGGTCGCGTTATCATTACTACGTGAACTAGGACCTGTTGTTGCCGCACTGTTATTTGCAGGGCGAGCAGGTTCAGCATTAACCGCTGAAATTGGTTTAATGAAAGCAACAGAACAATTGTCGAGTTTAGAAATGATGGCAATAGACCCTTTACGTCGAGTTATTGCTCCTCGGTTTTGGGCAGGATTCATTAGTTTACCTTTACTTGCAGCTATTTTTTCAGCGATAGGTATTTTAGGTGGTCATCTTGTCGGTGTTGAATGGCTAGGCGTTGATAGCGGAACGTTCTGGTCGGTAATGCAAGACCAAGTCGATTTTGAAAAAGATATTCTTAATGGTGTGATAAAATCTATTACGTTTGCTTTTGTTGTTACTTGGATAGCCGTTTATAAAGGTTATGATTGTACTCCAACATCTGAAGGTATTAGTAGAGCAACGACTTCAACGGTTGTGCAGTCATCGTTATTGGTTTTAGGTTTAGATTTTGTATTAACGGCATTGATGTTTGCTAGTTAATTTTTATTTTTATTTTTATTTTTAAGTTTGGTGAAATACATGTTGTCAAAGAAAGTTGAATTAATGGTAGGTTTTTTTGCTGCGTTAGGTATAGCGGCTTTACTCATGCTTGCCCTAGTTGTGGCTAATAACGGTATTTCTGGTAATAGTGAAACATATCAGCTTTATGCTAAGTTTGATAATATCGGTGGATTAAAAGTTCGCTCAGCAGTAAAAGTAGGTGGTGTTGTTGTAGGGCGTGTCAGTAGTATTACACTTGATTCAGAAGATTATACCCCTGTTGTCACTCTCGATATCTATACACAATATAATAATTTTTCTGAAGCTACCTCAGTATCTATCTTAACGGCAGGTTTATTAGGTGAACAATATATCGGTTTATTACCTGGCTTTATTGATGAATCAGTAGAAACGTTAATCGCGGGTGATTTTATTGAAGATACTAAACCTGCTTTAGTACTAGAAGAGTTAATAGGACAGTTCTTATTCAGTCAAGGAAGTGACGATTAGGTTCGTAAACGGAGAATTAACATGATAAAAAAATTATTCACAGCAATCGTAGCGCTAGCTATATTTAGTAGTTTTAGCGTGACAGCAAAAGCTGTCGATAAGAAAAATCCTTATGCCATGATTGAAACAGTGGCAAAAGTAACTTTTCAGCGTTTTGCTGATGAGCAAACTGAAATAAGAAAAACGCCTGATATACTGAAAAATATCGTTCGTGAAGAATTAATGCCTTATGTTGATTATCGCTATGCTGCGTTAAAAGTCATAGGTGTTAAAAACTATAAGCAAACAACTAAACAAAGCCGAGCTGATTTTGTTACCGTGTTTAGAGAATACTTAGTGACTTCATATGCACAAGTTTTTACATTATATAAACAGCAAAAAGTTGAGTTTGAGCCAGAGAAGAGTTTTAGCAAAGCAAGGGTAGTCGCTGTGAGAACGTCGGTTTTAGATCCAAGTAGACCGCCAATTGATATTTCGTTCCGTGTCAGAAAAAATAAAAAAACACTCGAATGGAAAGCTTACGATATGGTGGCAGAAGGTGTGAGCCTACTTGACAGTAAACAAGCAGAACTTAGTGGTTTGATCCGTCAGAAAGGTTTGCCGTATGTTACTGAATTGTTAAAAACAAAAAGCGATAAAGAAATCGTTTTTAAGTAGCGTTATTAAGCTATTTCTGTGAAAATTAGGAATTGAAGTGAAGGCAATTAGTTTTATTGAAAAAGATTCACGAATTATTTTTAGTGGAGAATTAACGTTATTAACTATTGATAATTCATTTGAGAAAAAATCAAAACGTTTGATTAAGTCAGGGAATGTAATCTTTGATTTAACGAATATTTCAAAAGTTGACACGGCATGTTTAGCCTGGTTATTAGCCATGTTAGAATTGAGCGCTAAGAAAAACTGCCAATTAACTTTTGATAACTTACCAAAAGATTTAATTAAGTTAGCTCAGTTAAGTCGTGTTGATATGTTTTTACCAAAAACTGATAAGTAGCTTTATCAGTAATCGGAGATAGATGTGGAAGTTTCAGATATAGAAAAATTACTTAACGATGCCATTGAACTTGATGAGTTACATGTTGCATTTGATGGATCACAGTGTAAAGTGATTGCTGTTGCCGATTTTCTTGGTGAATTAAGCCGAGTAAAAAAACAACAAGCAATATATGCACCTTTAGCTGAAACAATTAAATCAGGTGCAATTCATGCGGTATCGATTAAAACATTCACAACGTCAGATTGGCAACGTGAAAAAATGTTTAATCTTCCGCTTTAAATTTTCCTAACTAGATAAGATTACTCTATTGGACGCATTCAGAATAACAGGTGGTACGGCTCTTAACGGTGAAGTGACCATTTCAGGCGCTAAAAACGCTGCTTTACCTATATTAATGTCAGCAATTCTCTCTAAAACACCGATCACTTTTAGTAACGTACCTAAGTTAAATGATATCGAAACCACCATTAAACTATTAAGCCAATTAGGCGCTAATGTTCATTGGTTAGGTGATAATCAATTAGTGATTGATGGCAGTACTATTGATCAATGTCGTGCTTCGTATGAATTAGTTAAAACGATGCGCGCTTCTATCTTGGTTTTAGGGCCATTATTAGCGCGTTTTGGCCATGCTGAAGTTTCATTACCAGGCGGTTGTGCAATAGGCGCCAGACCTGTAAACCTGCATATTCACGGTTTAAAATTAATGGGTGCAGATATAGACGTTGAAAATGGCTATATCATTGCTCGCAATAATGGTCGATTGAAAGGTGCAACGATCTTTATGGATACCGTCAGTGTTACGGGTACTGAAAACTTAATGATGGCAGCGGCGTTAGCTGAAGGCATTACCACTATTGAAAATGCTGCGCGTGAACCTGAAATTGTTGATTTGGCTAATTGCTTAAATGCAATGGGTGCGAAAGTTTCTGGGGCTGGCTCTGATACATTAAAGATTGAAGGTGTTGCTGAATTATTTGGCAAAGAATATCGAGTAATGCCAGACCGTATTGAAACTGGCACTTTTTTAGTTGCAGCAGCGGTTACGCAAGGCAAAGTTAAATGTCTAAATACTGATCCTAAAGCATTAGAAGCCGTAATAAGTAAACTTCAAGAATCAGGTGCTCAAATCACTACGGGTGATGATTGGATCGAGCTATCGATGAATAAGCGACCTAAAGCTGTCAATATTCGTACGGCTCCACATCCTGCTTTCCCAACAGATATGCAAGCGCAATTTGTTACTTTGAACGTAATTGCTGAAGGTACCGCTACAACGACGGAAACTATATTTGAAAATCGTTTTATGCATGTTCCTGAATTACAACGTATGGGGGCTGATATTAGCCTTGAAGGTAATACAGCTATTTCTTGTGGTGTTGAATCATTAAATGGCGCGCAAGTTATGGCAACTGATTTACGAGCATCAGCAAGCTTGGTGATTGCCGGATTAGTCGCGACAACTGAAACGCAAGTTGATCGTATCTATCATATTGACCGCGGTTACCAAAATATTGAAGATAAGTTACAAGCCTTAGGCGCAAATATTACGCGTATAAAAGCAAGTTAACCTTTTATCAATATAATGTTCAAACTATATAAAGCACCTTTTTAGGTGCTTTTTTTAATTCATTAAAATGCTAAGTGTATGAATAAACATTGTCATCTTCGCCATAGTATTTTTAAGCTGTTAGAATCTGACCTATTTAATCGTGCATAAAAATTGCGGAAGTATAATGTGAACATTTTCCATCATGGGCACCTGTCGTTATTGGGTCAATATGTTAAAAATCTTTAGTGATAAACGTATTTAAATAACTTTATACCTATAACCATTTTAAAAAAGTGTTCGCCATATTGGAGTATTATTAATGAATAGCATTGATTTATTTGTAAAAAATTGGGGTAGCAAAAATGCTATGGTGCCAATTAAACTTAATGATATTGAAGAAGTAGAATCAAAGCTAAGTGCTTATTTACCTGACGCTTACAAATATCTACTATCGACTTATGGCTTGGTTCATACGCCTAATGTACTCACAAAAATCTGTGATTTAGCTGTCGATGTCTCTGAAGTACAAGATTTCCTAAGTTTAGATGATGTATGTTCACTTTCAAAATTATATGAAATGAGCGGCATGCCAAAGGGGCATGTATTGTTCGCATCTGATTGCAAAGGCAACATGTTTTGCTTCAAACTTATTGATTGTGCAACACAGCAAAAAGACAATCCGGTATGGTTTTATAATCACGACATGTGCACAGTGATAAAAGTTTCTAATTCTTTTACTGAGTGGCTGGACGGGTTTAATGAACTTTAATGTTTCGGATTTAAGTGTTCAAGAAAAATATCGACTTTTGAATGGAGGTGTAACACCAAGACCCATTGCATGGATCAGTACGCGTTCAAAAAACGGGTCAGATAACATTGCGCCTTATTCATTTTTTACCGTTGCAAGTTGTAACCCTCCTATACTTCTCTATACACAGGTCACACAAAGAAGTGGCATTGATAAAGATACGCTGCAGAATTTAAGAGAAACCGGCGAATGCGTTGTCAATATTGTGAACAGTCACTTACTCGAAAAAATGAACCTAACCAGCGATAGCATTAGCCCAGATGAGAGTGAATTTGACCTTGCAGCGTTAGATCATTGTACTAGTAATACAGTTACTCCAGTTTCGGTCAAAGAGTCCCCTGTACGTTACGAATGTACTTTGAGAGAAATCATTAAGTTAGGAAATTTACCTACTGGAGGAACACTTGTTCTTTTAGATGTAAAGTTTGTATATGTTAGAGATGACTTGTATAGCGCTGAGGGCATAGACCAAACGTTAATTGATTCGGTTGGTAAAATGGGCGGAGATGGTTACAGTCCAACCTCACAATATGTGGCCCTTAATCGTCCTTAGTTTAACGTTGTAACCCCCTAAAATTGATAACATTAGTCTAGTCACAATAGACATAATATAAATGAAATAATGAGCTGGTTGTTTGGCCAAGACCAATATGCCATTTCATCAGCACATAAAAAGAGTCGCTATCATGCATTCAAAAATACAGCTTAATAAAGAAGACCTTAGAGAAAACAAACCGACACGAGACGTATACTTAAATCAGCCCAAAACGCCATTAATAGTCGTATTAGATAATGTAACTAATAGTTATAATATTGGTTCTTTTATTCGTTTAGCTGATGCTTTTGCTATCGAGAAGATAATTGTCTGTGGAGAGCTGACGATTTCAGATAAGAAGTTAAAAAAAGCCTCTCGAAATGAGGCTAAATGGGTTTGCATTGAATATAGCGATAGCACAACGTCAAGCTTACAAACATTAATAGACAAAGGTTACACTATTTTCGGTGTCGAGTTATGCCATGAATCTGTTGATTATAAAGATATTACTTATCCATCTCCTTGTGTTTTAGTCTTGGGTAATGAACGTAAGGGCGTGAGTGAAGCTGCATTAAAATTAAGTCATCACCAAATACATATACCCATGTTTGGTATGGGGAATTCATTAAATGTTTCAACGGCGGGCGCAATTGTATTAGCAGAGTGTGCTAGTCAAATTAGAAAGAAAATCACAGCCTAAGCTTATTTTAAATAAATCCAACTACCTAAGTCGAGTTATCACCATCAATCAGCAAGACCCAAAAACAATAGACAAGATATCGCTCCCAAGAGCGAATTCAATGGCAAATACTCAACTTAAAATTGCTACCTTCAACTTGTTTAATTATCTTGAGCCACCTAATGCTTATTATGATTTTGAGCGTATATATAGTGCTGAACAGTGGAAAAAAAAGCAACGTTGGATTGCTGAGTATTTACGAGAATATCAACCTGACATTATTGGCTTTCAAGAAGTATTTAGCCCAGAATCGCTAAAAGAATTAGTCGCCACGCAAGGCTATGATTATTTTGCAGTGGTTGACCAACCTGACGTTATTGATGATTTTATTTATAGAAGCCCCGTTGTAGCCATTGCTTCACGTTATCCTATTGTTGATATCGCAGCGGTAAAGCCAAATACTGAGCTTGCTGAAACATTAGGTTTAGCGAATAATTTTTCTTTCAGCCGAAAAGTGCTCAGAGCTACCGTTGAAATACCTCACATGGGTAACTGTGACTGTTATGTTGTGCACTTCAAATCTAAACGTTCAACGATCGAACTTGATGAGTCAGATAAAGCTCGCTCTGCAGAAAAAACGATTATTGAAAGTTTTAAAGCGCAAGTTGCGGGTAGTTGGGGGGCAACTATAAAGCGAGGTAGTGAAGCGACCTTATTAATGATCGATATGATTGAACGACGTGAAGCTACGGGAAACCCTATGGTCTTAATGGGGGATTTTAATAATAGCCTAGCTGACGGCGTATTAAGTCACTTACTGACAAACACACTACGTTTTGTTTCTGCGATTGATCGTGATGCTTATCTTGCTATGTATTGCTTAAATGATTCGTGGAATTTGTTTGAAATGGCTGTAATTAATGAAGCCAGTGAAACTGGTTTAGCAGAAAAGCCAATACGTAAGCCAACACATTATTTTGGTGCGGGTAATTCCGTACTCGATTATATTTTATTGTCATGTGAATTTGATGCCAGTTATCACGACAGCCTCTATCAGGTAAGCGGTTATGATACTTACGATAGACATTTAATTAATCCTATTTTCGCACGTGATGGAGAAAGTACAGATCACGGCATCGTTTTAGTAACATTCACCTTAAGGTCGTAATGTTTAGATAAGATTTTTAAACCTCAAATACTGCCAAGGCTGATGGTGGATTAATTTATACTGATTAAGACACGTGTTCTCTAAGTATTTAAAACGCTTTTAAGCTTGGGGAACCTAGAGGTAAGTTTTACATAGCGTGCTAAATCGGTCAGAGAAAACTCGAAGGTCGTCTCTCTATGACGGGGTTCAAAAGGAGCACCGGCATCAATTAATACAGTAATAAAATTAAAACTAGCGGGGTAAAATGTTAAGTTTTGTAATGCTATATCCAGAGGACTTAGTCCAAATTCAAGTGGTTTTACTGGGATCCCTTCGTCAATTAAATAACGCAACATAGCCATTTTCCGATTTGAAACTGCAGTATAAATAGCATTAACTTCGTTATTACTTCGCGTGAAATCAAGTCCATGACCCACTAATACTCTTGCTATATTTACGTCATTACGCCTCATGGGGGGATTTTGAAATACATGAGAATTTATATAAGTTTCAAGGTCAGATAACTTATACATAACGCGACGACCAATTTTTACAAAGGCTAGGGGATAACGACCAGTACAGCGGCAAACAGCTAATGTGCCAATAGTGACGCCTAAAGTTTCAGCGATTTGCGCAGGGGTAAGTAAATTTGTATTCATGTTGAAATCCGTTGATTAATGAAAATTAAACTTCGGAGTTAATATGAATTTTATTATTGAGGTTGTAACCGCGTGAAAGTATTTTATAGCAGTGTGATAATAACTTATAGCTGCTATAAGGTACTTTTAGATAAAGGCTAACTGATGCCAACTATGAGGCATCAGGCCTTTGAAGTAATAAATGATTTTGTTCACAACAAACACATTATTAATGAAACACTTCACTACTAAAACGCAAGTGTTTACTCTTTGCAGTCATGATTTCAAAGTTATCATGGTTAATACGTAATAATTTTTGATGGTCACCAGCTTCAATATAAACATAATCTAATTTATCTAATGATTTGTCGCATATCATATGTATGTTAAAAGCATCTCCAACAGGTGGAATAGCTCCATTTTCACAGTCACTAAACATGCGATAAACTTCTTTTTCTTTAAGTAACTTGTAGCTACCCATCAGTTCATCATTAATTGCAGATAAGCTTATTTTATTTTTAGCGGGTAATACCGCCATCAATTTTCTATCTTCATGGTCTTTTAAAATGACAGCTTTAGCTATTTGGTTCAATGGAATCTTCGCCGTAATAGCGCTACCAATAGAGCTTGCACTGTGGTCATGTTCAATAACTTGAAAAGATATGTTCTGTGCGGTTAAGTAGGAGTCAAGTCGGTTAGAAATAGTCATAGGAACCTCAACGTTAGATTTGATCCATCTAAAGTATAGGTGTTGAGTTTTTTTTAACCAGTAATTGCAGAGTTGTTTGAATGGTAACTAATTTAAAAGATAAGCAGGTTGAATTTTAATATAGCACCATTGCCACCAAATAGTCTGAATTTACGAGTAAGAATGCTCCATCTAACGGTCAGTTAGATGCTAAAGCTGACTTCTTCATTGTTATCCATCGTACACTCCAAGAAAAACATGTTTATTAAGATAATATATACCATCATCTAATTATTTTTAGAAATTAAAATCAAAAATAAGTGTTAGGTTTTATGCGTGTGTATATTGGAAATATATTGTGTTTTGAGCGTTGGAGGGAATTCGTTAACCTAATATTTTTCTTTAGGTAATAAAAAAGCCTTACAAAGTGTAAGGCTTGAATTGCTCGCTGTAGGTCTAGTTTATACTAGCTTCTTTTTAGTTATTTCTTTTTATTATTATTATTATTTTGTGGTTTTCTTTAACGCGGGACAATTTATAGCAAAGCCAAAAAGCTAACGCAACAACTTTAATAGAGCTTTTATACCACGAGTTTTTTCGTATAAAGTAACTTTCGTTACGATCTCTAAAGTGACATATTTTAAGTGCATGATAACTTTATCTCTTATTAATAATTGAATATTTAAGACGTAAATATTCCCTATAAGAATTGATTTAGAATATAGACCCAAAAAAAAGCTGATGCTAGAATGTGTGCATATAAAAACGGGAAGACATTAATGACTGAATTAAAAAACGATACTTATTTACGCGCACTTTTGCGTGAGCCTGTAGATTACACGCCTGTATGGATGATGAGGCAAGCAGGGCGTTATTTACCTGAATACCGTGAAGTTCGCAAAAACGCTGGCGACTTTATGTCGGTATGTCGTGATGCCGATCTTGCCTGTGAAGTGACTATTCAGCCATTACGCCGTTTTCCACTTGACGCTGCCATTCTCTTTAGTGATATTTTAACTATACCTGATGCAATGGGATTAGGTTTATATTTTGAAACAGGAGAAGGGCCTAAGTTTGAACGTCCTATTACTTGTAAAGCTGATGTAGAAAAAATTGGCATTCCTGATCCTGAAGTTGAATTACAATATGTAATGAACGCAGTGCGTACTATTCGTAAAGAATTGAAAGGTGAAGTGCCACTTATTGGCTTCTCTGGCAGTCCATGGACATTGGCAACTTACATGATCGAAGGTGGTAGTTCCAAAGCATTCACCAAAATCAAAAAAATGATGTTTGCTGAGCCACAAACATTACATCTGTTGTTAGACAAGTTAGCAGATTCAGTTACTTCTTATTTGAATGCACAAATTGCAGCAGGCGCACAATCGGTTATGGTGTTTGATACATGGGGCGGTGTTTTGTCTCCACGTGACTACAATGAGTTTTCATTACAGTATATGGCAAAGATTGTTGACGGTTTAACTCGTCATAACGACGGACGTAAAGTACCCGTAACCTTATTTACCAAAAATGGCGGCATGTGGTTAGAGTCTATTGCGGCAACTGGTTGTGATGCTGTTGCGCTTGATTGGACCATTGATATTGAAAATGCGAAAGCACGTATTGGTGATAAAGTTGCGCTTCAGGGAAATATGGATCCATCGATGCTTTATGCGCCATTACCTCGCATTGAACAAGAAGTCGCAACAATACTTGCTGGCTTTGGTGAAGGCGGTACAGGACACGTGTTCAATTTAGGCCACGGTATTCACCCTGATGTGAACCCAGAGCACGCAGGTCACTTTATTGAATCAGTACACCGTCTAAGTAAGCCATATCACAGGTAATATATTCATATTTAAGTAATTAACAGTAAAGGAGCCTTTGGATCCTTTACTGTAGTAATGTAAAAAATTGTTAGTATTATCTTCCATCTACTGGATATTTAACGCAATTATAGTCATGATGATTAATAATTAAGCGACCTATCTCGAATGTATTTTATGAAAGACCACTTTAATAACGAACTTGATAAATTGAACGAGAACGATAATGTGTTAGCAAAGGAAGCGATTTCTTTGCTCGACAAATATCGTAAACTCGAAGATCGTTATACGGCTCTTTTTAAGCTGAATCAGTTGTCCCATGATTGTGCTGACTTAACGATGTTTTATGGTCAGGTTCATCAAGCCATTGCATCAGTTATGAGAGCGAATAATTTTTATATTGTGCTTTATGATCAAACCTTATTAACGCTAGAGTTCGTTTATGGTGTTGATGAGGAAGAAGATTTTCCTATTGGTAAATTTCCACTTGAATCATATGTTGGATCTATGACATCCCATGTCATTCAAACGGCTAGCCCTCTTTTAGCGACACCTGAAGTTATTGCTGAACTGGAAAGTAATGATACCATTAAACGTGTTGGCGCTGATGGTACTGATTGGTTAGGTGTTCCTCTGATCAATGACGGTGTTGTTATCGGAGTGATGGCGGTACAAAGTTATTCTGAAGAAATTCGATACCAAACTGACGATCTTGAGCTTATGGAATTTACCGCTCAACATATCGTAACAGCGATGATCCGCCTGCAAGACCATGAACGTTTACAAAATGCAGTGAACTCTCGTACTCGAGAACTCATGCAACAAATTAGAGAGCGAGAAAAGTCAGAACTACTGCAAGAGTCACTGTTTAAAATATCAGAATTAACCAACGATGCCACACTTCATATTGATGAGTTTTATTCAATGGTCCATAACATCGTAGGCCAGTTAATAAATGCACAGAACTTTTATATCGCCAAGTATGATCAAAAATCTAAAAAGTTGTCTTTTGTTTATTACTTAGATCAAAACTCTAGCAATGTAGAAGCAGATTCTCAACCGAGAACTTTTGGCAACGGTTTCACTGAATATATTATTAGCACCGGTAAAACGCAATTACTTAATCACCAGAAAATGTATGCTTTATATGAGCAAGGTAAAACAAAGAAACCTCAAGAAGAAACTAAATCTTGGCTTGGTGTGCCCTTAATACATTCAGGTGTCGTGTTGGGAGCAATGGTCTTACAAAGTTATAATTTAGCTACAACTTTTACTGAACAAGATGCTGAATTATTAAAGTTTGTTTCTCAGCATGTGTCTTCTGCAATTAAACGTCGTGAATTATTTGAGTTTGAACGACAATCTCATGACTTTCTAGAACAGCAAGTAAAGCTAAGAACTGTAGCCTTAGAAGATGAGATCAAACAAAGAAAACAAGTAGAAGAGCAATTAAAATATACAGCTTCGCACGATACATTAACCGGTTTACCGAATCGTACATTATTTATTAATTTATTGAACCATGCTATTGCCTGCCATAAACGAAAAGAAGATGTGAAGTTTGCAGTATTATTTTTAGATCTTGATCGTTTTAAAGTGGTTAATGATAGTTTAGGCCACCACGCAGGTGATTTACTTTTACAAGAAATTGCTAAAGAACTGAAAGTTCTAGTTAGAGACAAAGACACGGTATCTCGTTTTGGCGGAGATGAATTTGTTATTTTGATTGAAGATCTCGATTCTAATGATGAAGCCTATGAAATAGCTCAACGAATTACTGATTTTTTAGCTGCGCCTTTTAATATTGAAAATCAAAGCATTTTTATTGGTACAAGTATTGGTGTTTTAATAAATGATGACCGTTATGACAATGCAGACACAATGCTTCGTGATGCTGATACCGCAATGTATCATGCTAAAGGTCAAGGTAAAGGTCGCTATGAAATTTTTGACTCTAGCATGCAGAAAAAGGTTCAAAATGCACTGGAACTGGAAGCTGATATTCGTGAAGGTATAGCAAAGAGTGAATTTTCACCCTATTTTCAGCCAATTGTTGATTTACGAAATGAAAAAGTTGTGGGTTTTGAGGCTCTTGCTCGTTGGAAGAACGATAAACGTGGTTTTGTTTTTCCTAATGACTTCATTCCTTTGGCTGAAGAAACCAATTTGGTCATGGCCATTGATTTTCTTATTTTAGAAAAATCTTGCCAACAGTTAAAAGAATGGGAAACAACTTTTGGCCGAAATAATTTATACGTTAGCTGCAATTTATACGGAGACCACTTTTTTAGTGCTACATTGCCAACGGATATTGAGGGAATTATTCAACGTGTGGGGATTAAACCAAATCAATTAAGGGTTGAATTAACAGAGCGGGCTTTATTAGAAAACAGTGATTTAGTACTAGATAATATGAATGCACTAAAAACACTCGGCGTTAAAATTCTCCTCGATGATTTTGGTACCGGTTATTCAAGCCTCAGTTACTTACATCGTTTTCCTATTGATGTATTAAAAATAGATCGTTCTTTTATTAACAATGTTCATGAGCATGACAATCATCAGGCAATCATAAAAACGATTATAGATTTAGCAACTAACTTGCAAATGGGCACTGTGGGCGAAGGTATTGAAAACTTAGCTGACGCACAGTTATTAACAACTATGGCTTGTATGTACGGGCAAGGTTATTATTATGCTAAACCTATGCCACCAAACGAAGCTGAAAATTATTTATTGAAATGATCTTTAGCAAAAATAATGAAAGGAGTTATATCATTGGATATAACTCCTTTTGCTTTTTATACGTTCCTCTTTTGAAGATAGATAATATTTCTAGAAAATTAAAAAGGATTATAGATAAAGCCAGTCTAAAATTGTAGAACACTTTTATATAATTACTTATAAAATGTGTTGGTGTATTTTTTAAATCTGAAGTACTTTATAATTCAAAAATAAAGTTTACTCATGAAAAGTTCTTAATAATGACTTTAATTAAACCTAGAACACTTGATCGTATTGATTTAATAATTTTAGACACACTTCAAAAAGATGGCCGAATTGCTAATAATGACTTAGCTAAAAAAATTAATTTAAGCGCCAGTCCATGTTTAGAAAGAGTGAGACGTCTTGAAAAAGAAGGGTACATTGAGCGCTATCGTGCTGTTCTGAACTCTATTAAACTTAATTATGGTATGTCTGCATTTATACAAGTGACACTAGATAGAACCACCAGTGATGTATTTGAAAAGTTCAAAGGCGAAGTCGTAAAAATAAAAGAAGTGGTTGAATGTCATATGATTGCAGGTGGATTTGACTATTTACTAAAACTGCGTTTTTCCAATATGGAGGCGTATCGTGAAGTGCTAGGAATGATAGTTGAATTACCCGCTGTTTCACAAACCCATACTTATGTCGTCACTGAAAATGTTAAAGCAGATCGAGGCGTACCTATTTTTTGATATTCAGGCCCTTAAATAATTTTATGTGAAGAGTAGAGATTTGTTTTTACAATGATTATAGTGATACCCATATGCTTGTAGTAATTAAGCATCCCCCACAATTTAATTAATAATATGAAGAAGCCAATGAAATTTAAATTAATAGCCAGTGTAAGTTTATTAAGCCTTGCGTTTTTATCTGCGTGTGGACAAAACGATCAAGCAGCAGCGCCGATGGTCGAAAAAACGCCACAGGTGAATGAAAATAATATTAAAGCACACCTAGAATTTTTAGCTGATGATACCTTATTAGGCCGAGATACCGGCAGTGAAGGTTATCAAATTGCTGCTAATTATGTGAAATCATACTTTAAGCAACTAGGTTTAACACCTATGGGAGAACTTGAAGGTTTTGAGCAACAAGTGACTTTCAGAAAATCTTTTTTAGAAGCTAATAGTGCAGAACTTTCTATTACTAATGCTTCTGGTACTGTTGATCTAGCGTTTAAAGACGCTTTTATTATGAGTGGTGGCAGCATAGTCACAGAGTCTACCATTACCGCTGAAACTGTTTTTGTTGGTTACGGTATTATTTCAGAAGACTTTGGTTACGATGATTACAAAGGCATCGATGTAGAAGGAAAAATAGTTGTTGTTTTAACTGGACGTCCTGATGATTTACCTTCAGAAGAAGGTGCACATATAGGTTCAGGTAGTGAGAAAATTAAACATGCAGCTAAAAATGGCGCAGTAGGCTTTATCACTATTCATACCCCAAAACGTGATGCGGTTCGTACTTTTGCTAAAAGCGCATCATATGCTGATTCTCCACGTTTAAGTTGGTTAGACAAAAAAGGTATGCCTTTTGGTAAGTACCCTGAAATTAAAGGGGGAGCATATTTAAGTGCTGAGCATGCACATGCATTATTTGAAGGAGCAGAGCGTAAACTAGCAGATGTGCTTACCGATGATACTAATAATGTCGCTATCAAAGGATTTGCCTTGAAATCAAGTGTTAAAATGGCAAACAAAAGTCGTCATGAAGAAATTACTAGCCCTAACGTGATTGCTGCAATTGAAGGAAGCGACCCAACATTAAAAGATGAATATGTGGTATTTAGTGCACACTTAGATCATATCGGTGTTAGTAGTCATGGCGATGAAGAAGATAAAATCAATAATGGTGCGCTAGATAATGCGTCAGGTGTGTCAATTTTATTAGAGACAGCGCGTTTATTATCAACGATGCCTGAGAAGCCTAAACGTTCTATTTTATTCGTTGTTGTAACCGGTGAGGAAAAAGGATTACTCGGTTCTAGTTATTTCGCCACCAACCCAACAGTACCGGTTATGCAAATGGTCGCTAATGTTAATTTAGATATGCCTTTAATTTTATATCCGTTTGCTGATGTTATTGCTTTTGGTTCAACACATTCAAGTTTAGGTCCTATCGTAGCTAGTGCCGCGAAAAAAATTGATTTGTCTTTGAGTGACGATCCAATGCCAGAGCAAGCACTGTTTACACGCAGTGATCATTATAGTTTTGTGAAAGCGGGTGTACCTTCGGTATTTCTAATGACGGGATTTCAATCTAAAGATCCTAATGTAAATGGTGGTGAAGTGTTTGGAGATTTCTTCAAAAATCATTATCATCAACATAGTGATGAAACCACTTTACCTATTCGTTATGACGCTGCTGCAAGTTTTGCCGAAGTTAATATGATGATAGGTCTAGAAATAGCCAATGGTGAAAAGCGTCCAACGTGGAATCAAGGCGACTTTTTTGGCAAAACTTTCGCCCAATAACCCATTATATTTCAATTGATAAAAGCGCAGTGATGAAAATCTCTGCGTTTTTTGTTTTCTGATTTTAAGCAACAAGCTACACTATAAATACGACTTTATAAAAATACTGATGATTACATGGATGCATACAAATACGCGTTACAAGCCAATGGTTCTTTTGCCCTTCCTGATGCTTGCTTTAAAATAAAAGCATTAATGGAAAATGATAACTCTGCTATTTCAGATTTCGCTAATGTCATTAGTATTGACCCTTCGATGACCTCTCGTTTATTGCAAATCGCTAACAGTGCTATTTATAGCTTCCCTGGAGAAATTAGCACTATTTCACGGGCTATTACTATTATCGGTACACAGGCTATCTATAACATGATGTTAGTCGATGTGGCAGCAACGGCGTTCAAGCATTTTTCCAATCAGGCGATTGATTTAAAGCGCTTTTGGAGAATGAGTATTTTTTGTGGTTTAGCCACTAAAAATTTGGCGATTAAAGCCGGGATCCGTGATATTGAACGACTTTTCGTTGCTGGGCTTTTACAAAATTTTGGTGAATTGATTGTCGCTAAAATAACGCCTGAAATTGCGCAACAATGTGAAAAATATTCACCTGAACAATTACCTTGGACTTTGCAAAAACAAGCGTTGGGTTTTACCTATACTGATATCTCCGCTGAATTACTAAAAATATGGCAATTACCTGAAAAAATTATTCTGCCTATTCGCCATTACAATGAAGCAAAAATGATTCAAATTAATAAAGATGTGAAAGTGCTTTATTTAGCGTCTCGATTAGCGTTAGTTGATAGTCATCCAGATGAGTTCAATTACGATGACAGTGTTGATGAAAGCTTGTGCAAAAGTTTGAATATTTCTAGTGAAGATTTAGCGCAGTGTGTTGATATTGCCTCAGAAGAAGCTGAAAATATTCTTTGTATTATGAACGGAGGACTTTTTTCAAAATCAAAATAAAGCATGTTAGGCAAGGCTCTTTAGAAAGGAGCCATGCCCAACTCAATAAATCCCTCATAAGCTTTAAAATAATTCTATCCAGTTTTTCTAAGTGCAACCATATTTATACACTTAATTACTAATACCTTCGTGCTAAAACAAGACATTAATTATAAACCCTGATAGCATCAGGCCATTCTTTTTTCGTATAGTTAATAAACTGTACAAAATATGCCCTACAAATAATTATAATTAAGGACATTTATGAGCGCATCTAGAGAGCAATTTAGCTCTAAACTCGGATTCATTTTAGCTGCAGCAGGTTCTGCTGTTGGTATTGGTAACTTAGTTGGTTTTCCTGTAAACGCAGCTAAAAATGGTGGTGGTGCATTTTTAATCATGTACGCTATTTTTGTTTTTTTAATCTGTTTACCGGTAATGATTGCCGAAATGGCTGTTGGTCGTAAAACACAAAAAGAACCAGTAGGTGCTTATAAAGCGTTAAGTGGTGGTAGCAGAGGATGGGGAATAGCTGGGATCTTTGGTGTACTTACGCCGTTTATGATCGCTGTTTTCTACATGGTATTAACGGTATGGCTTTTTGGCTATCTCGCGTTAACGTTATCGGGTCAATTAGACTACTTAGCCAGCGGGCATGGTTTTACTGAATTTATTAATAGTCCCTATTTATTTGTGGCGATGGTTGTTGTTGCAGCCATTATCAATTTCATCTTAGTCGCAGGTGTAAAAGAAGGCATAGAGAAAGCAGCAAAAATACTCATGCCTGCTTTATTCGTTATGTTAATAATCATGGTGGTTTATGTATTAAGCCTTGATAACGCTATTGCGGGAGTGAAATTTTTTATTATTCCAGATTTTGATAAGATAACGCCTACAGTAATTAACGGCGCTTTGTCGCAAGCCTTCTTCTCGTTATCGTTAGGTATGGGAATTTTAATTACTTACGGTTCGTATATTAATAATAAAACTGACATTGTAAACTCGGCGAAGTTAGTCGCGCTTACAGATACTGCTGTGGCTTTCACTGCCGGTTTAATGATTCTACCTGCAGTGTTCTCGTTTAATCCTAATGTAAATACAGCAGAGTTAAGTGACAGTTCAGTGTCGCTAATTTTCACATTCCTACCAAAAATATTTCTAGCATTGCAAGGGTCAATTGGGTATTTCGGCGCAAGTGCAGTTGCAGCATTTTTCTTTCTTTTAGTGTTTTTCGCGGCGATCACATCATTGGTTTCAATCATTGAAGTGCCGGTTTCTTACTTAGTTACAGAGAAAAAGCACAGTCGTAAAAAAGCATTATCAATTCTAATGATTACGGGCGGCGTATTAACGGTATTTGCGATGGTTTCTTCTGGGATGGTGACGTTTTTTACTGAATTTATTACTTATGCAAATAGTTCACACTCATTCTTTGAGGTGGTTATCGATATTTTCTATGAGACGATTTTACCGTTAAATGGCTTTTTATTATGTGTTTTTGTTAGTTATCGTTGGAAGAAACACAATTTGTCTGAAGAACTGGCCATTGGTAACGACAACTATAAAGGTTCTTGGGTAGAAAAGTACGTTAACTTCTCATTGGGTACATTTATACCTGTTATCGTGTTAAGTATTTTCATAAATACAGTAGCGCAGAAGTTCTTTGCCTTTAGTATTTTTGGCTTCTAGCTTTATTGTTGTCGTGTAATTAAAAACGATTTGAACGTAAAGCCGCATAATTTGTTATTATGCGGCTTTATTTTTACCTATAAAAAATATAGCTATGACACAAAGCCTTCAAGCACACCTAAAAACCTCCATAGAATCCATCAACAAACTAGCCGATTTAACTGATTGCCAGCGATTATTTCATGGCAGGGGACATGCTTATCCTGAGTTATCACATGTAAATGTTGATTGGTTTTCGCCTGTTGTTCTCATTACGCTTTACCAAGAGGTTGATGAAGCTTGGTTGAATGAACAGGTCTGCGTTATTCAACATTTGATACCAGAATGCGCATCTATTCAGGTACAATTTCGTAGTCGAAAATTTGCGCCTAGCGAAGTGTTATGGGGCGAAGCAATAACGGAACTAAGAGCGCAAGAGCATGGCTTGAAATATCATATTAGCTTAGGGAAAGCACAAAACTCTGGGCTTTTTCTTGATATGGGTAATGGCCGTAATTGGGTTAAAAATAATAGCCAAGGAAGAAAAGTCTTAAACCTGTTTGCTTATACCTGTGCTTTTTCTGTTGCTGCTTTAGCTGGTGGTGCGGAAAAAGTCGTTAATATAGACATGAGCAAAAGCTCTTTATCTAAAGGTCGTGAAAACCATAAACTTAATAAGCAAGATGGCAATAAAGTAAAATATGAAGGCGTTGATATTTTTAAGTCATATAATCGACTTAAAAAACATGGTCCTTACGACTTATTAATTTGCGATCCTCCTTCATTTCAAAAAGGTAGCGTAAATATCCAACGTGATTATAAAAAAATAATTAAACGATTACCTGAATTAATGGCAAATAATAGTGATGTGGTACTGTGTTTAAACTCCCCTGATTTAAGTGAGGAGTTTTTATTAGCCGAAGTTGCTAGAGAATGCCCGCAGTGTCAATATCAGCATCGAATTGATAACCCTCGTGCGTTTGTTGAAGCTGAAACAGGTAAGGGCTTAAAAGTGCTATATTTTCGCTATGTTGAACTCTGTGAGAAAGCAGTGGTTAACTAATTACAATACGGGCAGCGAGTAATATCAAGAAGCTGCCTGTTACTTTATCAACAATATGGCTGTTTTCTCGTAACTTACCAATGATATTGCCACGTGAAAGTGTGAACGTTACCAGGCAATACCATAAAGCATCGATACTGCCCACTGTCGCAGTCATAATCATTTTTTGTTCACTGCTCGCCTCTTCCCCTAAAAACTGACTAAATAATGCGAGAAAGAAAATAGCGAGTTTAGGATTCAAAAAAGCAATTAAAAATCCATCGCGCCAGCCGTTTACTTGTGACTTATTCGCAGTGTTATCTTCAGAAAATACTTTATTGTCTTTTTTACTTAATAATGACTTAATACCTAAATACAATAAAAATGCCGCGCCAGCATATTGAATAATACTAAATATCAAAGGAGATTGAACAATGATCAAGGCTATACCTGTTGCAGTAATTGCTGCATAAAGCGCAACGCCTAAACCATGACTAATCGCGGTGGCATAACCTTGTGCTGTACCTCCTGCCAGGGTGTTTTTAATGACTAATGCTAAACTAGGACCCGGAGATAAAGCACCCATAATACAAATGACGACAAAAGATAACCATAAGTGAAATTCCATTAATTATTATTCTCTTCTCTAAATTAGGTGTAGTAGCAAGTTTAGTGCATTTTATTGAATCAATGGTCGTTGACGAATTCTTAAAAAGCTAGCGAATTTTGGCACACCTCGAGCCGTTTTGCCAATGTATTTGAAGGTAACAGTACTGCCAATAGGAGGTGGTTTCTGACGTTGCTTATCTGTAAAGCCACTCCCTATTTTGAAGATTAATCCCGATGGAATTTTTACTTTTAAAGCCCCCATTTTATTTCTATATTTTCCCTTACCTTCTAAATGAGCAATAACAATAGCTTCGGCATCATCATGTTGCTTTAATTTCATTAGATCCGTACTTCTGCCTTCTTTGTAACGCGCTTCCTGATGATGAAGCATTAATCCTTCGCCGCCAATCTTAACGATATTTGATAATCGTTGATGTAATAAGGTTATTGAGTTTATTTTTTCTTGTTTTATGGCCAACAAATATGCGTTGTTCGTTATTTCTACTAAATGGTTCATCTGTTTAATACGTTGGCTAAAAGTGCCTAAATGTTTTGGTAAATCGAACATCATGAAATGTATTTTCAGCCAGCAACTTGTTTTTTGTTGTTCATCCGGTTTGTGCTTTCTGACACAGCTGCTGATCTTTTCAAATTCACCTCGATCACTCCATAGCTCCCCATCAATATATTCGTTAGGCCAATCTTGGGTGAACCAGACAGGTGCATAAATAAGATTCCCTCCACGGGTAAATAAATTTTTGCCATTCCAAAACCCTCGGATCCCATCAAGTTTCTCACTGATGAAATATTCGCCAATACTTACTGGTTTATTTATATCTTCTTTATAGACAGTGGCAAGTTGAATTTTGGGGCTTTCTTTGGCCTGACATTGCCCGGTAAGCACGCAGTAAATCAATAGATACAAGATATTAGATGTGATCGAGTTCAATGGAGAACGTCCTTGCTCATTTTAGATAGGAAAAGTATAGATCTTGTTTTTGTATTTGCTAATGCGATGTTAATAATATGTACTAAGCTGTTACGTGTTGTTGTGTGTTTATTCAAGGAAGCGTTATGTGTGGGGTGTATTCTAAGATTATTTCTATTGGTATTTTATTAGCTATTACTCAAATAAGTTATGCGGAGAAAAAACAATGCCAAGCTTATTTAGATAAATTACGTAATGTGCAGTCTCAACAAAAGCAAGGACACAGTTTAAAGCGTGGTAATAACCTCAATAAGCTCGAAGCTAAAGCGAGAAAGAAATGGTGGCAATGTTCACAAGGGCATTTAAAAAAGACACGCAGCAGTAAAAATCAAAAGAAACAACAGAAAAATAGCATATCTAAGCAACAGAGTTTAACTGCAACCTCATTAACACAGATATCAAAGGTAAGCGTTAGGCCTTTTCAAACGACAGCACCTGTGGTGATAAAGTCTCGTTATCAAGGTAAACAATTGCAAGCATGGTTACTGTATTATAGGCAACCTAAGAAATGTTCACGACCAAAAACTACAAAGCAGTTTGCTTTTTGTGTTGAAGACAGGAGAAATCAACAGCGATCGTTTGAGAAAAGTGATGTTATTGTAAGTTTAAAATAGCATGCTCTGATGAGCATGCTATTTTAGATATTATTTTAAGTACTGCGCTTTTGTATCATTATAATGACTAACAAGCGTATCAATAGTTGCTTGGTCATAGTCTCTTAAACCGCTTAAAAGCATATGCTTCTTACCATGACCAATCACTTTTCCATCAGCAACTAAATCAAAAGGTAATGTTGCTTTTCCGCGTTTACCTTCAATAATTAAATTGGGTGGAGTTAATTGTAATTGTACGTCGGAGAAATCAAGTTCATCTAAGTGGATAAACATATTTTCGTACATCACCATTGGGCGTGTAGGGTTAATCATTACATTATTTTCAAACATTAACTTAACTAAAATATGCGGAAATGTATGACCAGAAAACTCTACATAAGCACGGATCAACGCATTTATAGACTGGCTGTTAGTTGTGGACTCCCCCGTAGCTTCTATTTTCATATATTCTTTAGCATTGTCATCAACAATACTCGCTGAACCCATTATCGTTTCTGGAAAAGTTAACGCGATACCATCGGAGACCATACCGGAAAAAGTAAATCCCATGTTCTGAGATAAACCTGACTTTTCTAATACTAATGAAAAGAGTAAATCGCCTGGAATGCAAAATCGCTTTGCATCGACATCATGTAGCGGATTGAAATCATCGGCAATTTGTTTAGCAAAATCGCTACCTTGCTGACGAGAAAAACTAATTTTATTATCTATTACACTACAGTAACTTTCTAGAAACATACAACCTACAATTATTGTTTGAAAACCTCCTCATACTAGCAGTTACCAATTGATAAATCGAAATTATCTCAATAAAAAGCACTAAGCAGACCAGTGTTATTAGGTTGTTTTTTCGAAAGTAAGTAAGTTGAAATTATTGACTAAAGCTTCTTTTTTTACTTTGGTCAGTTGCTTTAACTGATATTCACGTTTACAAGCGAGTTGACGATTTTCCTGCGTTTCAGCGTAGACCAATTTCACAGGGCGACGAACCCGCGTATATTTAGCGCCTGTCTTATTACAGGTATTATGTTCATGTAATCGACGAATTAAATCTGTAGTAACACCTGCGTACAAACTATTGTCAGCACAGCGTAAGTAATATACAAACCAGTTTGGTTTAGGTGTTGTTGTTTTTTCTTTCATAAGGGGAGTATCGCAATTTTTATCATTGAAATCGATAAAAAGCTGGCTGTCATTTCCAGAGTTTTATACCATGCTCTTTAAACTTCCCCTTGAAAATTATCGAGACAATAAATGACCCATTACGATGCTGGTGCTTTGAGTAAAATGACAGCCCAATTAGATGAAAACGGACTTGTTCATTACCAATTACCTATCGGCGAACAGACTATCGATATGAATGCATTAATTGGCAAGACAATAACATTAGATTACCAAGGTAAAATCGGTTGTCGCAATTGTGGAAGATCTACAAAGAAAAGTTATTCACAAGGATTTTGTTATCCGTGCATGCAAAAGCTAGCACAATGTGACATGTGTATTATGAAACCGGAAACTTGTCATCATGAGCAAGGAACGTGTCGTGAGCCAGAGTGGGGCGTTAAAAACTGTATGGTGAATCATTATGTTTATTTAGCGAATACCTCTGGTATTAAAGTAGGTATAACCCGTCATACACAAATACCCACACGCTGGATTGATCAAGGAGCAACGCAAGCCTTACCGTTATTTAGGGTAAGTACGCGTTTACAATCTGGTTTAGTTGAAATAGCACTGGCTAAATTCATTGCCGATAAAACAAATTGGCGAGCGATGCTAAAAGGATCAGGTGAAGCCGTTGATTTAAAAGCAAGAGCACAAGAATTATTACCTGAAATTTCAGCTCAGTTAGATGAAATAAAATTACGCTTTGGTGAAGATGCTGTAGAATTACTCGATGAGCCTGTTGTCAATTTGAATTTCCCTGTCGAACAATACTTAGAAAAGATTGGCTCTTTTAATTTTGATAAAACACCACAAGTGTCAGGACTTTTGCAGGGAATTAAAGGCCAATACCTTATTTTCGATAAGGGTGTTATTAATATTCGTAAATTTGGTTCTTACCAAGTGGCCCTTACTGTTGAAGATTAATATCGTTTAAAATGATAAAAAAATCACTAATTACAAATATAGTGACTATACTCATTATTAGATTGACCATTTGCTAATCTCCTGTATTTTAAATAGAAAGTTAAATGTTAATCTGTTACAAAATAGTAACATTTCCCACCCATGTGGGGATAATTTATCTTAATAAATAACCCTATATATTCCTAGGATCTATTTCATGAATGCTTTTGAATACGCCGATCAGGCAAGCGAAATATTTGTTTTATCTGACTCTTTTATCCGTATTAAGGAATTAATTGATGATGAGTCATCAACCATTGATGATATTGCTGATGTTATTTTACTTGATCCTGCTTTAGCCGGGACCATTTTGAAGTTGTCTAACAGTTCATTTTTCAACTATCCCGGCAAAATAGATACTATTTCAAAAGCCGTTTTAATCATAGGTATCACAGAAGTTTATAATTTAGTTATTGCTTATTTCACGACTAATGCTTTTAAAAGACTCAATGCAGACCCTGAATACTTAGATGAATTTTGGGAGCGTAGTGTTGATTGTGCGTTAACCGTTAAGTTTTTAGGGACTAAATTAAGAGTACCAAATGCTGAAAGGTTATTTATTTTGGGGCTACTTCACAATTTAGGCGAATTGGTAATACATCAATTCCTCCCTGAAAAAGTAAAGGAATGTAAGCAAGTCAATGCAGATGAATTACCTTGGACAAAGCAACAGGAGGTCCTTGGTTTTGGTTATGCTGATGTTTCTGCTGAGTTATTGAAACAATGGCAGTTACCTTATAGTTTGATTGAACCGATACGCGACCAAGATAATGAAGAATTTGAACATAGTACCGACGAAACTAAGTTACTTTACATTGCTAAACGTGTGATGACTTTGAATCACGAATGTAATAGTCATGAGCCATCAGCAGTCATTGCAGATGAAAAGTTAGATTCTTTAGCGGTACAAAAAGAATTATTACGAGATGCGAGCGACTTTTGTGATATGGAACGCTTGAGTATATTGGCTGTACTGAATCCTAGTGCATCCATGCTTTATTAATCATCAGCTTATTATTAAATTTATAGACAATTTTATTTGTGTGATTTTGTGTAATATTGGAGTGTTCGACATGTTAGAAGCCAACAAACTCCTTACTAATGTTGATTGAGCAATATGCAAAATTGAAGGCATAAAAACTGTTGAGCTAATTCGAATGTTAAGTCATCAGATTGATATTCATCGGGAAGTCTAGGTAAAATTAAGTGCATGATCATAAAGCGGACGTTAGATAATTACAGGTTCAGTTTTTAGCTAAGCGTTAATTAATGCACCCATTGCAAAAACTGTTAGACCATTGGGTGCCATTCTCAGCTATTGGTTGCACAAATTAAAGTGCACCAGCCCCCTATTTATATATTTACAATAGCGAGTTGAAAATAATATAAATAACACAATATCATCTTAAGGTTACGTTGCAACTTCAATACAAGGAATTGATATGAAGAGTTTTTTCATTTTCTTAATGATTATTGTGAATTTTCACTCACTTTCCGCTCAGGAACAGCCAATAAAGAGCGAATTGGTGATGTCGCAAGATGAAATTCGATTGGCCATTCAAAATATTGTCTTTGAGTTGGACAATACATACCTTTACCCTGAAAAAACAAAACACTTAGCCCAAAGACTCCTTGCGAAACTGCATACTGCTGGCTTTCATAAAAATTACAATAGAGAACAATTTAGACGTGA
>Ga0209292_1000485_pt1 | contig 51826 bp, 47 predicted proteins | sample GOMGulsemesocosm_2_FD_184634 | JGI IMG/M metagenome (GOLD analysis project Ga0209292, IMG submission 184634) | Methane-oxidizing microbial communities from mesocosms in the Gulf of Mexico - GOM9C Gulf of Mexico (SPAdes) (version 2) | ecosystem: Environmental > Aquatic > Marine > Cold seeps... | reverse complement strand
AAATGCAATTAATTTATACAATGAAGTAAGATTACACTTATCTTTAGATTATAAAACACCCAATATGGTATATAAATTATCAGCGTAAATTCAATTTTAACCTGTAGCCATATTTCAGGACAAGACAACAAAAAAAACATCTATGAAAAAAATTATATTCGGAATAATAACACTAATTATTATTTCCTGCAATGAAAAACCAAAAGCGGAATTTTCTTTAAAAGGAACGACAAACAAACTTGATAACGGGACAGTTCTATATTTCAAGAATACTTCCAGTGATAAAACTATTGACTCAGCAATAGTTATGAATAATTCTTTTAATTTTAAGACAAAACTAACCAAGTCACCTTTACAGGTAATCCTACACAACAAAAATTTCTCTAAATATAGGTTTTTATGGTTAGAGAATAATTCAATGACTTTTAATCAAACAAAATCAAATTTTAGATTCGCAAATGTAACAGGTTCGAATTCTGAAAATTTAAGCCAAATATTATCCAAAGAGACAGATTCTCTTCCCAGAGGTGAACGTTTAGAAAAAACGATGGCCTTTGTTCGTGCAAATCCAAATAGTATTCACAGTGCTTATATTTTATCAGTATATTCAACAACATGGGGGAAAGAAAAATCAAAAGAACTCTTTAACCAGTTTTCAGCAGGAAACAAGAATACTGAATATGGGAAAAATATTTCAAAATATATAGAAGTTAATAAAGACCCAAAAATAGGAGAGAAATACGTCGACTTTGAAATGGAAAACACAATTGGAGTATTAGAGAAATTATCTAATTTTAATGGGAAAATTGTTCTTTTAGAGTTTTGGGCGTCAAATTGTGGTCCTTGCAGAAAAGAAAATCCGAATTTGGTAAAAACTTTTGAAAAATATAATCCAAAAGGTTTTGAAATATTTGCAGTCTCTCAAGACATAAAAAAATCAAGTTGGCTAAAGGCAATTGAAAAAGACAAATTACCATGGAATCAAGTTAGCGATTTAAAAGGACAAAATAATTCAGCATCATTAATTTATGGCATTAACGGAATTCCAGATAACTTTTTGATCGATAGAAATGGAGTAATTATTGGAAGAAATTTACGAGGAGAAAAACTAAATAAAAAATTAGCCGAATTATTAAACTAAAGTCAGTTGCCAACCGTATAATTAATTGCTGGTTTTAATCTACTTACGAAAATCCTCGCGGATTTTCTAGTTGGTTTTGTATTTACTAAATTAGTCGTTCATTCAACGCAACCAATCATACACAAACACGTTGGCCACATTAAAACAATACTATGGGAATTTTTAATTATCTAAAAGCTAAACCATCAATTGAGAAACTGACTAAAAATCTTGTAAACTATGTTTATAATAGCGCTCAATCGAAAAAAGGTGTTCGAGTTGAAGATGCCCTTTGCATATTGGCAACAATTGTAGCAGAAAGATCTATTAAAATTACCAATGAATTTTCAATCTATGAACACGATTTTGAACCAGGTTCAGCTATATTTTCAGAAAAAATAAATAAAATTCTTGTTGGTCCGATAGCTGTAGAAAATTGGAATGACTTACCAGTAGATAGTATTTTTGGAAGAATCAAAATAAAAATTGATTCACATTTTGACAAAAAACCTTTCCCCGTATTAAATGATATTTTTGAAAATTATGCAAAGAATGTTGAAGAATCACAATGGGGCAGCCTAGCTTTATCTATACCTGAAGAAAATAAACCGTTTTTATTGCCTTTACAAGCTGGGTATGAAACGAGAAAGTACGTTGATAAGCATATTAATCTTGAAAGTGATGAAAAAACATTGCGAATAGTAATAAATGCAATTTGTCGTGTTTTAATTGAAACCAAAAGAGCATTAGATTCATCTATTGCTTTAACCTTGACTTTTGAAATAATAAACGGAATGTCTAAAACGGCAACAATGACCGACAAAAAAATGGAGGAATTACAAATAGAAATGAACAAATAAAACGTCGCCTAACACCGTGCGTAATTAATTGCTTGCTATTCGGTGAATTAAAAATTAAGTTATAAATTCACCCTTGAAAAAGGCTATAAACCTTTCGGTAACATAATTTTAAAACACTCCGAATATTTTGGGGCAGCTCCGCTGCGGTCCGATTTCGCCAAAATGGCAGTTTTAAAATTTCACCGCAACCAATCACATACAAACACGTTTTAGTGCATTATAATCGAACTTTAAAAACCACCTTAAACTACTGATTTAAAACACATAACCAGCCATACAATAATGAAATACACAATCTATTATCTATCAATATTAACAGTTATGTTTTTCTCTTCTTGTGAGAACAATAAAAAAGAAAAGGAATCAATAAATGGATTATGGAAATCCATTGGATATGGTAAGATTCTAACGGTTAAAAAAAACAATTACGCTTTTTATGATATTACAAAAATTTCTTGTTTACCTGAACATCAAGGCAATATCTCTAATTTTGGAAACGGAATTCAACTTCAGAATGATACACTTTCAATATCTAAAGGAATAAGTACTTATTACTACACAAGAATAAATAATCTTCCTAACTTATGTAATGAAAAGCTAACGGAGTCAAAATTGAAAGACCCAATTTATAATTTTGAAGTAATGTCAAGTACCATTCAGGAACACTTTAATTATTTTAATTTAAATAAAATTAACTGGGATAGTCTATACAATTCTCAAAAAAGTAAAATCACAAAAAAAACTACAGATGTAGAATTGTACTTGGTATTGGATGAACTAATAAATAAATTAAATGATAACCACGGAGATATTCAACCAACAGATGAAATTTATGAACAAGCTGAAAAATTAAATCCTGAAGTTGAAGAAAATGTGCAACTGAAAGAATACGGTGACTTTCAAATTGCCCAAATGGTTGCTGAAAAATTTCTTGAAGAAAATATGACAGAAAATTCCCGGTTAATTAAATGGGGAAAAACAAAAAATAATATTGGCTATATACAAGTAAAAGCAATGTGGCTTTTTGGAGATTTAAATCTTTCTGATTCTTTGATTAAACAAAACGGGTTTGTGGACACTTATGTAGAAGCGTTCAATAAACTAAATGAAAATATTTACATTAAAGCCGAAGTAAAAGGAGTAAGCTTAATAATGGATAAAGTGATGAAAGACTTAAACGACACTGACTTCTTAATTCTTGATGTTAGATTTAATGGTGGTGGTCAAGATGCTGTTGGCTTGGAAATCTTGAAACGTTTTAATAATAAAAAAGTTCAAGTTGCTACGAAGAGAGCAAAGTATAAAAATGGCCACACCAAGAGAACTCCAATATTTATTGAATATTCAGAGCATCCATATGAAAAACCAATCTACCTACTAACTTCACAGCAATCAGCAAGTGCAACTGATTTTATGACCTTAGCATCACTAGAATTGAAAAACGTAAAAAGAATAGGTTCACATACAAATGGAGCACTTTCAGATGCACTTGAAAAAAGACTGCCAAATGGTTGGTATTTTTCAATTTCCAACGAGGAATATTTCGACAACAATAATGTTTGCTATGAGTACATTGGCATTCCTGTAAACTACGAATTAAATTACCCAAGTGATAGGCAAACATTCTTTAGAAGTGTTGCAAACGATTTGGAAAAGGATAAAAAGGATGTATTGAATGCCATTGAAAAATTAAGAACTGAAGAATAAATGCCCTACAACACCGTGCATAATTAATTGCTTAGTAAATTCTTCCATCTTAAAAACCTAGTGGACTTCAAAGATTTGTGATTTTTAATTATTTATTCGCTAAATTCACGCAACCAACTCATACACATAACCGTAAGCAACAAGCCGATAAACCATAGTCATTGAAAAAAATTGAAATCACAGAAGGCATATTTGAACACTTTGAAGCATTTATTCCTCTTTCAGAAAATCTAAAATTTGAACTTACAAAACGATTAAAACAGATCTCTTTCAAAAAAGGAGAAATAGTATTAAATGCGAACCATGTTTGTACAGAAAGTTATTTCATCAATACAGGAATTTTACGAACCTATTTTTTAAAAGACGGGAAGGAAATCAGTGAATATTTTTGTGGCATAAATGAATGGGTGAACTCACCTAAAAGTTTTATGCAAAGAAAAAAAGACATCTATTATATTGATGCCATTGAAAATACTGATGCATTCTATATAAATGTAAACGATCTGGTGTTTCTTTTTGACAATTTCCCCGAAATGGAACGATACGCCCGATTATCAATGGGGAGTGTTTTTGGGCATTTAATGGAGCGTATTACATCTATGCGATTCACATCTGCCAAAGAAAGGTATGATCATTTTCAACAAACATATTCTGGTATTTATCATCGCATTCCTTTAGGTATGGTTGCCTCTTATTTGGGAATCACTCAAGAAACATTAAGTAGAATACGTGCTGAAAAGTGATTATTTGATATAGGTCAAAAATTGTGACAATCTCATTTTGTAGTTTTGGTTCTCACATTTCACATCAATATGAATAAAAAAACTAAAAGACTTTTATTAATCTCCACATTAGTCCTAATAACAGGAGTTACCTACCTATTCACCTATGTACCATCTCTTTCAAAACAACACGGAGTTGTGGAAACGTTATTATATATAGGGGATTCTGACAATCAACCTTTAATTGTAGCCTTTGGAGGTGCCGAAGGAGGTATTGATTGGCATAGAAACCATATGAAAGGTAAAAGGGACAGCCTTATTCAAAAAGGCTATGCAATTTTGGCAATTGGGTATTTCAATGCAAACGGAACACCAAGAAACCTTGACAGAATTTCATTAGACGCAATTTCAGATACTATAATGAATATAGCCAAAAGTAATAAAATTGATGCAACAAAAATAGCCCTTATTGGAGGTTCTAAAGGAGGTGAATTAATTCTAAATTTAGCCAGCAGATTTAATCAATATAAAGCAGTCATTGCAATGTCCACATCAAATGTGAGTTTTCCAGCAATTACATGGTCTTCAAATACTTCATCCTGGACTTACAAAGGCACTGAAGTGGCCTATGTACCTGCTCCACTAAAAACAATTTCACCTGCATTAAAAGGAGATCATTATACCGCATTTAGCATGATGCTTGAAGATGAGGCAGCAGTTAAGTATGCAGAAATTAAAGTGGAGAATATTAATGGTCCAATTTTGATACTTTCAGGTAAAGATGACAACCAATGGCCTGCAACGCTTATGTCAAACAGAATAATAGAAAGACTAAACGAAAATAATTTTAAATATTACAAGGAACACATAATACTAAATGGAGGGCACATAGAACCTTTAAAGCAATTTAATTTAGTGTATGATTTTTTAGAAAAACATCTACCGTCAAATTAAGCAATTGCGAACAAGGTATAAAACTAATTGCTGGGTAAAGCGCCTATTTACGAACGTACTCGCAGGCTTTCTATCTGTGATATATTTACTAACTTCAACGCGTTAATCAACACAAACATATCATATACAAATACGTTGTACAATAATTTGAAAACAAATGGAATTTAAAAAAAACACATTTCCTATATTGACAATTTTGATTTTTTACATTGTTCCAATGGCCTTGTTTTTACCTATTTCAATTTTCTTTCTTGGTTATATTGAAATTTGTTTTATTATCGGATTTGGATTTCTGAATACACTATTAATATTCTATAAATTTGAATTAAAGTTAATTCCAAGCACAATTGCTGGGTTTTTTATTTCTTCAACTTCTTTGATTTTAATCTATCTTTTGTGGTTTCTTCGAATTTACTCAAACCCTATAATTGGAATTATATTATATATTACATTTTCTGTATTATTTCTATTTTTCATCAGACATAAAAAATGGCAATTCAATTCCAAAAGGAAAGCCATTATACTTTCAATATTTACTGTTATTAGTCTGCTAATTGCAATTAACTTAAATAATTTTCAGCCTTTTGAAAACACTAAATTGAAATCAATTACTTTCGAGACAGTAGATATTAATCACAATCATTTAATTGGATATACTATAATAGTTGAAAGAGAAAGGGATCCTTTATTTAATTTAAAGAGAATGCATAAAGTAGCTGAATTAATTACAGATAAAAATGGAGAATTTAAAGTTAAACTATCGGAAAGAAGTAATTACGATTTTACTTTAAAGCAAAAACACAAAGGAGTTTATGTATTATCATCAGATTTAAAAGAGAAAAACTATTTATTATTGAAATTTGAATAAAAAACATTGAATAACACCGCAACCAATTATATGCAAACACGTTGGCAGTAATAAAATAAATAGCATTATTAAATGAATATTATATTTAAACAAATAAAAATTAAAGATCTAAATATAGTCTTGAACTTATTTAAAAGAACTGCTGAGAAAATAAACAAAATGAAAATTGACCATTGGCAGTATTGGATAAATCCACCACAAGAAAAGATAAAATGGGTCGAAGAAGGAATTAACAACAACGAATTCTTTTTTCTCTCTGATTTAAACGGAAAAAATATCGGTATGGTTAGAATTCTAAATGAGGATTTATTATACTGGGGAAAACAAACAGATAAATCCAAATATGTGCACTCATTGGTCATAAAAGAAGAATATAACGGAAACGGAATTGGAATTATAGTACTTCAAGAAATTGAAAATAATGCCAAAAAAAATAATTATAAATATTTAAGACTTGATGCAGATTCTAAAAACACAAAACTTTGTAAATATTATGAAAAACTCGGTTTTATAAAGATTGGAATAAAGGAATTACCAGTATCTAACAATAACCTTTACCAAAAAGAAATACAATAAAAACTACCGTCAACAACGTATATAATTAGAGGAATCTAAAAAAAAATCTAAACAATTGAAAAAAAATCTAGCCATAATAATTTTACTTTTCTTCGGTTTTAGTCTTGAATTATTTTCTCAAAATTTTGAATTTAAACTTTATTATAAAAACCCTTGCAATTCGCAAATTGAATTTACTATGAACTATTTATTAGAAAAAGATGGAATTAAGTTTCATCCTAACTTTGATGGATTCGTTGAATTAAACACAAACGGAAAATACAATCTCGTTCACGAAAAAGAAATTATTCCTATAGTAATTGACAAAAATGAAAATTCTTATACAATTACCTTATCTGACAAACAAGAACTTATTGTAACTCACGACAAACATGGTTACGTGTTTAGAAATTGTGAAAGTAAATTAAACGGCAACATAATAGACTATTTTGAAAATGGGGAAATAAGAATGATTGGGAGTTTTAAAAATGGAATGGCAATAGGCTACTTAACCGAGTTTTATCCGAATGGGGAATTGAAAGAAATTCGACTTTTCGATAAAAAAGGTTTTTTTGTTGAAAAAACAGCTCTAAATGAATAAAAATAACTTCGCACAACAATGCCTATAATTCATTGTGGCAATAGAACAAAAAAATATAAATTTAACTAAATATCATTCAAATGGGAATATCATTTTAATTGCCAATTATAACATGAGCATTGTAAATGGATATTTTCGAAAATTTTACAATAATGGTAAACCGATGAGAATTGGATTAACACCGTTGGCATAGAAAACTCAAAAAAGCATTTTTATACGGATGTTCCTTTGGTAGAAATTGCGCTTGAATCAGGGTTTTATGACCAAGTTCATTTTACGTATAGTTTCAAAAAACACGTTGGAGTAACTCCTGATAATTATAAAAAGAATAGCAAGATTTTACAAGACTTATAATTCTCTCAAGAAGTACATTTGTTTTCTTTTTTAATAAACACCAATTCAACGAACCATGAAAGATTACAACTTTACATACTTCCTACTTTTGTTTGCAATATTCTTAAATGCTTGTGATTCTAATGATCAGAAAGCAAAAGACAATGGTTTACCAACTTCAGAGGTTGTTGAGCTAAAGGCATATGAAATGCCGAGAACTCAGATCATTCAGGTCAGTAATTCTGAAACAGACACACTAAATACACTTTATGTAAAACTGCCGGTTGGATATGAAAAAAACACAGATTTAGAATACCCTGTTATCTATTTTACGCATCCGGTACAGCATATCGAAATATTATCTGCGGTCACTGAAAATCTGATAGAAGACGTTATTATAATTGGGCTTACCTGGCAAAAAGGAATGAATTATGGGAATTTGGATAGTTATGTGAATTTTATTCGCAACGATGTCTTTAAGATGGTGGAAAGCAAGTACCGGGCTGATGCAGACAGACGCACCTATTTTGGATATTCCTCTGGTGCTTTAGTTGGTGCTTACATATTATCGAAACACCCCAATACCTTTGAAAATTTCATACTTGGTAGTCCCGCTCTTGGAGTTGATCATGAAGTCATACGGAAAATTTATGAACTACAATCTACCACGGCTGAAGATCGAAAAAAATTGAATGCAAATGTTTTTATCTCATATGGCACATTGGAGGGCAAAGATTCCCCTCATTTCGAAAAATTTATTACCATGCTTAAAAACATAAACGACGAGAGCCTAACCGTACAACGCACTATTATTGAAGGCGGTAACCATCAAACAGCATTCCCAATGACTGTAGTCAGGAGTGTGACTTGGTTATCAGACTTGATAAAAGAATAATGAATCTAAAACACAATATGTTTTATTTTGGTTCTTTTTTATTAGTAGAAATTGACTAAAATTAAAAATGAAATAAAAATAAATCGGAGTATAATTATATTCACGTTTGGTAACAATGAGAAATAACAATTTTATATTTTTTTTACTTGTATTTATACTGTTTTTCTACGCATGCAATACTAAAAAACATGAATCAAAAGACAGTGATTTACCAATTACAAGCGACACCTATTTTGGACAAAAGCCACCGGGCTTGACTCCTGTATTGTTTGCTCCTGGAGTCATTTCACTTGATGGAAGATTTGAAAGTGCCGTTTCGTTTTCTCCTGATTTAGATGAAATATATTTTTCAGCTTATTCTGAAGGCGAAAACACATTTATCTACTTCTCAAAGCTCGAAGGCAATGAATGGTCCCCCGTTAAAAGAGTAAATTTTACAAATGGGAAAAAGCAAACAGAAATGCATCCATTTGTCAGCTCCAACGGTAAAAGAATTTATTTCACTGCTTTGGACTCTAGCTTTGTGGATGAGAAAATTTGGTACGTAAACCGTACAGAAGATTCCTGGAGTGATGCCATAGAATTTGATTCACCTGTTAATGATGGAGTGGTATTTGCTCCCAATCAGGCAAAAAACGGAGACTTTTTTTATACAGAAATATCAGGAAGAAATATAAAAACCAATTATGCATCCAATAAAAACGGTACATATCCCGAAGTGCAGGAAGTTGAAATTGGATTTGGTCATCACGCATTCATTTCTCCATGTCAGGATTATTTACTGGTGACCGGGCAAAATAAAGAAGATGAAAGTAGAAAAGACAACGATATTTATGTCTATTTCAAGAGGCAAGATGGAACGTGGACAAAACCAATTAATCTGGGTAGCACGATAAATTCAGATTTCGATGAAGTAAGCCCGAGAATTACTCCGGATGGTAAATATTTATTTTTCAGTAGAAGTAAAAATCTGTATTGGGTAAGTACAGTAGCTATTGATAAAATACGGCCAGATGATTTAAGGAAGTAACAATAAATCTAGCGTGCATAATTTTGATACTAACTCAATATACGTTTGGCAACACCCAATATAATTAATTACTTCCCATTCGGTGAATTCAAAATTAAGTTTTAAATTCACCTCAGAAAAAGGCTATGGACCTTTCGGTACTACAATTTTATAACACTCGGGATCTTTTTGGCTTAGCACCGCTGCGATCCGATTTCGCCAAAATGATGGTTTTAAAATTTTTAACCGCAACCAATCATACACAAATACAGGCAACAAGCAGAAAACCGAACTCAAATTAAAAAATGGAATTAAAAAAAGCCTTATTAGAGAATATTAATAAATTAAAAAAAATATGCATTGATGCATACTCTCTGAGTTTCCATAATCATTGGAATGATGGAGGATTAGAGTGGTATTTAGACACCGAATTTAGCGACAAAAGACTTGCTCTAGATTTAACCGATAAAAAAACTGAATACTATTTTATTGAACATCAAGAAAAGCACGTTGGATTTATAAAAATTAAAATTAATTCGTCTTCAAGTTTTATTCCGAATTCAGTAGAATTAGAGAAAATTTATGTGCTACCTGAATGCAAAGGAATGGGAATAGGGAAATTGGCTTTAAACGATATAATTCAGAAAACGAAAAATAGTGGAAGGGCATGTGTTTTTTTATGCGTAATTGACACAAATGAAAGCGCAATTGCATTTTATGAAAAGCTTGGGTTTAAATTCCATAGCAAAACGACTTTGGATGTTCCATATTTTAAAGAAGAATTAAAAGGAATGAATAGAATGATTAAAAATTTGAATTAACTAAGACCAGTTGCCAACACCGTAAATAAATTATTGGAAGTTCTAGACTACTTACGAAAATACCTAAGGATTTTCTATCTGATTTGTAGTTACTTATTCAATGCAAAAATTCTTTTACAAACACGTTAAATATAATAAAAAAATGAGCGTCAGAATTCAAGAACTTAACCTAACAAAATTTTAACTTTGCTGTTCGAAACCAAGAATAGATAAATGAACGAATTGAAACATATAAATGCAGGCGACCTCTGTATTGCTTATGAATGTAACGGAAACACCAATGGAATTCCAGTAATTCTCTTGCACGGGTTTCCTTATGATGTAAGAGCTTACGATCAGGTTACAAAACTTTTGTCAACAGAAGATTATTGGATTATTGTTCCATACTTGCGAGGGTTTGGTGCTACCCAATTTTTATCAGATTACACAATGCGCTCAGGACAACAAGCTGCATTAGCTTACGATCTTATTGCCTTAATGGATGCACTTTTAATAGAAAAAGCGTTGGTTTGTGGTTATGATTGGGGTGGCCGCGTTGCTTGCATTATTTCTGCAATTTATCCAAATCGCGTAATTGGGCTTCTATCTGCTTCGGGATATTGCATCCAAAATATAGCAAAATCAATAGAACCAGTTAATCCAGAGATTGAAAAATTATATTGGTATCAATATTACTTTCATACGGAAAGGGGACGTTTAGGGTTATTAAAATACAGAAAAGAATTGTGTAAGATTTTGTGGAGCGATTGGTCTCCAACTTGGAAATTTGACGAGGATACTTTTGACACATCGGCTATTTCATTCGATAATCCCGATTTTGTAGAAACCGTCATTCATTCCTACAGGCATCGATACGGTTTAGTAGAAGGAGACCCTAAATTTGATGCTATAGAGCAAGAATTATCATTACAACCTAAAATAAATATCCCAACCATTATACTAGAAGCGGACTCTGATGGAGTTGTTCCATTTAGTGAAGTAGATTATGATGCTCCTTTTTTTACAGGAGATTATGAAAGAAGAATTGTTAAAGGAGCTGGGCATAATTTACCACAAGAGGCACCCGAAGAATTTACGAAAGCGATCATTTCTTTAATACATAAAAGAAAAAAATAAACGATATCTAACAACGCATAAAATTAATTGCTATTCGCCGCAGAGCACCATACACAAACATGCTATACAAGATAAAAAAAAAATAAAACCCCATAAATGAACGTACCCAAAAAAGAAACGTACCAATTAAAACTATTTGCATTTGTCCAGTTAATTTTAATTTATGGATTTATATTTAACCCTTGGACTTCTTTTCCTTACACTTTTATAATTATCGTCATTGCCATTTTCCTATTCACTTATTGGAATGACAAAACATTGTCGGGAATTGGATTTAAATCAAATACACGCTTTGTAAAAACAATTGGTATTGGAATATTACTTTTTGTAACATTAGAACCCATTTTAGATTTTATAGTGCAACCACTTGTAAATAAACTGACCGGAGAAATTCCAGATTATTCTTCATTTCAGTCTATTGCAAATAACTTCCCCAAATATTCTAAGTATGCTATTTATATCTTAATAAGTGCAGGGTTAGGAGAAGAAATTTTGTTTCGTGGGTTTCTATTTAGACAATTAGGAATACTGTTACCTGATTTTAAATTTAAAACACTTTTAATTGTAATATTATCAGCTATACTTTTTAGCCTTCCTCATCTATATCAAGGTCTTAGCGGTCTTGTTATGACATTTATATTTGGATTAATTTTTGCCATAATTTATCTTAAATCAAATTACAATCTCTGGATTACGATTATTCTACATGGACTTGTAGATACAATGTTTATTACATTGGCCTATTATGACAAATTAGACTACTACAACCTTGCTAATGACTTGTTTTTTGGATATTAATAAAAAAAACAAATTAAATAAAGCATAAAAAGAAACATTAACCTGAGTTCTCTCGTAAATGTGAAACTGAGTAACTTTGTGACAATTTAATATTACAGCTTCAAGTTTTAATCTAAAAAAGGGATCGATTCGGAAAAGAAATTTATTAAATTTACAATAAAAAATAAAGTACTAAAAACCAACATCGTATAAAATTAAGTGTTTATACACGTGAAAAATAGTATACAAATACGTTAGTTTCAATACTAGAAAACGAAAAAAATATGAGTACATTTTATAACAAAAAAACGAAAAAAATAACTGGGATAACTTTGGCAATAGTACTTTTTGCCTGGTTGATTTTAACGTTTGTTTTTAAATAAAAATACACAACTGGAATTACAGCAATTTAGCCGTATTTTAAATTAAAAGAATAGCTTGTACAGGTTTTGAAGACCACGCTAATCAGCGTGCGTAGCAAACAAACTGCATGGAATAGTACGCTCAACGCTTGTCAAATCTTTTACGAATGTGAGCGTTCAAAAAAGGCGCTAAAACCAAATGACGGTGATTGTTTAATTCAACAAAACGAGGTCTCTTTTAAACAGAAAACGCTTAAATTTAATGCCGAGTAATTGCAGTTTACCAACCTTTTATTATTCACAGTAAGCCTTTGTCTACCAAAACAAAAATTTAACAATATCCCGAGAATAATGTCAAAACTATTTGAATATAGAGAGAAATTAAACATAACTCAAGAAGAGTTATCAACTAAATCTGGGATTTCAGTAAGAACCATTCAACGAATTGAGGCGGGCACAATTCCAAAAGGACATACACTCAAAGCATTGGCAGAGGCCTTAGAAATAGAAGAAAATAAGCTACTTAAAAAAGAGAGTAAAACAAATGGTATTAATTATACGTTACTTAAGTTCATCAATCTTTCTTCTTTACTTTTTGTTTTCATTCCTCCAGTAAATATTTTACTCCCTCTTATAATAATGTTTGCAAAAAAACAATTCAACCCACTAACAAAACAACTTGTAACGATACAAATTTTATGGACGATTTTAATGCTGGCTGTTTTTTTAATTGGTGCTATCTTAAATAGCTGGCTTTTACTAGAAGGAGATCTGGTTATCTTTCTTTTAATAGTATTAGGGTTTTGCAATGTCTTTATAATCATCAGGAACACTGTTGAGCTTGATCAAAACAAGAAGCTGTATATCAACTTAAATTTCAGTATTATATAAGTATTCTTTACTATTGACAGGTTCTTGTCGGGTTATTGGCGGTCGTTTTTTGATTCATTTTTTCTGTAGCTATAGATATTTGCAGCACAAATTATTTATAATTATGAATCAAAAATTTCACTTATTAGCTACGCTTTTCATCCTTATTTTAACAAGTCAAATCCATGGACAATTAACACATCAGCAAACGAAAAAAATAGACAGTCTTTTTATTGGCTGGAATATACCTAAGCATCCTGGAGGGGCTATTGCCGTCATGAAAGATGGCAAAACGGTTTTCTCAAAAGCATACGGCTTGGCAAGTTTAGAATATTTAATCCCAAATTCAACTGAAACTCTCTTCAATATCGGTTCAAATTCCAAACAGTTTACCGCCATGGCAATTGTCTTGCTCAAAGAGCAAAATAAATTGTCTTTTGATGATGACATAAGAATATATATTCCTGAACTTCCAAATTTTGGAAAGACCATTACCATTCAACATTTACTACACCACACCAGCGGATTAAGAGATCTTCATGGGCTTTTAGGCTTGGCTGGCTGGAGAAATGATGATGTGATTGCAAATGAGGACCTGAATAGAATTATCGCAAAACAAAACAGCTTAAATTTTATTCCTGGTGAAGAAGTTTTGTATTGCAATACAGGCTATATGCTTTTGGTAAACATCATTGAAAAAGTAACTGGAGCAAAATTTAAATATTGGCTAAAAGAAAACATTTTCGATAAGCTAGGCATGAATCACACCTATGTAGAAGATCAATACGACCGTGTCGTTCCAAACAATGCTACATCCTATGGTGGTAGTACCATATTTAAAAGAAAAGTAGCCTATTGGAATTATGTTGGGTCTGGAAACATGCACTCCACAACGAACGACTTACAAAAGTGGTTGCAAAATTTTAGCACTCCTAAAAAAAACTGGGAATCAGCATTTGCGACACTTTTAACAATGGCCCCCCTAAACAATGGAACACCAACTATTTTTGGGTTTGGAGTGCGAATAGAGAAACATCTTGAAAAAAAAATAATACAACATGGAGGAGCAATTGGTGGGTTTAGATCAATTATTCGTACCTACCCAGAAAACAAGCTCAACATCGTTGTACTTACCAACTTTACGGGTAGCAACATTATGTCAAAAACCAATAAGGTTGCTGAAATAATATTTTCAATTAAAGAAAACCAAAGACCTAAAAAACAAATAAGATTAACAAAAAAACCTAAAAAATTCATCAAACTATCCACTAACAAATTAATCAAATTTGAAGGGGTTTATTGGGATACAAAAGAAAAGTATGGTCGTAAAATTTATGTAAAGAATGATACCTTGAGGTATGCTAGATCTACTACAAGCGAGAGTCTTTTAGTTCCCATAAAAAAGAACAAATTCAACATGATGAATGTTGGAATTGATGTTACTGTTGAATTTGTACATAAAGGAAACCATAAAAAAATGGTTGTATTTGTTGAAGGTGAATTGCCTATCGTTTTTGATTTACATAAACCCATAAAAAAACCTATAATCAAAGAATTGGAAGAATATTCAGGGAAATATTACAGTTCAGAAATTGAAACTGGGTATACTATAACTAAAGAAGGAACTGAAATTTATATACACCACATACGGCATGGAAAAATTAAATTAAAAAGAGTGTATCAGGATATTTTAGAGGGAGAATGGCCAATTAATATGGTTGAGATAAAAAGAAGTGGCAACGGTATTATACAGGGGCTACAAATAACAAATGGTCGGGTTAGGAATTTATGGTTTAAGAAAATATAATAAAGGTTAATTGTATCGGTTTTACAATTCTATATTTATCATTTAAAAGAGTTTTTCCAAATTAATTTCAGAAAAAATTAATTAAATCTGTAATATATTGCAAAATCAATTGTCTAATAAGAGAATTAAAACGACAACATGAAAACACCCCTTAAATTATGCGTTCTATTACTAGTACTTGTAAGCTGCGCCAACAACCAAAAAAAAACCGCAATATCAGATATCCAAACAAAGAATAACTACTCAGTTATCATTAAACTAGGGTTAGAAAACGACCGAATTTCTACGGATTGGAAAGCTGCATTAACCAATCGATTAAGTAAAAAAAACTTAGATTCAATATCAACAATAAAAAAGCCATTAACTGTCGCTGAAAATGATTGGTACCAACTGATTAAGTCTAGAGCAGATCAATGGGCTTCATTTAGAGACTCTTTGCAAGTACCATTTAGTGGCATAAAGGTAAATGACACTACCTACGTTTTACTTGGAAACCAAGGAGGTGATGATGCGTTTAGTTATCAGCACCAAACTGTTTGTTTTGATTTAACTGCTTTGCACAGAGCTTATGGTTCTGCCAATAAAACAGTTAATACAAATAGAATTGATAGAATATTTTCTCATGAATACACCCATTTATTGTCAAAAGAATGGGTTAAAAAAAACAATCTAAAACTCAAAACCTATAAAGATCGTATCTTATGGGAATGTATGTACGAAGGGGTTGGAATGTATCGATCTATGTCTGCTAAGTGGTTTCCTAAAGGAGATTCATTATCAGAAATTTCGGCTAAAACATTTGAATCCTTATATCCTATTTTCACAGAACGACTTACAACTATTGAAACTTCAGAAAACTTGTCTGAAGAAGATAAAATAAGACTTCATAAAAACCTTTCTCGTGGTTCGATGAAGAAAAAATGGGGCGCTCTAACAGTCGCTGTTTGGTTAGCAATGGAGGCTGATGGTAATGATAAAAACCTTATTCCATGGATAAACATGGGACCAGATGCATTAATCCCATTGGCAAAAAAACACTTAACTGGTACGGACAAAATAAAATTTAAAAAACCTTTATGGGAGCTCCAAATTCCAGCAAACTTAAAAAATAAAAGAACTTCAAATAACCAAATCCAGTGCTATTTATACGAAGAAAATCGAAGGGTTGAAAATATATTCAAATTTCAATAAAATGTACGCAACCTTTTTAAGAAAACACCATCTACATATAAAAACCCCTTATGAAAAATCTAATTTCTCAACTGATTTTTAGTGTACTCTTATGTTTAACGCTAAATTCTTGTACTTCCAATGATACTGAGTTACCTGTAGGTGGCCCCAATATTCCATCAGATGAGATTATTACAATTCCGATAGTGATTCATGTAATAAACTATAGTCCAGATCCATTTGTAATTAGTGATGAAAAAATTCATTCTCAAATTGATGTATTAAATAAAGATTTTAGAAAATTAAATCCAGATCACTTAAACACTCCAGATGAGTTTAAACATTTGGTGGCAGATATAGGTATTGAATTTCGCTTGGCAACTGTAGATCCTAACGGAAATCCTACTACAGGAATTATTAGAACGGAAAGCACATTAATTGCTACTAACGGCCAGCAAGATGGTGGTGATATTGAGGATATGAAGTTATATTTTACAGACAAAGGCGGGCAAGATGCTTGGCCAAATGACAAGTATTTAAATATTTGGATTGCAGATTATTCTAATCGACATGGAGATATTGGCCTTCCAGGGTATGCCAATCCGCCTGGGTCTGATCCTAGAATTGACGGCGTAGTAATGGATCCAAGAGTATTTGGAACTTTAAATCCCCTAATTGCTTATAACAATAAAGGAAGAACAGCCACACATGAAATTGGGCATTGGTTAAATCTGATACATATTTTTGCTGGCCAAGATAGTTGCGATTCATCTGATCAAATAGACGACACACCTACACAATATAAAGCGTATTCTGGCCGTCCAACACATCCTCAACCTTCGTGTGGCAGTAACGATATGTTTATGAATTTTATGGATTATGCAGCTGACGATGCAATGATCATGTTTACCAAAGGGCAAAAAGAAAGAATGCGTGCACTATTTAATGAAGGAGGAGCACGAAGAGCACTCTATCTAAATCTAAAAGCTAACTAAACAACTATGTATAAAGAAAAAGGTGATTTTTAAATACTATAACTAATCTTAAAATAGTAAAATTAACAATCACTTTTTTTGCTTAATTAAATACACGTACACAGGAAAATGATCACTATATCCTCCAATATAATTTCCATAAGAAAAACTACGAAATGGATAGCCTTTATACCGTCCCTTCTTAGTAATTAGGAAGAGTTTGTTAAAAATATGCACGGAGAAAAATTTATAACTAGAAAAATTTTTTTCGGTTATATTCACGAACGAAGAGCTCATTAATATTTGATCAAACAAGTTGATATTATCTCTATACCCTGAGGTATTATACCCTTGTTTGTGTAACCTTTCATAGGGGTTAAAAATATCACTTGGTGTTAAGTTCCTTTTTTTTTCTTTTGATTTTAATACTTTTTTAAAACTAGAATTTGTTGGACTGTCATTAAAATCTCCAAGTAATAGAATTTTTGCTTTCGTATCTTTATCTCTAATTTGTTGAATAATTTTTGTGTTTTGATAGGCTGCTTTTTCGCGTAAAGACCTACTTTTTGCTTCTCCACCTCTTCTAGAGGGCCAGTGATTTACGACCAAATGAATCAATTCATCATCTAAATAGCCTGAAACTAAGAGTTGATCTCTTGTGAAAATTATTCTTCCATTTTTATATATATTAGGATTGAATACTTCGTGGTAAATTGGTTTAAAATATTTTTCTTGATATAATAAGGCTACATCAATGCCTCGTAAACTAGGCGAATCGTAATGAACAATTTGATATTTTTTATCTTTTAAGTGCTTGGAATTAACCAAATCTTTTAACACCTTTCTGTTCTCTATTTCGCAAACCCCAATAATTGCAGGACTTGTTTTTGCCTTCTCCAATCCAATTTGAGAAATAACGTAGCTTAGCTTATCAATTTTATCCCAATACACTTTAGATTTATTGGCTTTTAATTGCATTATCGGACTCGCTTCATCGTTTATTTTCGGATTGTTAATTGTATCAAATAGGTTTTCTAAATTGTAAAAAGCAACGGTTCTTATGAGATATTCTTTCTTTTTATTTTGAGAATACCCCGTCAGTAACAATCCAAAACAACAGCTCAATAACAACAATTTTTTCATAGCTAGCTTTTTTCACAAAGCTACACAAAAGAACCCTAAACACCTGATTGTCTTTGTATTAAAATATTTTTAAGTACCTTTAAGTAAAATTGCTACTTATGAAAAGAACCATTCCAATGGTATTCTTTGCATTTCTCTGCTATGGGATTATTGCTCAGAATATTGTAAAAGGAGTCGTTGTAGACTCCAATTCCGAAAAACCAATTGAACAGGTAGAAATCAGCTTAAGCTCAAAACTATTTGTTATAAAAACGACTTTTAATGGTGTATTTATTATTAGAAATAACACCAATGGAATGTATATTCTTGAATTAAAGCTTCGCGGGTATGAAACACAAAGATTCACAATTCTATTTACAGGAAAAGTGATTGATTTAGGGACTATTTTACTTTATAAAAAGAGTACGCACCAAATAGATATAAGTAGCATTACTTTAAGTGATGATGAATTGAATGACGACACGGCAACCTCCGATAATATATCTGGCTTGCTACAAGCTTCTAAAGACATTTACTTAAGAACAGCGGCCTATGAGTTTAGCGCCTCGTTTTTTAGCGTCAAAGGATTGGGGTCTGAAAACGGCGCCCTATTAATTAACGGAATAGAATTCAATAAAATTTTCAATGGAAGACCACAATGGAGCAATTGGGGCGGCCTCAATGATGTTACCAACAACCAAGAATTCAATGCTGGTTTATCGCCTTCTGCCTATACTTTTGGAAAACTGTTAGGGGTAACAAATATACATAATAGACCAACAGAAGCTAGAGTAGGAACTAAGATTTCGTATGCCTCATCTAATAGAAGCTACCGCCATAGAACCATGATTACACACGCTTCTGGCCTATTAAAAAATGATTGGGCTTTTACCATTTCTGCAAGTAGAAGAACCGCAAATGAAGGTTATTCTAACGGAACATTTTATGATGCGAATTCATTTTTTGCAAGTGTAGAAAAAAGAGTAAATAAAAACAACAGTATTAATTTAACTGCAATTATATCCCCTAATAAAAGAGGAAAATCGTCTGCAAACACCCAAGAAGTTTTTGATTTAAAAGGCAGGAGATACAACTCATATTGGGGCTTTCAGAAAGGTAAAATTAGAAACTCGCGAAGTAAAGAAGTTGTTGAGCCAATTGTACTAGTAAGCCATTATTTAAACCTCAACTCAAAATCAACTTTACAAACTAGCGCTGGATATCAGTTTGGTAAAGTCAGTAATTCCAGAATAGATTATAATGGAAGTAAAATTGATGGGGCAATAAATAGCATACCCACTATTGTAAAATTAGGTGGGGCAAACCCAGACCCAAGTTATTATCAAAAACTGCCAAGTTATGGACTGAAACAAAATTATCCGAATGTATACAGAATGGAAAGACATTTTATTAAAAGTGGACAACTGAATTGGAAAGAGCTCTATCTAGCAAATCAAAATCCGTTTAATAATAGCAATGCTGTATATGTTTTATATGAAGATCGAAATGATGACAAACTGTTTATAATAAACAGCATTTTTGAAACAGAAATCACAGATTACATTTTACTCAATGCCTCAATTCAATTAAAACAATTACAATCTGAAAACTATGCTAAAATTTTAGATCTCTTAGGAGGAAAAGGGTTCTTAGACATTGATAATTATGCGGAGAGCAATGATAGAAAACAAAATGATATTTCACATCCGAATCGGATAGCAACAACAAATAATCGTTTTAAATACAACTATAATTTGCATGCGAAAATTGCAAATGGTTTTGTTCAAGCTCAATTTAATTACACCAAAATTGACGCATTTATTGCAGGTACAATCAGCGCTACTTCCTATCAAAGAATTGGGCAGTATAAAAACGGGAAATTTACTGGTAAAAATGAATCACTTGGAAAATCTGAGCCGTTAACATTTTACAATTTCGGTTTCAAAGCTGGACTTACTTTCAAAATTACAGGTAGACATTTAGTGAATTTAAAACTTGCTTATGTGACCAAGCCACCAACTTTACAAAATTCGTTTTCTAATGTTAGAATTAGTAATTCGATTGTAGAAGACTTGGCTTCTGAAAAAATTATAAGTACGGATCTTAGTTATATTTTTCGTTCTCCAATTCTTCAGGGAAAAATTTCGGGATACTTTACCAAAAAAAAAGATCTTACAACTGTTTCTTTTTACTACGCTGACGGGATTGGAGGAAGTGACTCAGAGAACACCGCTTTTGTTCAAGAAATTTTAACCGGGGTTGATAAAAAGTATTTTGGGGTAGAAATTGGTATAGAAGCTCAAGTCACATCAACATTAAAATTGAAAGGCGCAGCAAATATTGGGCAATACACCTTTGATAACAACCCTAATTTATCATTAAATTCAGAGTTAGAAAACTTTCAATTTAAAAGTAGGACTTCGCATTTAAAAAATTATAAATTACCCGTTGGTCCACATAAAGCATACTCCTTTGGATTTGAATATCGCGCTCCAGAGTATTGGTGGGTCGGAGCAACTGTCAACTTTTTTGATGAAATATACGTTGCTATAAACCCCTTAACTAGAACGACCAATTTTTCAGATGACGGCGGAATCCCTTTCAATGATTATGACCCTAACCTTGCTAAAAATCTATTAGAACAAGAACAGTTTAAAAGTTACCTAACAGTAAACTTTGTAGGTGGTAAAACATGGAAAATAGACAGCTATTATATCGGTTTTTTCGCAAGTATTAGTAATGTCTTAAATACACAGTATAAAACAGGAGGGTTTGAACAAGGAAGAAATGCCAACTTTAGAGAATTACGAGAAGATAAAGTCTTAGAGAAACCTGTTTTTGGTAATAAGTATTGGTATGGAAGAGGCACAACTTACTTTTTAAGTTTAACTATTAGAATCTAACAAAACAAAAACGCTATGAAAAATCAAACTAAAAGAACACTGTTATTATCTGCTTTGGTATTCTCTTTTTCTTGTGTTCAAGATGGTTCTTTTGAATTACCTAACACTTCTACCACAGAACCTAGTATTGCCGTGAACTCATCAATTTCAAAAATAAAAACCGCGCTACAGCAAGAATTTAATTCGAATAAAAAAGTCATTTACACATTTCCAATTCACGAAAAGAACCCAACTTATATTGAAGGTTTTGTAGTTTCTTCTGATGCTACAGGCAACTTCTACAAAAAACTAATTATTCAAGATATATCAGAAAATCCTACTGCGGGAATCGAAATACTACTTAATAAACCTTCTTTACATACACGTTATGATATTGGACGCAAACTCTATATTAAATTGGATGGATTATCTGTTTCTTATGATGATGGCGCAAGTAACATTGATCCAACAAATTTAACACCTGGCAAATATGTTTTAGGATTTTTAGAGGGAAATCGTGTTCAAAATATTCCATCAACTACCATAAAAGAACATCTTATTAGATCTTCTATTGTCGAAAAAATTACACCAACAATTATTGACCTTTCTACGATTACAGAACAGCATCTAAATACTTTTATTCGAATAGAACATGCGCAGTTTGAAAAAACACAATTACAAAAATCCTTTTCAGGAGAACCGAATGACGAATTTGATGGGTTTCGATATCTCTTTGATTGCCACACAGAAAATACAATCCGTTTGCAAACAAGTACATTTGCAAGTTTTAAATCAACAATCATTCCTAAGGATAAAGGAGCTATTAACGCTATATTAAGCAAAGATTACAACTCCGAGTTTTTGGTGACTATTATCAATTCTCCTTCAGATATTTCATTTTACAACACTGATAGATGTGATCCTGTATTTTTAGACTGTGGCGTACCAACCGGTGGAAACATTAGCATTTTACTAAATGAAGGTTTTGGAGATATTAAAAACAATTCGGCATTACTAGCAGCAGGATGGAGCAATATTAATGCAAATGGAAATAGCGTACACTTTAAATCAAAATCATCTAAAGGAAACCGATTTATGGAGTTATCCGCTTATAATAGTGGAGAAAATCCCTTAGAAGTTTGGCTCGTTTCTCCAACAATAAATTTAGATGCGTCTACAAATGAAAAACTGTCATTCGAAACGAACACAGGCTATGATAACGGAAAAGTCATCACTGTTTTTGTTTCTTCAAATTTTACGGGTGCTGTAAAAAGTGCCACTTGGGTTCAAATCGATGCAATGCTATCTGAAGGTCCAAGTTCTGGTTACGGGAGTCGTTTTACAAAATCTGGGACTGTAAACATTGCATGTCTGACTGGTGATTTTCATGTTGCTTTTAAATATATTGGCGCGGATGGCGGCGTTACTACAACATTTCAAATTGACAATGTAAAAATAACAGGAGAGTAAATTAGCTACTCATTTTGTCTGAGGTGAGTTTTACTAATTTAAGTTTCGTTTTTCTACAAAAAAACGTTTTAACAATAAACTACATTCGTTTTCTAACACCCCTTTAACAACCTTTGTTTTTGGATGTAATTTGGTGTTTAAATTCACAAAACCTCTGTCTAATTCAGAAGCACCATATACTATTTTTCCTATCTGTGTCCAATAACTCGCACCCGCACACATTTGGCAAGGTTCAAGGGTTACATATAAGGTACAGTCTTTTAAATATTTCCCTCCTAAATAATCTGATGCCGCCGTAAAAGCTTGCATTTCTGCATGTGCAGTTACATCAGTTAGGGTTTCTGTTAGGTTATGAGCTCTGGAAATAATTTGATCTTTAAAAACGATGATTGCCCCAACAGGAACTTCTCCTTTATCAAAAGCAATATGTGCTTCGTCTAAGGCTTTCTTCATAAAATACGTATCGTCAAAAGGATCTATCATCTTTTAAATATTTTTTCAATAATACAAAAAGCAAATGAGTTCTAAAACTCGTACTTTTGTTGCATGACGGCAAAGTTATTAGATAAAATACAAAATCCACAAGATTTACGAAAATTAAATCCCAGTCAATTACCCCAATTGGCAAAAGATTTACGTGATTTTATCATTGATATTGTGGCCACAAAAGAGGGTCATTTGGGTGCGAGTTTAGGGGTTATTGAACTTACAATTGCCTTACATTACCTATTTGACACACCTAATGATTTATTGGTTTGGGACGTTGGACATCAAGCCTACGTTCATAAAATATTAACCGAACGCAAAGACATTTTTCATACCAATAGGAGGTTGAATGGTATTTCTGGTTTTCCAAAACGTTCTGAAAGTGTTTATGATGCTTTTGGTGTTGGGCATTCTTCTACTTCTATTTCTGCAGTTTTAGGAATGGCCATTGCTTCAAAATTAAACGGAGACACAGAAAAACAACATATTGCCGTTATTGGTGATGCATCTATTGCTAGTGGAATGGCATTTGAAGCATTGAACCACGCTGGTGTAACTGATGCAAATGTATTGGTTATTTTAAACGATAATGCCATTGGTATTGATCCTGCCGTAGGGGCTTTAAAAGAGTATTTAACAAAGGTAAAGCGTGACAAAAGACTAGCAGCCCAAAACAATATTATAAAAGCGTTAAACTTTAAGTATTCTGGGCCAATTGATGGTCATAATTTAGCGGATTTGTTAGCTGAATTAGGGCGACTAAAAAAAGTAAAAGGGCCAAAATTTTTACATATAATCACTACCAAAGGAAAAGGGCTACAACAAGCTGAAGAAGATCAGGTAAAATACCATGCACCAGGAAAATTTGATAGTAAAACCGGAGAGTTAATTCCGAAAGAAATAAAAGTGGAACCCTTAAAATATCAAGATGTTTTTGGAAAAACCTTGGTAGAATTGGCAACTACAAATGATAAAATTGTTGGAATTACTCCAGCAATGCTTACAGGGAGTTCATTAAAATTTATGTTAGCTGAATTTCCTAACAGAACTTTTGATGTTGGAATTGCAGAACAGCATGCCGTTACATTGGCTGCCGGTATGGCAACCCAAGGATTGATTCCTTTTTGCAATATTTATTCTACTTTTTTACAACGTGCCTATGATCAAGTAATACACGATGTTGCTTTGCAAAACTTACCCGTTGTTTTTTGTTTAGATAGAGCTGGTTTGGTTGGAGAAGATGGAGCTACACACCATGGGGTATACGATTTGGCCTATTTAAACTGTATTCCGAACCTACTTATTTTTGCCCCCAGAAATGAAGTGGAGTTACGTAACATTATGTACACTTCTCAATTGGGATTAAAACAGCCAATCGCCATCCGTTACCCACGAGGAAAAGGCGTACTTATTGATTGGAAACAACCGTTTTCTCAAATTGAAATTGGAACAGGAGTCTGTTTACAAAAAGGGAAAGATATTGCTATTATATCCATTGGAAGTATTGCCAAAAATGTTTCAACTGCAATGCAACATGAAAGTGTTTCTCATTATGACATGCGTTTTTTAAAACCTCTTGATGAAGCATTATTACATAAAATATTTGCTTCATACTCTAAAATAATTACAGTTGAAGACGGAACTGTTAAAGGAGGCCTCGGGAGTAGTATTCTAGCATTTGCTTCAAAATTTAGCTACAAAAACCGTATTTCGATACTAGGAGTTCCGGATGAATTTATTCATCAAGGAACAGTAGATGAGTTACATAAAATTGCCAAGATAGATGCGGCATCCATTTTACAAGAGATAAAAAAACTTCAATAAAAAAAAGGACTGTTTGTGAACAGTCCTTTTTTTTGTATACTTATTTATATTATTTAATAATAACCTTGCTGGTTGCTTTCTTATTATTAGCATCAATTAAATTTACAATATAAACTCCTGGTGTTAAGTTCACCGAAACTTGTTGTTTAGATTGTTGTGTAAAATCTAATTGTTTTGCATAGACTTCTTTTCCATTCATATCAAACAACTGTAGGTTGGTTTTTCCTAAGGTGTTTTTTGCAAAGACTGTAAAATCACCACTCGAAACTGTAGGGTACATGGTAAACACTTTAGTCTCTTTTACAACATCATCAATAGAAGCTACACCAGTAGCAAACTGCCCTGTAAACATCCCTCTTCCATATGTAGATGCCATAACGGTATTATCTGCTGTTCTTAAACTAAAAGAAGTAACCTTCACGTTTGACATTCCATTATAAGATTGACTCCAATTCGGTGCAGCATCTTTAAAATTGCTTGTTCTCCAAACGCCTAATTGCGTACCAATAATCACTTCATCATTGTTTAAAGGGTTCATCATTATTGCTTTCACAGGAATGTCTGGTAAATTCCCTTCTTTATTAGACCAAGTAGTTCCTCCGTTATCTGAAAACCAAACACTAACAACCCCATAATTATGGTAGGTAACTAATATCTCATCTTCTGTGCTCCCAAAATTAATTGAAGAAACACTCGCTGAGGCGATAGGTAAAAAAGTATTTGCCCATGTAGGAGTAGTATTTGCATTTTCAATTCTCATAACCTGACCTTTAGAAGTTCCAATAATTAACTTGGTAGATCCTGTTGTAAATGGCGATACTTTTATGGCAGTAATAGATCCATTTAAAAGAGAATTAGAAAAATTCTTTCGTACTGGAGTGGCGGTTTTAATATCTGAATATCTCGCAATACTATCTTTACCTCCTCCTGTTGAATTTGCGTATAGTATATCTAAATTATCATCTAGATCTGCTGGGTTAATAAATTTACCAGATTCATCATCATCTTGAATCGTTACACCTGCATATCTCGGAGTAGCTGGGTTTTCTACAACCAATGGTAAGTTTACTCTTCTAATAGAGTTGTATACATAACTTGCAATTACATATTCACCATCTTTGTCTATAAATGAATAGGCGCCATCTCCCCCACGTATTTCTACGGAAGAATTGACCCCTGCACTAGCACCAGCAATCATCTGAGTTCCGTTATCTTGTGCTCCAGACACCAACATTTCATTAGCGACACTCTGACCAATCTCTCCGTGATAAAATTGAGTTACATTATAATCTTTATTTCTTGCACTTATAACAGTACCTCCATCACTAGAAAAATAAACACCTCCATCATTTCCAAAAAGAATTTTAGAAGATGATCCATTGGCAAAAGCAATGCCATGCTGATCAGCATGTACTTCTTGAAAGCTAAATCCTCCATACCAATGAGATTTTTGGAACCATGAAATTCCTGCATTTGTAGATTTAAACAAATCAATTCCTCCAGTAAATAACACCGTATCATCATTTGGGTCAACTTCTAGCATTAGATCATACCCAGCCTGTCCTCTTGTAAAATCATTAAAAACAATTCCCGTATCGGCATCATTAGGCAAGCCCATAGCAATAGATGTTGTAAATCCATCTGTAGTTTTTACCATACTCACATAAGGAGCTATATCAGAATTTCCGCTAGTCGTTTTTACTTGAGCTAACACATATACTGTATTTGCATTTTGTTTAGAAACTGCCACCTCGGTTCTTCTACCATTTGTAATGGTATGTACAACAGAAAAAGTTGATCCGTCAGTAGATTTAAAAACGGTTCCGCCACCATGTCCCCATACATTTCTCTCACTTCCAAACCAAATAGTATTGTCAGCTGCTATTTCAAAATCGTTTGGTTCATATGGAGATCCTTCTGTAGTATTCAATGTTAATTTATTCCAGATATCGCCATTGTCTGTAGATTTATAAATTCCTGTTGTATAGGTTCCAGACCATTGTGCTCCTTCTGTATAATATTGGGCACCGACACCAATAAACAACTCTGTTTTACTTGTGTTTGGATTATTCCAAGCAATAATATCATTAATATAAAACAATCTATTTTCAATGTCTTTATCATCTTCATTGTAAATATTAACCCAGGTAGTTCCTCCGTCTATAGATTTCCATACACCATTCCCTAAGGCCTGACTTTGTGTGTAAGATTCTCCTGTACCTAAATACATAATTTGAGAATTATTTGGATCTACAGCAATACTACTTACAGATAAATTCTCATTAATACCTACTCGTACCCAAGAAGAATTAGCATCGGTAATGTCGTTATTTACCCACAATCCTCCAGATACACCTCCTGCAAAAACCCGTTTCTGAGTCACATCATTCGGGTCAAAAAGCACCACTCTAGTTCTACCTCCAACATTATTTGGCCCTCTTTCAATCCACATATTATCTGAAGCATCTCCAGGAACTCTTTGTAGTTTTCTTTCAGATTCTAATTGTTTTTGAACTTCAAAAACATTTTCTGGATGTGTTCTCCCTGTATTAGGGTTCATCTCTAATAAATATTCTTGTTCAAAATATTTATTTGGTGGCATTCCTTTTGCTCTTCTTTCTTTCTTAGACAGCTTTAACGTTTCGTTATACACATGATTCTTCAAAAACTCAGCATGTTTTGCTTGTGTTTTTTCAGTTGTATTTTTTCCTGTTGAAATAGAATACACACCAATAGTAGCTATGGTTAATACAAAAAGTAATAGTAATTTTTTCTTCATTTTTTCTAAATTTTATTTTCAGGAATTCTACAAAGTTAATAATAAAGTTGTTATATCAAATTTCCATTGATTTTTTTATGTAATCTTATGGCGTAGCTATCTGACATTTTTGACACATAGCTACAAATAGACATTATTCTACTATACAAATCTTCTGACTGAATACTATATTCTTCAGGCAACAGATTTAATATTAGGCTGTCATAATTAGACGAGATACCTTCATGGGTATTATTTAGTGCATTTACAAAAACATTTAATAGGTCTGCAATAATTTTATATCCTGCAACTTCTTTTTCTACAACGTCTTTACTTTTATAGATTTTTTCTACACTTATTTTTAGTATGTCGTTAATTTGTGCTTCGTACTTACATCTATCTAGCAGCCCTTTATCAAACTCACCTTTTAAAATACTTTCTTCATTGCCTAAAAAGATATCTACAGCTTCATTTATCAATACACCAATTGCCAAGGCACGTAAGTAACTTACGCGGTCTTTTGTGTGTTTTAACGAATGGTATTTTTTTGTATCAATGGTGTTTTTCACCAATTTTATCATAAACTCTAGCGCAAAATCTTCATCAATTAAGCCCAAGTTTATGCCATCTTCAAAATCAATAATTGTATAGCAAATATCATCTGCTGCTTCTACTAAATAGGCCAACGGGTGTCTATAATATGAAACATCCTTTGTTGTTGATTTTTGTTTCAACCCTAAATTATCGACCACATCTAAAAAGGCTTCCTTTTCTGATTGAAAAACCCCATATTTTTTGTCTACAATGTGTTTTGTTGGTTTTTTAGGTAAAGATTCTTTGGGGTATTTCATAAAGGCTCCTAGAGTTGCATATGACAATCTCAACCCTCCAGAAACCCCTTCTCTTGTTTCTGTTAATATTTTAAATCCATTAGCATTTCCTTCGAAGTCAATTAAATCTTGATACTCCTTATCTGTTAAATGGTCTTTAAACTTAATTCCATTTCCGCTTTTAAAATACTCCCCAATGGCTTTTTCTCCTGAGTGTCCAAAAGGAGGGTTTCCAATATCGTGGGTTACAGATGCTGCTGCTACAATAGCACCAAAATCATTAAAGGTATACCCCAAAGCTACCAAATTAGGATGGCGTTCTAACAATACCTTACCAACACGTCTTCCAATACTTCTACCTACAACAGATACTTCTAAACTGTGCGTTAAACGCGTATGAACAAAGTCGGTTTCAGATAATGGAATTACCTGTGTTTTATCTTGTAAGCTTCTAAATGCTGATGAAAAGATAATTCTATCAAAGTCTACATCAAAGCCCAACCGTGTTTCGTCTTGTTGCCCTCTGTGGCGTTTTTCTGTATCTCCAAATCGTTTTAACGATAGTAATTGTTCCCAGTTCATGTGTGCTGAATTTAGTGCAGTATCTCTTAGTTAATACTGATGCCGAAGTTAACAAAAAAAGAGAAGCGTTACCGCTTCTCTTTTCAACTTTTAATTTAATTTTTGTCACGAGGGACGCGTGTAAATTTGATTAAGATCCACACATTAAGCAATCATCATCTGGTGCTCCATTTTTAGAAGCATCTACCATTGCTTTAAACTCTGAAGCAGACATTGGTTTTTCATCTTCAATGACGTCTTCTTTCTTTTCTATGTTTAGGGTAAACTGTTTTGCATTTACCGCAGATTTTGTTCTTAGGTAATACATTCCGGTTTTTAATCCAGATTTCCATCCATAGAAATGCATTGATGTTAATTTACCAAAATCTGGATCTTGCATAAACAAGTTTAATGATTGAGATTGATCGATAAAATATCCTCTATGGCGGGCCATATCGATAATATCTTTCATACTCATTTCCCAAACTGTTTTGTACAATTCTTTTAAGTCTGCAGGAATTTCTTCAATGTGTTGGATAGATCCGTTTGCACGCATAATATCTTCTTTCATATTGTTATCCCACAACCCTAACTCAACTAAATCTTCTAATAAATGTTTGTTTACAACGATAAACTCACCAGACAATACTCTTCTGGTATATATATTAGAGGTATACGGTTCAAATGCTTCGTTATTTCCTAAGATTTGAGAAGTAGAAGCTGTTGGCATTGGAGCCACTAATAATGAGTTTCTAACTCCGTGTTTCATTACGTTTTTACGCAACTTCGCCCAATCCCAGTTTCCGCTTAACTCATCATCTTTAATTCCCCACATATTAAATTGGAATTCTCCTTCTGACATCGGAGATCCTTTAAATGTAGAATATGGTTCTTTTGCTTTAGCAATCTCCATAGAAGAAGTTACTGCTGCAAAATACATGGTTTCAAAAATTTCTTGATTCAGTTTTTTCGCTTCATCAGATGTAAATGGTAAACGCAAATTGATAAATGTATCTGCCAAACCTTGGATACCCAATCCTACAGGTCTGTGACGGAAGTTAGAATTTTCTGCCTCTTTAACGGGGTAGTAGTTCATATCGATAACCGTATCTAAGTTACGAGTTACCTTTTTAGTTACTTCAAATAATTTTTTATGGTTGAAGAATTTTTCTCCATTTTCTTTTTCTGTAACAAACATTGGCAATGCAATAGATGCTAAGTTACATACGGCAACTTCATCATTTGCAGTGTATTCCATAATTTCTGTACACAGGTTTGAAGAACGAATAGTTCCCAAATTTTTGTGATTTGTCTTACGGTTTACGGCATCTTTATATAACATATAAGGCGTACCAGTCTCAATTTGAGATTCTAGGATTTTCTCCCAAAGCACACGTGCTTTAATTGATCTTCTTCCTTTTTTAGAGGCTTCATATCCTTCATATAAACGTTCAAATTCATCTCCATAAGAATCAAACAAATGCGGACATTCATTTGGACACATCAAGGTCCATTCTCCATCTTCTTGAACACGTTTCATGAATAAATCTGGAATCCACATTGCATAGAATAAATCACGTGCACGCATTTCTTCTTTACCGTGATTTTTTTTCAAGTCTAAAAACTCAAAAATATCTGCATGCCAAGGCTCTAAATACATTGCGAAAGACCCTTTACGTTTTCCTCCTCCTTGGTCTACGTACCGTGCAGTATCATTAAATACTTTTAACATGGGTACAATTCCGTTTGATGTACCATTTGTTCCTCTAATATAAGAACCTGTAGCTCTTACATTGTGCAAAGACAAACCAATACCACCGGCAGATTGCGAAATTCTTGCTGTTTGCTTTAAGGTATCGTAAATACCATCAATACTATCGTCTTGCATTTGTAATAAGAAACAAGAAGACATTTGAGGTTTTGGTGTACCAGCATTAAACAATGTTGGCGTTGCATGTGTAAAATATTTTTTACTCATCAACTCGTAAGTCGCAATAGCTTCGTCAATATCTTCTTTGTGGATACCAATAGAAACACGCATTAACATGTGCTGTGGACGTTCTGCAATTTGACCGTTTAATTTTAATAAATAAGAACGCTCTAATGTTTTAAAACCAAAATAATCATAATTAAAATCTCTATTGTATATAATTGTAGAATCTAATTTCTCTGCATTGTCTTTAATGATCTTATACACATCATCTGCTAACAATGGGGCTTTTTTATCTGTACGTGGATTTACATAATAATACAAATCATCCATGGTGTCTGAAAATGATTTCTTTGTGTTTTTATGTAAGTTAGAAACAGCAATTCTTGCCGCTAATTTTGCATAATCAGGATGCGCAGTTGTCATTGTAGCGGCAGTTTCTGCTGCTAAATTATCTAATTCTGACGTGGTAACACCATCATACAGCCCTTCAATAACACGCATGGCAACTTTTACGGGATCTACAATTTTGTTTAATCCGTAACACATTTTCTTGACTCTTGCCGTAATCTTGTCAAACATTACCGGCTCTTTCTTGCCATCTCTTTTTAGTACATCCATGTTAAATAAGGTGTTAAATTAGTTATTTGGTTTGTTGAGTCGTCAAAAAAATCCACATAATTTTGACGTATAATTTTGTTTATAATGTCCTTTATAAAAAGGAAAATAATTTTGTTTTGCTACTATAAAACTTAGTGCTTAGGGAAACACTAAGCTTAAAAATCTGAGTCGAAGCTGATACTTCCAGTCCCCCCCGATTTTACTCCTGCTTTTTGATATTCTGAAACTCTTTTTTCGAAGAAATTTGTTTTTCCTTCTAAGGAAATCATTTCCATAAAGTCAAATGGGTTTTTAGATTCGTAAACTTTATCACATCCGAATTCTAATAATAACCTATCTGTTACATACTCTAAATACTCTGTCATTAACTTGGCGTTCATTCCAATCAAACTTACCGGCAAAGACTCTGTAATAAACTCTCTTTCAATATTTAAGGCATCAATAATAATTTCTTTGATACGTTCTTTTGGTACTTTATTTACGATGTGGTGATTGTGTAAGTGTACCGCAAAATCACAGTGCATTCCTTCGTCTCTTGATATCAATTCGTTAGAAAATGCCAATCCTGGTAATAAACCTCTTTTCTTTAACCAAAAAATAGAACAAAATGATCCTGAAAAGAAAATACCTTCTACGGCTGCAAAAGCAATTAATCGCTCAGCAAAAGAATCTGATTCGATCCATTTTAACGCCCAATCTGCTTTCAATTTAATTGCAGGAAAGGTTTCTATTGCTCTAAACAGCTTGTCTTTTTCTACTTCATCTTTTACATAGGTATCTATTAATAGCGAATAGGTTTCAGAATGAATGTTTTCCATCATGATTTGAAAACCGTAGAAAAACTTTGCTTCTGAGTATTGCACTTCGTTTACAAAATTTTCTGCTAAATTTTCATTTACAATTCCGTCAGAAGCCGCAAAAAAAGCTAAAATATGTTTGATAAAATAGCGTTCATCGTCTGATAATTTATTGTTCCAGTCGATAACGTCTTCAGATAGATCAATTTCTTCAGCGGTCCAAATACATGCTTGTTGTTTCTTATACCATTCCCATAAATCATCATGTTGAATTGGGAAAATTACAAATCTGTTATCGTTCGGCTGTAAAATTGGTTCTATGGCAGACATTCTTTATAAAAAATTTAGTTGTTTTGTTTGTGTGTTGTTTGTCGAAAAAGACGTTAACAAAGATTGGAAAATTTGTCTGAAATACGAAGTCATACTTATTCACAATAACTTGAAGTTTTTAACAAAACGTTCACATTTGTGGTTTTTTCGCAGATAAATAATATTATATAAATTACTGACATACAGCATGTTGCGAATATTTATTTTTTTAATCCCTTGATTCTATTGAGTTTCTTAAAAAAGTCGAATTCTATTTTGAGAAACTAATTTTTAAATTTGCATCATAAAAAAAGACCTGAAAAAATTCAGGCCTTATCTATTTTTTAAAAAATATTTTATTAATTGATCGTCGCGGTCATATTCATAAACACTTCGATTTCAAAATCCATTCCCTCTACTTCTGACAAGACAGTTCCTATCAACTTAACGGAAACTTCTGAATTATTCACAAAGTTAGAGGCTATAAGACTCAACTTTGCGGCATCCGTTATTTCAAATGTTGTTCCAGCTGCTGCTGCTGCAGAAATATTAAAATCTGTCAACTCTCCAATAACCACATCATCAAATTTCAAAGTTCCTGTAGGAATTGTTCCAGCAGCATTACCTGCAAAGTCTTTAAATTTATAGGTTAAGGTATTTATCTCTATGGCTGTTATTTTATCTTTATACTGTGAAAAATCACCAGAGTTTAAGTTTACAGTACTTGACAAATCAAATGCAACAGCTGTACTCCCTGTTTGAAGCACATTTACAGGAATCGATTCCGTTAAACTATTTTCCACTTTTAACTCTAATAATTCGTCTAAACTACCACAAGAAGTTGCAATCAGTGATAAGAAGAATATGTATATACATTTTTTCATAATTCTATTATTTTGTTTTTTTTTATAAAGGTACAAATTACTTCGCTAAATGTTTTTCAGCTACTTTTTCAAGTTCTTCATACCAATCTTCACCAAACTTTCTTACTAAAGCTTGTTTTACAAATTTATACACAGGCACTTGTAATTCTTTACCTAAAGAACAAGCATCATCGCAAATTTCCCACTTATGGTAATTTACAGCAGAAAACTCGCTGTAATCTTTCACCCTTACAGGGTATAAATGACAAGAGACTGGTTTTTTCCAATCAACAATTCCTTGGTTATATGCTTCTTCAATTGCACATAAGGCCGTATTATTTTCATCAAAAATAACGTATGCACAATCAGCATCGTTAATTAATGGAGTTTCTAATTCTCCAAAATCACTTGTAACCCACGTCCCTTGACTTTCTATAACATCAATTCCTTCTTGACGTAAAAATGGTTTTATCTTTGGGTAAATTTTATCTAAAATTTCAGTTTCTTCCTTTTCTAAGGGGGCTCCTGCATCTCCATCAATACAACAAGCTCCTTTACAAGCTGAAAGATTACACACAAAATCTTTGTCTATAAGATTCTCTGAAACTATGGTTTTTCCTAATTGAAACATTTAGCAAAAATACATTTATTTTTTTTCTAATTCTTTATCTTTACGATAACTTAGTCATCAATTCACACTATTAAATTATTGTTATTATGGAATTTAATGTAAAAGAAGTTTTTACCGCATTTATGGTTCTTTTTGCTGTTATAGATATTATTGGAAATATTCCGATTGTTATTGATCTGCGTAAAAAATCTGGCCATATCCAATCAGGAAAAGCAGCTATAATAGCTGGTGCAATTATGATTCTTTTTTTATTTTTAGGAAAGAGTTTACTCACAGTAATTGGAGTAGATGTCAATTCGTTTGCTGTTGCTGGGTCTTTTATTTTGTTTTTCATTGCACTAGAAATGATCTTAGGAATCACCTTATACAAAGACGATGAAAGCACGGCAATAACCGCGTCAGTCTTCCCTTTGGCTTTCCCTTTAATTGCCGGGCCAGGAAGCTTAACAACCTTACTTTCTCTAAGGGCTGAGTTCCATGTAGAAAACATTATCATCGCAGTGTTTTTAAACGTACTAGTCATCTATATCGTATTAAAAACATCTTCTAAGATTGAAAAAATAATCGGCCCAAATGGCATCAATATTATTAGAAAAGTATTTGGAGTAATTCTTTTAGCAATTGCGGTTAAACTTTTTGCTGCAAACATTAAAGAGTTGTTTTAATGGCAGATTTTGATGTCTTAATTATTGGCGGCGGCGTTGCAGGAATGCAATGTGGTTTAATTTTAGGTTCAGCAAAAGAAAAGCCATTTGCTTCGGATAAAAAAATTGGCATTATACTACACCAAAAAGCTTCTCATTTACAAAACGCTTTATTCAATAATACGCTTGGTATAAAACCTGGAACCCTTGGGTGCAATATCCTTATGGAAGGTAAAGAACACTTAAGCGCTATTTACCCACATATTTGCCAAATAAATGATGAAAAAGTACTCTCTATTTCTCCTTTTCAAAATGGGTATGAGATTACTACAAACAGGCTTATATATTATTCAAAAATTGTAGTTCTAGCGTTAAATTACTCAAAGCCACTAACAATAAAAGGTGTCGAAAAATATATTATTCCTCATAAAAAATCAAATGCAAAAAAGGACCGCATTCAGTTAAAAAACGTAGATTTATTGGTCGACAATGGACTATATGCATGTGGGACTATTGCCGGATTAAGAAGTCAGTTTTCTATTGCCGCTGGAAGTGGAGCAGCAGTTGCAACAGATATATTAACGTTATGGAATGGAGGAAATCACAGCAAAATTCATGATAAACCACTACAAAAAAACCCAGCTAATTAGCTGGGTTTTTAGTGTAATTCTATGTTAAATACATTTATTCTACGGTAACCGATTTAGCCAAATTTCTAGGTTGATCTACATTTTTCCCTAACATTACTGCTATATGATAAGACAGCAATTGTAACGGTATTGTTGTAAGCAATGGTGTAAATGCCTCTTCTGTATCAGGGATTTCAATAACATGATCTGCAATCCCCTTAACTATTGTATCTCCCTCTGTAACAACTGCTATAATCTTTCCAGATCTAGATTTTATTTCTTGAATATTGCTTACCACTTTTTCATAATGACCTTTGCTTGTTGCAATAACAAAAATTGGCATATTTTCATCAATTAAGGCAATGGGTCCATGTTTCATTTCTGCAGCAGGATATCCTTCTGCATGAATGTAAGATATTTCCTTTAGCTTCAATGCTCCTTCTAAGGCCACAGGAAAATTAAATCCTCTACCTAAATACAAGCAGTTTGTTGCGTCTTTATATACAGAAGCAATATATTTTACTTGCTCGTCAATTTTTAATAATTCCTCTACCTTATTCGGTATTAATTGTAAAGTCTGTAGGTAGGTTTGGAAAAGCGTTTTAGAAATTTTCCCTTTCGCTTTACCTAATTTCAATGCAATTAACGATAATACCGTTATCTGAGTTGTAAATGCTTTAGTAGATGCTACTCCTATCTCTGGACCAGCGTGTGTATAAGCTCCTGCATGGGTCTCTCTAGCAATAGATGAACCAACCACGTTACAAACACCAAATACAAAAGCACCTTTAGATTTTGCTAACTTAATAGCTGCTAGAGTATCAGCTGTTTCCCCAGATTGAGAAATTGCAATAACAATATCTTTATCTGTAATAATTGGATTTCTATATCTAAATTCAGAGGCATATTCTACTTCTACAGGAATTCTAGCAATATCTTCAAATAAATATTCCGCTACTAAACCAGCATGCCATGAGGTTCCACATGCAACAATAATAATTCTCTCAGCATTTAAAAACTTCTCTAAATTATCATCTACACCTGCCATTCTAATGATTCCTTGGTCGGCAAGCATTCTTCCTCTATACGTATCTAAAATCGCTTTTGGTTGCTCATGAATCTCTTTTAACATAAAGTGATCATAGCCCCCTTTTTCAATTTGTTCTAAACTCAATTGTAGTTCTTGAGTTTTTGTATCCACTAAAGAATCATCTTTAATTTCACGAACTTTAATTCCTTTACCCAGTTTAATAATGGCCATTTCTTCATCTTCTAAATACACTGCCTCTTTAGTGTATTCTATAAAAGGAGATGCATCTGAAGCTACAAAAAACTCTTTATTATCTTTTCCAATACCAATTGCAATAGGACTTCCTAAACGCGCAACTACAATTTCGTTTGTTTTAGTTTTATCAAAAACAGCAATAGCATACGCACCGATTACTTGGGTTAAGGCAATTTGCACTGCTTTTCCAAGTTTACAGTTTTCTTGTTTTTTTACCTCTTCAATAAGATTTACTAAAACTTCGGTATCTGTATCACTTTGAAAAACATAACCTCTACTAATCAGTTCTTTTTTTAATGTGTCATAATTTTCTATAATTCCGTTGTGAACAATAACCAGTTCACCAGACATAGAGGTATGAGGATGAGAATTAACGTCATTTGGCACACCATGTGTTGCCCAACGCGTATGACCTATCCCAATATTTCCTTTTTTTCTTTTTTCATCACTATCCGTGATTGCTTCTAAATCAGAAACCTTCCCTTTTGTTTTAGTTACACAAACATCATCTCCATCAAACATCATAACACCCGAACTATCGTACCCTCTGTACTCTAATCTTTGTAACCCTTTTATAACAATTGGATATGCTTCTCTATAACCTATATAACCTGTAATTCCACACATAGCAATGCTTTATTTTTTTATTGAATATGATATTTTTAACCTCGCTCTTCTTTCACCATTTAATGTCTCGTCATGGTTTAATAAAGTAACCGCTTTTGGATTCCAATTGTAGTTTCTCATTATTGTGTCATTAATGGTTATGGGTGCATCCGTAAAATTAAAAACTTTCAACCCTAAAACTGGATTATAGCTTGAATTACCATTTAATAAATCTGATACATAATCGGTAATTCTAAAGGTATAATTATCGGGCTTACTATCAGACGAAAGCACTAATTTCCCATTAAAAACATCCGCTCCTTCGGTAATTCTATCTTTAATCTGAGTCGCATGCAGATTACCATCTTTAAATAAATACAATTTAAATGGAGTCGCGATTGTATCATATTTAACAATGTCTTGATTCACATAAAATGTCAAGGACGCATCATTTATAAGCCAATTTTTATTTTTTAATATGTTCAATTGATTTGAATCAAATATTTTTACTTGAGCCGCATTTCCAGCTGCTCCTTGCAAAATAATATTCTTATCAGCTGGATACACTTTTTCAGTCATTTTATACAAACTTGTACTAAAATTTGACAGTAAAAAAGTATTTGATTTCTGAATTGTATCGATCACTGTTGCTCCACCTATTACAATTGTTTTTGTATACCTTAACTCTATTGAAGGTCTATGTTCTTGATTTGTATTGTTAAACAAAAAAGAAACTAACGCTCCCTCATTCCCTGAAGCCTCTATATACATTCCTTTAAAATACTCATTTAAAGCTTCTTGCGACTCAAATTCAGCAGATTCATATTTGTCAACAAACATCTCTTTGAACTTACTTTTATCTAACCCAATCCTTGCAAAAGGAATATTATTTAGTAATTTCAGTGTATCTGTTTTGTATACAACTCCGTTGCTTAATTTGCTTTTGTAAATTAAAGCTGTGTCTAAAGGATTTGGCTTAAATTGGTAGTTTGCAATAGAATTTAAAACACCTGGAAGTATTTGATAATTGTGATTAGATTGATAATTATTTGCATTTGCAGGATTAACAGGATCCAACCTATTCATATAAGTATCTGTTCTATAAACATTAAGGTTAAACGATTTTGTCTTATCTCCAATAACAGAATCAAGGGTATACTCTGAAGTTGTCCCTGTATTTAATGTTGCTTGATAAGGCAACTTTAAAAACACGGTATCAATAGTAGTTACCACTGTTGTATCCGCTCCATATGTCCTTTCGCCTTCTACTGTATTTTTAATTTCGGCGTCTAATACAATTTGAGATACAACTGAAGCCTCAATTTTCTCATAATTTGGGTTGTTGTATACCCCTAATAAATATTGGCCTAGAGTTCCTCCAATTGCCAATCCATCTGCACGTACACTAGTAATTGATTTATTTGTCACAACAACCTCAATTATTGTGTCCTTAGTATCAAATTTTGTGTTTTTTACAACATTTGATGCAATATCATTAAAATCTTTTTCACATGATATTACTCCAATTATGAACAATATAAACACACCAAAATATACACTCTTTTTTGTCATTTTTTCTTTAAAATAATGGTTATTCAGCTAAAACCTCGTTAGCATAAAATTCTAAATAAGCTTCCGTTAATGTTTCTTCTGTTTGATATTCTAATACAGGTTTGTTATTGTCCTGAATAAAAGAATTTAATTCATCAGAAATACTTTCGCTTCCTTTAATTACGGCATCAGAATTTTCGATGGCGCTTTTCAAAATGTTGGTGTGGTTAGGTGTTGCAAGAACAGTTATTTTGTCATGATCAATTTTATCGAACTTAACTTTTTCTGCTAATGTAGTATTTAACGTTCCTTCAAAATCATTATTATAAACAGAAGTAACTATTTTACTTTCATTAAATAACGGTTCTTCTTTATAGAACTCTCTTAAGTATAATGGTAACAATGAGGCCATCCATCCATGAATGTGGATAATATCTGGCGCCCAGTTTAATTTCTTTACCGTTTCAATTACTCCTTTTGCAAAAAAGATAGCTCTCTCGTCATTATCATCAAACAATTTATCGTCTTCATCTGTAAAAATAGCTTTACGTTTAAAGTACTCATCATTATCGATAAAATACACTTGCATTCTTTCTTTAGGAATTGAAGCCACTTTAATAATCAACGGCATATCCATGTCATTAATTATTAAATTCATTCCAGACAGTCTAATTACTTCATGCAATTGGTGTCTTCTTTCATTAATTACACCAAATCTTGGCATAAAAATACGAGTTTGAACACCCTTAGAATGCGCTTTTCTAGCAGCGTTAAAAGCTGTAGATGCCATTTCTGTTTCTGGTAAATATGGTACTACTTCTGACGAAACGTATAATATTCTCTTATCTTTCATTGAATTAATTCCTTTTATAAGAAGTGCAAAAATACACTTTTTTATGCTAATTTCATGTTAAAATGGTAAGTTTGCACACATTTTACAAATAGGGTTTATGCAAATTTTCAAAAAAAAGAATGCTTTAATTAATTGTCTATCTATACTTAAGCAAGAAAACAAGCAGATTGGTTTTGTTCCTACCATGGGAGCATTGCACAAAGGACACCTTTCTTTACTAGAAGAATCAATTAAAAACAATCACATTTCTGTAGTTACCATATTTGTAAACCCAACCCAATTCAACAAACCAGAAGATTTAGAGAAGTACCCAAAAACGATAGAGAACGACTTAGATTTACTGAAGAATGCTAATTGTGACATTGTGTTTATTCCTTCTGTTGAAGAAATTTACGCAGACCGCGTACTTTCTAAATCCTATTCCTTTGATGGCATAGAACATCAAATGGAAGGGAAGTTTAGAGAGGGGCATTTTGACGGAGTCGCAACAATCGTTCAGGCTTTTTTTGAAATTATAAAACCTAACAGGGCCTATTTTGGGGAAAAGGACTATCAACAATTACAAGTTGTGAAAAAATTATCTGAAATAGAAAATTTATCTGTAGAAGTAATAGGATGCCCTATCTTTAGAGAAAATGATGGCCTAGCCATGAGCTCTAGAAATGCGCGACTATCAGAGAACCAACGAAAAGCATCCCCGTTGATTTATCAAACTCTAAAAAGCGCTTCGAATTTAATCAACGCAAAAGAAATAGCTGATATCTACAGCTTTGTTAAAAAACAATTCGACAACAATGAATTACTAGAGCTCGAATACTTTACCATTGCAGAAGAAAAAAGCTTACAAGAAGTAAATACCGTTCAAGCTGGCAAAAAATACAGAGCATTTATTGCTGTTAATGCGGGTACTGTTAGACTAATAGACAACATTTCTTTACCGCTAAATAAATAGCATTCCTTTTTATATTTTTTAACTTATAAATACATTTAAAAGTTTTATTTTTGCCACATGTTAGTACAAGTAGTAAAATCTAAAATTCACAGGGTTAAAGTAACCGGTGCAGATTTAAATTATATAGGAAGCATTACCATTGACTTAGATTTAATGGAGGCTGCAAATATTATTGAAGGAGAAAAAGTGCAAATTGTTAACAATAACAATGGCGAAAGATTAGATACCTATGCAATTCCTGGAAAAAGAGGAAGTGGAGAAATCACCTTAAATGGAGCTGCTGCAAGAAGAGTTGCTGTTGGAGATGTACTAATATTAATTGCTTATGCTTTTATGGATTTTGAAGAAGCAACAAAATTTAAACCCTCATTGGTTTTCCCTAACGAAGCAACAAATACCCTTACTTAAGTTTGAATAACTCAATAAAGAAATCATTAAAAATTATTTTACCGCTCGCTTTTGGAGGTTTTTTAGTATGGTATTCTTTATCTAGCATTTCAATTCCCACATTAGTTTCTTATTTTCAAAATGCTAATTATTGGTGGATTGGATTAGGACTGTTTTTTGGTGTGCTTAGTCATTTATCTAGAGCGTATCGTTGGAAATTTATGTTAGAACCTATAGGCTACAAACCTAAATTCACCAATAGCGTATTGGCTGTTTTGGTTGGGTACTTAGTGAATCTTGCAATTCCAAGGGCAGGAGAAGTTTCTAGAGCAGCCGTTTTAGCGAATTACGAAGATGTTCCTTTTGAAAAGGGCTTTGGAACCATCGTTGCAGAAAGAATCGCCGATTTAATAATGATGCTTTGTATCATCATTATCACGCTATTTGTACAGTTTGATTTTATCTATGAGTTACTTACTAAAAATTTTGACCCAACAAAAATCATCATCATACTCATTGGGGTTCTCGTTGTGTTTTACATTTTTACTCAATACATTAAAAAAGCAAAAAAAGGCATTGCTTTAAAAATAAAAAAATTTGTCTCTGGATTGGCAGAGGGCCTTACCAGCATCTTTAAAATGAAAAACAAATGGGCATTTATTTTTCATACTGTATTTATTTGGGCAATGTATGTTGCCATGTTTTGGGCTACAATACCAGCAATTGAAGGGTTACAAGTTCCTTTTGGAGGTATATTAATTGGATTTATTGCTGGAGGGTTTAGTATTGCTGCCACAAACGGTGGAATTGGTTTATATCCAATTGCTGTGGCTGGAGCATTAGCTTTATTTGGAATTCCAGAAGAACCAGCAACTGCTTTTGGTTGGATTATGTGGACAGCACAAACCGCCATGATTATCATATTTGGTGGATTGTCATTTTTAGTACTTCCTATCTACAATAAAAACAAGTAAATTTCCTTTCTTTGTAAGTATAACCTCTTACAAAACTTAAATGGCCAAAGTCAAAACCTCTTTTTTTTGTCAAAACTGTGGAGCACAAACTCCAAAATGGACTGGACAATGTTCTACATGTACCGAATGGAATACCATTGTTGAAGAAGTCATTCAAAAAGAAGAAAAAAGAAGCTGGAAACAATCTACATCTACAAAAAAGAAATCCAAACCTTTACGTATTGAAGAAATTCAACTAAATCCAGAAGAAAGAATTAAAACCAACAACAATGAACTAGACACTGTACTTGGAGGAGGGTTGGTAAAAGGATCTGTTACGTTATTAGGTGGTGAACCGGGGATTGGGAAATCAACTTTATTACTACAAATTGCTTTAGCAATCCCACAAAAAGTACTGTATGTTTCTGGAGAAGAAAGTCAATCTCAAATTAAAATGAGAGCAGAAAGAATTGATATTTCCACTTCAAATTGTTTGATTCTAACTGAAACCAACACACAGCAAATTTTTAAAAACATTGAAGAAGTTCAGCCAGAGTTTTTAATAATTGACTCTATTCAAACATTACATACCAATTCTATTGAGGCTTCTCCCGGAAGCATTTCACAAATCAGAGAAACGACAGCTGAATTAATAAAGTTCGCTAAAGAAACTGAAACTCCGGTATTATTAATTGGCCATATAAATAAAGAAGGGCAAATTGCAGGGCCTAAAATTTTAGAACACATGGTAGATGTCGTTCTACAGTTTGAAGGAGACAGAAATCATGCATATAGAATTTTACGAGCTCAAAAAAACAGATTTGGCTCAACATCAGAGTTGGGAATTTATGAAATGTTATCTGATGGACTACGAGAGGTCTCGAATCCGTCAGAAATATTGATTTCTAAAAAAGATGCCGATTTAAGCGGAACAGCCATCGCATCAACCTTAGAAGGCATCAGACCCTTAATGATAGAAATTCAAGCTTTAGTTAGCACCGCTGTTTACGGAACCCCACAACGCTCTACTACGGGTTATAATTTAAAAAGGCTACACATGATTTTAGCGGTTTTAGAAAAGCGTGCAGGATTTAAATTAGGCGCCAAAGATGTATTTTTAAATATTACTGGCGGAATACAAGTAGATGACCCCGCAATTGACTTAGCAGTTGTTGCTGCTATTTTATCTTCCAATCAAGACATTGCTATTTCGCCACATGTTTGCTTCGCGGCAGAAGTTGGTTTGGCGGGAGAAATTAGACCAGTTTCTAAAATTGATCAACGTATTTTAGAGGCAGAAAAGTTGGGATATAAAAAGTTAGTCACCTCAAAATACAATAAAATTACTTCAAAAAAACATACCATTCAACTTATCCTTGTTGGAAAGGTAGAAGAAGCTTTTGCTACTTTATTTGCATAAAAAAACCGAGCAAATTTGCTCGGTTTTTTTTATCTCAAAAGAAATTTATTTCTTTCCGTTTTCTCCTTTTATGTATTTTTCTAAGGCCATTGTCATAGAAGGTGCTTCTGGTGTTGGTGCGGTAATATCACATTTTAAACCAGCATCTGTAGCTGCTTTAACTGTAGAATTACCAAAGACTGCTATTCGAGTATCGTTTTGCTTAAACTCTGGGAAATTCTTAAACAAAGAATCAATTCCTGAAGGGCTAAAGAATACTAATACATCATAAAAAACATCTTCCAAATCAGACAAGTCACTAACTACAGTTTTATACAAGATTGCTTGCTTCCAGTCAATAGCTAACTTATCTAATTCTGCTGGAATTAACGCCTTTAATTTATCTGAAGATGGTAATAAGAATTTCTCATCTTTATGTTTTTTTATCAATTTACAAAGCTCAGGAAACGTTCTTGTACCTACATAAATTTTACGTTTTCTGTACACAACGTACTTTTGTAAATAATAAGCTACAGCTTCAGATTGACAAAAATATTTTAAGCTATCGGGCACTTTAAAACGCATCTCTTCTGCAATTCTAAAGAAATTATCAACCGCATTTCTACTGGTTAATATAATTGCGGTAAAATTATTTAAATCTACTTTTTGAGCTCTAACTTCTTTCACTTCTACACCTTCTACATGAATAAAAGATCTAAAGTCAATTTTTACTTTTTGTTTTTCAGAAAGATCAAAATATGGTGAAGTTTCTGTTTTAGGAGGAGGCTGTGAGACCAGTATTGTTTTCACTTTCATACATCTTCTTTTTTAAACCATCATCTTATAAATAATTAACAATGGAGCTATTTCAAGGGCGCAAAGATACAAAATAAAATAGAACAACTTATTAAGAATCAAGTTTTTGTTATTTACGAACAACAATAGCAGCGATAATAAAAACAACATCATAAAAACAAAAAGTAATACAGATATGCTTATGCCACTATAACTAATGATAATTAACACAGGAAAAAGAATTAATGAAATAGTATATAGGTATGCTACTTTTGTTGAAAAGAGATAGCCGGTTTCGTTCTCTGCTTCAAACAACTTTATCAAACCAAGGTCGAATACCAAACACAACACTAAATAGATAAATACAAAACCTAATACCGTCATAAAAACAGTAAAACTAGCTGTTATATCTAAAAAAAACGTTGTTACAAATGAAAAGAAGATAGCATAAACTATCGCCGAGAAACAAAGTAATACAATATTAAAAACAGTTAACAGTGACTCTCTCTCTTCCGTTTTTTTAACAATAAACCCTTTCATAAAAAAAGCACTAAAGTACCCATATAACTTTTGTTGATTTATTGTTTTTAAAGCCACAAGTAGCAACAAAGCAAAAAGAAAAACAAGTGTTAACCAGTTAGTGGAATAATCGATTCGATCTAGAGCTTGCATTAATTTGTTTTATGAAAAATATAACACAAAATTAGTGATAAAATAGCGTATATTTGTTACTCTTATTTTTAGTTCGAAAAAAGCATGTCTAACACACTAGTAATCATCCCTACTTATAACGAAAAAGAAAATATTGAGGCAATTATTCGTGCTGTCTTTCGTCAAAAAAAAGCGTTTCATATTTTAATTGTTGATGACAACTCTCCTGATGGAACCTCTAAAATTGTTACCCGTCTGATTTCAGAATTTTCTGGTAATTTATTTTTAGAAAAACGCCTAGAGAAAAACGGAATTGGAACCGCCTATATACATGGTTTTAAATGGGCAATTGATAATAATTACGAGTATATTATTGAAATGGATGCTGATTTCTCTCACGACCCTAAAGATCTAATTAGATTATATAATGCTTGTAAAAATGAAGGCGCTGATCTTTCCATTGGCTCTAGATATTCTAAAGGAGTTAATGTCGTTAATTGGCCTATGAAACGCGTATTGCTTTCATATTTTGCATCAAAATATGTCCGCTTTATTACACGAATCCCTGTTCACGATACTACAGCTGGGTTTGTTTGCTATAAAAGAAAGGTACTGGAAACAATAAGATTAGATAAGATTAAGTTTGTTGGCTATGCTTTTCAGATTGAAATGAAATTTAAAGCATGGAAACACAACTTCAATATAAAAGAGGTTTCAGTAATTTTTACTGACAGAACCTTGGGGGAGTCAAAAATGGACGGCTCAATTGTTTACGAAGCGCTCTTTGGAGTTTTAAAATTACGCCTAAAAGGCTTACCAAAATAAAATGAACACAACTACACTAATACAAAACGCTCAAATTGTTAATGAAGGTTCGGTTTTTACCGGTGATGTTTTAATTGAAAACAACAGTATTAAGCAAATAGCAAAAAAAATAAACCCTCTAGAAAACACGACAGTTATTGATGCCAAAGGATCTTATTTAATTCCTGGAGTAATTGATGATCAAGTTCATTTTCGGGAACCAGGTTTAACTCAAAAAGCGAATATCGCTACAGAAAGTAAAGCTGCTATTGCGGGTGGAATTACTTCTTTTATAGAAATGCCTAACACCGTTCCACAAGCGACTACACAAAAATTGTTAGAGGACAAGTTTGTAATTGCTTCAGACTCTTCTTACGCAAACTACTCATTTATGTTTGGTGGTACCAACGATAATCTAGAAGAACTACTTAAAACAAATCCTAAAAATGTAGCAGGGATTAAGTTGTTCTTAGGCTCATCTACAGGAAACATGTTGGTAGACAATGAAGAAGTCTTAGAGAAAATATTTTCATCAACAAAGATGTTAATTTCTGTACACTGTGAGGATGAAGCTACTATTAGAAAAAATACGGAACACTATAAAGCAATATATGGAGATGATATTCCTTTAAAATTTCACCCCGTTATAAGAAGTGAAGAAGCATGTTATCTATCTTCTTCAAGAGCAATTGAATTGGCTAAAAAAACAGGCGCAAGATTACATGTATTTCATCTTTCTACTGAAAAAGAAACACATTTGTTTCGGAATGACATTCCCTTAGAAGAAAAACAAATTACAGCAGAGGTTTGTGTGCATCATTTATGGTTTTCTGATGAAGATTATGACACGAAAGGAACACATATTAAATGGAATCCTGCCGTAAAAACAGCCAATGACAGAGCTGGTTTATGGAAAGCTTTATTAGATGATAGGTTAGACATTATTGCAACAGATCATGCACCTCATACCTTGGAAGAAAAAGACAATGTTTATATGAAAGCTCCAAGTGGAGGGCCTTTGGTACAACATGCCTTAAATGCTATTTTAGAAAAAGTAAAAGACGGTACTATTTCAATTGAAAAAGCAGTTGAAAAAATGTGCCATAACCCTGCAAAAATATTTAAAATCAACAAAAGAGGCTTCATTAGAGAAGGGTATTATGCCGATTTGGTACTGATAAACTCACATAAACCAAACACGGTTACAAAAGAAAACATACTCTATAAATGTGGCTGGTCTCCATTTGAAGGAACTGAGTTTTCATCAACTATAACGCATACATTTGTAAACGGTAATTTGATGTATGATAACGGTAATTTTAATGAAAAAATAAAAGGGAAACGCTTATTATTTAACAGGTAGTATGAAAAAATTAATATTCTTTTTAGGGATTATTTTACTCACATCTTGTACAAGTAAAACCATTTTAGAGAAGCCTAAAGATTTAATTCCCAAGGATACAATGGTGCTGCTCTTAACAGACTTATATATTGCTAAAAGCGCTTATGTTGAAAAGAACCTAAATAATGAACGTAAAATTAATTACACCTCTTTAGTTTATAATAAATATCGAATCGATAGCACCCGTTTTATCAGTAGCAATTATTATTACACGTCTAAACTTGAAGATTATGATTTAATTTTTAAAGAGGTTAAGGTAAAATTAACCCATAAAAAAAATGAGCTTGAAAAAAAGGTGGATGCAGATGATGTACTATTATTCCCCATTGAATAAGTTCAATTTCCACTTTTATAGCTAACACCAACTTCATTTATAACAGATTTTATTGGTGTGAAATCAAAACCAATGCTGCTTTTTATTTTTTCAGAAGAATAGTAGGTTTTACTATGTAATGAATTTGCCGTATCTTTTGTAATCATTCTTTTTTTACCAGTTATAAAAGATCTAACGACATCAATTCTCCATAAAAAGGAAGTAATAGTTTTCGAAATTTTTATCGTTGGTGGTGGTTTTTCCAAGTTTTTGGCAATCTCACTAAAAACCTCTTTAAAACTTACATTCTCTGACACTAAAATAAATCCTTGATTTTTAACATCGCTTTCCGTTAAGGAAATCATAGATTTTGCGACATCAGTAACTCCTACAAATCCAGTAATCCCTTCAGTAAAATAATTAAACCCCCTTGCAACTTTAGTAAACAATTGCCCTGTATTTAAATTCCAAAAACCGGCACCTAATATTACTCCTGGGTTTACAATAATTACATCAACACCTTCTTGACTGGCACGCCAAACTTCCATTTCTGCACCATGTTTTGTAATAGAATATCCGTTATTTCCGCTTTCAATAGACCAATCATTCTCTTCAGTAACAACTTCGTCATTAATTGAATCTCCAATAGCAGCAATTGAACTTACAAAACAAAGTTTCTGAACATTACCTGCAATAGCGTGGTTTACCACATTTGCGGTACCATCAATGTTTACTTGCCGCATTTTTCGATACTCTTTTGGATTGAATGAAACCAAAGCAGCAACATGATAGACTACATCTATATTAACAAATGCTTTTTCTAAGGAAGGGACATCTGTAATATCTGCTTTAACCCAATCAATTTTTGAAAACAAGCCTTCAATATTATCAGTAAAATAAGAGAATACCTTTTTAACAGAATCCAAACTTTTTAAGGTTCTGTAAATTGCTCTGACTTGCTTGTCCTGAGACGTTAATTGATATAATAAATGTGAGCCAACTAATCCCGTTCCGCCAGTTACCAAAATCATAGTTACAATTCTAAAAATCCTAGTTGCTAAAGTAGCTTTTTTTGTAGGATAAAAGTATCTTTGCTTTCTCATAAATTAAAAAAGGATGACAAATTTTGTAGAAGAATTACGTTGGCGAGGATTATTACACGATATAATGCCAGATACAGAAGCCTATTTATTAAAAAATAAAACGGCGGGTTATATTGGATTTGATCCAACGGCAGATTCATTGCATATTGGTAGTTTAGTACAGATTATTATTCTGATGCACTTTCAAAAAGCTGGACATTCATCTATAGCTTTGGTTGGTGGAGCAACAGGAATGGTAGGAGACCCTTCTGGAAAATCTGCCGAAAGAAACTTATTAAACGAAGCTACATTGGCTAAAAATATAGCAGGTGTAAAAGGGCAGTTGGAACGTTTTTTAGATTTTAACGAGTCAACGTCCAAAAACCCAGCAGAATTGGTAAACAATTACGATTGGATGAAAGATATTTCATTAATCGATTTTGTACGAGATACAGGAAAACACATCACTGTTAATTACATGATGGCCAAAGATTCAGTAAAAAAACGTATTTCTGGTGAAAACACAGAAGGCATGAGTTTTACAGAATTTACGTATCAATTATTTCAAGGGTACGATTTCTATCATTTATACAAAGAGAAAAACTGTAAACTACAAATGGGAGGTTCTGATCAGTGGGGGAATATTACCACAGGTACAGAATTAATTAGAAGAAAAGCACAGGGGAAAGCCTATGCGATTACAGTCCCTTTAGTTACCAAGGCAGACGGAACCAAATTTGGAAAAACTGAAGGAGGAAATGTTTGGTTAGACGCAAATAGAACTTCGCCTTATAAATTCTATCAATATTGGTTGAATTCTTCTGATGAAGATGCTGAGAAATATATTAAAATATTTACTTTTTTAACTAAACAAGAAATTGACACCTTGGTTTTAGAACACAAACAAGCACCACATTTACGTTTGTTACAAAAGAAAATAGGGGAAGAAGTTACTACAATGACTCACGGGAAAGAAGCATATGACAATGCCATAAAAGCCTCTAATATTTTATTTGGAAAATCTACTTCTGAAGAGATTAAATCTTTAGATGAGCAAACTTTTTTAGATGTTTTTGAAGGTGTGCCACTGGCATTGGTTGCAAAAGAAGCTATTGATATTGGTTTAGACATGATTGGAGCATTGGCTGCAAAAACGAATTTCTTAAAATCAAATTCTGACGCACGTAGAGCTTTAAAAGAAAATGCCGTTTCTGTAAATAAAGAAAAAGTAAAAGAAGAATACACAATTACTTCTGCTGATTTAATTGCAAATAAATATGTGTTATTACAACGTGGTAAGAAAAGCTATTTCTTATTAAAAGTTGAGTAGACTCTCTAATTTTATAAAACTAAAAAGCCAGCGAAATCGCTGGCTTTTTTATTTTTCTTTTAGCATCTTTCTCCAATTTATATCTGCTTTATTTTTGAGTTCTTGTGCACCTTCTTTATCCCAAAGTTTACGAGTATTTGTTCCCCAAGCATTGTAAAACAGGTATAATTTTTTATCTCTAATTTCAAATGTTTTAGGATTAATAGAAACTTTTTCTCCTGTTTTTCCAATAGCATATGCACAATACCCTCCGTATTGAGGTATATATTTTTTTGGGGATGCGTTAAATATTTTTACGTTTTTTGCTGATGAAAACTTAAACTTGATTCCTTCAAAAGTAACCACGAACTTTTTATTTCCTTTTACAGCCTTATTCTTAAAATATTCGACAACATCATAACCGTTGGCTATAAACCCATTTTTAAGATTGACATTTTGTTGTGAAAAAACAACTGAAGAAATGAATAAGAAGGCTATTATTAATGGTTTCATATTAATATTTCTTATGCTTTAGAACTTCCCAGTTTTTATCTCCTTTTGCTTGTAGTTTCTTTGTATTTCCTTCTTTCCAATCCTCTAATTTATTACTTAACCAAGAATTGTAAAATAAATACAGTTTACCATCTCTAATTTCATAGGCCTCTGCATCTATATACATCTTTGTTTTTTTTGCAGCAACCGCATAGGCACAATACCCACCATACTGTGGAATGTATTTGGTTGGGTTGGCTTTAAAAAGCTCTAAATTCTTAGTAGATGAGAATTTAAATTTTGCACCATCAAAAGTGGCATGTAGTTTTTTCTTCCCTATTAAAGGTTTCTTATTTACAAAATAAGAAACCACATCATACCCTTCTGCTACATATCCTTTTTTAGTATTGTAATCTATTTGTTGCGAAAAAAGTGTGGTTGATATTCCAATAAATAAAAGTGTAATTAGTTGTTTCATCTATACTAGTTTTGCAAGTAGTCGATGAGGTTGTGAAATAATTACATCAACATTTCAAAAATCACTAAATCATCTTCAATACATTCTTTTTAAATAAACGAATAGAAATCAACGTCATTCCTAAACCAATTGCTATCAGTACACCCATTTTAGGTAAAATCTCTGTTAGCGGCAAGCTTCTCCAAAAAATATCATAAAATCCTTGAATCCCCCAGTAATTAACACTTACTACCGCTATTTGTTGCATAATTTCTGGCATTACAAACAGCGGAATCATACTTCCACCAATAGCTGACATTAACATAATTATAATGGTACTATAGCCTTGTAATTGTTGACGTGATTTTGCAATTGACACTAAAAATATTCCGAAACTAGACACTGCAAAAGCGGTTGTAATAATCATCAGTATCAAAGACGTTACATCTTTAAATATTGGCAATCCAAAAACCATCCATGAAAACACAAACATGATGGTTAATTGCAACATAGAGATTACTAAAGCTGCAAGCATTTTTCCAAACAATACATCTGTTGGTTTTACTGGAGAGTACAATAATCGTTTCAACGTTCCTGCTTCTTTCTCGTCTAACAAGCCTCCACCAATACCAGCAATACTAAATAGCAACATCATAA